>SAMEA3663085__coassemble_14_pt1 | contig 134357 bp, 94 predicted proteins | sample SAMEA3663085__metabat2_high_PE_025 | metagenome-assembled genome bin SAMEA3663085 (sample SAMEA3663085) | pig gut metagenome | biome: pig gut; feature: pig-associated habitat; material: faeces | place: France | collected 2012
ACGTCTGCTACCCTCTGTCTGTGACTCGAAATTAATTCAGCAGACCCTAATTATTAATAATTTATAAACAACAATTGAAACAAACAAGAATGAGAAGAATTTCCCTATTGCTTGTCTCTCTGATTGTGTTGACTGTCCAAACAGCCTTGGCGCAAACCTTTAGCGTCAAGGGAACGGTTATGTCTGGTGATGACAATGAACCGCTGATTGGTGCAACCATCCTTCAAGAGGGTACAACGAATGGTGTAGTGACCGATGTTGACGGTAACTATACCATCGAGGTGAAGGACGCTTCTAAGGCTACGCTGGTGATTTCATACATCGGTATGGTGACTCAGAAACATCCTGTCAATGCACAGACGAAAACGCTGAACATTACGCTTACTTCTGATTCCAAAGTCATGGATGAAGTCGTGGTTGTGGCGTATGGTGTTCGTAAAAAAGGAACCATTGCGGGTTCCGTGTCTGCTGTGAAAGCTGAAAGAATTGAAAATGTCCCTGCGGCAAGCTTCGACCAGGCTTTGCAAGGACAGAGTACTGGTTTGCAGGTCATCAGCTCTTCTGGTGAACCAAGCAAGGCTGCTACTTTCCAAATCCGTGGTACAAACTCTATCAACTCTGGTAAGTCACCACTTTTTATCTTGGATGGCGTGCCAATTTCCAGTTCTGATTTCAATACTTTGAGTCCTAACGACATCGAAAGTATTTCTGTATTGAAAGATGCCTCTTCTACCTCAATCTATGGTGCACGTGCTGCTAATGGTGTGGTTGTAATCACATCTAAGCGTGGTCTTTCTATGGATAAGGCAAAGGTTACCCTCCGTGCTCAATATGGTTTTTCACAGTTGGCGCAGACCAACTGGTCTATGATGAATACTGATGAGCGTATCCAGTTTGAGAAAGAAGTAGGACTGGATGCTGGTAAGGATTACAATCTCCTCTCTAAAGTAAATGTCAACTGGCTTGACGAGGTGTTCAATGATGCGGCTCCTTTGCAGAGCTATGAACTTTCCGTGAATCGTGCTACTGACCGTTTGAACTACTATGTTTCTGGTGGTTTCTATGATCAGGATGGTATTGCGCAGAATTCTACCTTCCGCCGTTACAACATCCGTACCAATGCAGATGTGAAGGCGAGCAACTGGTTGAAGATTGGTACCAACACCATGGCAGCTTACGAGGAGGCCCAGCAGGCAGACGATGGTTCTTATACCACCGTTACCCCAATTTCAGCTTGCCGCTTCATGCTTCCATATTGGAATCCATACGCAAAGGATGGCAGTCTTGCTTCTCTTTCAGCCGGTAACTGGGCTGGTACGAGCGAGAACCCTATCGTATATATGGCAAAGAATCCTATCAAGAACAAGAAGTATAAGATTCTCTCTACTATGTATGCAGAGATTTATCCTATTGAGAATTTGACTATCCGCACTCAGTTTGGTGCAGATTTCTCTCACTCTACCGCATTCATGCAGTCTTTCCCAAGTCTCTCTTCTAACAACGGACAGGGTCTTGCGGCTCGCCAGAGCAGCGATATGCTCAATTTGACTGAGACTACAACAGCCAACTATCGTTTCACCTTGAAGGATATCCATTCTTTCAACGTGATGCTTGGTCAGGAGGCTGTCGATTATCATTCAGAGGGATTCAATGTTTATTCCAGAGGTCAGAACAATGATTTGCTGACTAATGTTTCGTCTGGTACACGTGCCAGCCGCTGGTCTGACTCTTCTTCAGATTATTCTTACTTGTCATTCTTCATGCGTGGCGAGTACAACTATAAGGAACTTTATTATGCAGACTTCTCTCTCCGTACCGATGCTTCTTCCCGATTTGGTAAGGATCATCGCTGGGGTACTTTCTGGTCTGTAGGTTTTATGTGGAATGTGAAGCAGACTGAATGGCTCAAGAAGTATAACTGGCTGAGCAACGCACAGTTGGCAGTCAGCACAGGTACTTCTGGTAACTCAGAGATTCCTAACTATTATCACCTCGCATTAGTGAGTGGTGACGCCAACTATGACGATACAGCTGGTCTCTATCCTTCACAGAGTGGTAATGAGGAATTGGGTTGGGAGTCCACTTGGGCAAGCAACTTTGCTTTGCGTCTTGGTTTCTTCGACCGTATCAACTTCAGTTTTGAGGCTTATTACAAGCGCACTTCCAACATGCTGATGCGTGTGCCAGAGTCTTACACCGTAACAGGTGAGGGTTATCGCTGGAAGAACGTGGGTGTGATGGCTAACAAGGGTATCGAGTTGAGTGCTGACGGTGATGTAATCCGCACCAAGGACTTTACCTGGAATGTAAGTGCCAACGTATCTTACAATCAGAACCGATTGAAGGAACTCTATAACGGTGTAACCGAGTATGTAAACTCAACCACCGGTTTGAAGTATGTAGTAGGTCACTCAGTAAGCGAGTTCTTCCTGAACCGTTATGCTGGTGTGAACCCAGCAAATGGTGAACAGCTCTGGTATGATAAGGACGGTAACGTGACCAACGAGTTCCGTGAGAGCGACAAGGTGATGATGGGCAAGGCCTACGATGCACCTTGGATGGGCGGTTTCGGTACCAGCTTGCGCTGGAAGGGCTTGCAGTTGTCAGCTCAGTTCAGCTGGATCGGTACACGTTATGTTATCAATAACGACCGCTATTTCGAGGAGAGTGGTGTAACCTTCGGTACAGCTTACAACCAGTCTAACCGCTTGTTGTATGACCGCTGGAAGAATCCTGGTGATATTACCGATATCCCTCGCTGGGGTGAGGTTAACCAGTTGGATGACCGTTACTTAGAGAACGCTTCTTTCTTGCGTATGAAGAACCTCAGTTTGTCATACTCTTTGCCACAGAGTCTGTTGAGCAAGACCAAGTTCTTCTCTTTGGTAAGAGTCTATGCTCAGGCACAGAACCTCTTCACCATCACAGGCTTCAATGGTCTTGACCCAGAGGTTTCATCCAATGTTTATCAGGCGCAGTATCCAGCATCACGCCAGTTTACGCTTGGTGTAGAACTGTCATTCTAAACAAAGAAAGGAGATAATAATAATGAAGATTAAACATATTAAGACATATATACTGTCAGCTGTCCTGATCTTGTCTTTTTCTTCCTGTCTTGACAAGTATCCTGAGGATTCTATCCGCATGGATGAGGCTATCAATACCGTGGATGATGTAGATAAGCTGGTCTATGGAATCTATGACAGTTTTAAGAGCAGCGCATTGTACTCGGGCAAGTTGACACTCTTGCCAGACTTGCAGTCAGACTTCGTGTATTGTGTGAAGGGCTACTCCAATACCTATGGCGATATCTATCGCTGGAAGGATATCAAGTCTACCAATACCGACATCGAGTCTGTATATGGTGCCCTTTATGGTGTTATCAATAGTGCCAACTTCCTGCTTGACAATGTTGAGAAAGTAAAGCTCAATACCACCAGTGATACAGAACTGGACAGGTTGGAGCAGTATCAGGGTGAGGCTTACTTCGCTCGTGCCTTGGCTTATTCTGAGTTGATCAAGATGTTCTGCAAGGCTTATGATAATGATGAGCAGGCAGAGAAAGACCTGGGTGTGGTACTCACAGAGCATTATTACGGCAATGAGCCACAGAAACGTGCCAGCCTGAAGGCTTCATACGAGTTCGTATTGAGAGACCTTGATAAGGCTACAGAGTATCTGAAGTTGGAAGATGACTTTACTGGAAATCTCTACAACGAGATTTACTTCAATGAATATACTTGCCATGCCTTGCGTGCGCGCGTATCCTTATATATGCATCGCTGGGATGATGCCATCAAGTATGCTTCTAAGGTTATTGGCAGCAAATATTATACATTGGAGAAGGCGTCTTCTAATACCTATTCCAGTCAGGTGAACGACTATAAGTACATCTGGACTTATGGTGATTCCCGTGAGGCTATCTGGAAGGTTGGTTTTACTGTAAACAGTTATGGTGGTGCCTTGGGTACTATCTTTGATAACTACAACTATGTAACTTATCGTCCTGACTATGTGCCAGAGACTTGGGTTATCAATTCATACGACAGCAACGACCTTCGTGCTGCAGCCATCTTCACCACCCGTAGGACAGGTTATGAGCATGGATTGGAGTGGCCTTTGCTGAGCAAGTATTTTGGTGATGCAGAATTCCTGAACAGTAACATCCTGCATGTTCACCAGCCAATGGTATTCCGTCTCTCAGAGCAGTATCTGATCCGTGCAGAGGCTTATGCCATGAAGGGTGAATATGGCAAGGCAGGTAAGGACATCTCTACCTTGCGTACAGCCCGTTACTCATCATATGGTGGTAACACATCCTTGAGCGAGAGCAATGCCATGAAGATTATTGAGGCAGAGCGTGTGAAGGAACTCTATATGGAAGGTTTCCGTCTGAACGACCTCAAGCGCTGGCACAAGGGATTCGAGCGTAAGGCTTCTGATCAGCCTGCTGCCAACTTCGTACAGAGCAGCTTGAAGGTAGAGAAGGATGATCCACTCTTTGTCTGGCCAATTCCACAGCATGAGCTGGAAGCACCAGGTTCAGAGATAGAGCCTAATGAAAGTAATAAATAACGGATTATTAATAAAGAGACGATCATGAAGAAAATAATGATGAGATGTTTGGCAGCAGTAGCTGTACTCATCGCTCTTGCGAGCTGTTCGCAGGATTTTACTACCTATTCTGGTCCGAGTCATATCATGTTCTCTGATACGCTCTATCAGTATCCAGTACAGGAAAACAACGAAATCTTCAATGTTCCTGTATCGGCTACAGAAAAAGTGGATTACGACCGCACCTTCGGTGTGGAAGTTGTTGACAAAGAGAGCAATGCCATCGAGGGTAAGCATTATCGTGTGCTCAACAATACTGTCACTATCAAGGCTGGCGAGATGGTAGGAAATGTGCAGGTTCAGGGTATCTATGATAATATCGGAAAGACGGACTCCTTAGGTTTCACGCTGAAACTGGTGATTCCTGAGAAGTACAACTGGACTGAACTCTACAAGGACTATACTCACGTGGTGATGCAGAAGGCTTGTCCTTTCGATATCCACAATTTCTCTGGTTGGTGTATGGTTACTTCTACTTTCTACAGTCAGTATTTGAACAATGTAACCAACCGTCTGATCAAGACTGAGGTGGTAGAAGGTGAGGAGAATATGGTACTCCTGAAGGATGTATATTATAAGGGATATGACCTGAAGTTGAAGTTTAAGACTGGCAACCTTCTGGAACCAAAGGTAGAGATGGACGACCAGATAGCCGGTGAGACCGGTGAGGCGTTCGGAACTATCTATGGAGATGGCAAGTTGCGCATCAGCCAGCCTTCACTCTATACCTCTTATTATAATACCTGCCAGAACTATGTATTGCAGTATGTCAACATGAGTGTCGATAAGAAGGACGGTACATCATTTGGTAATGTAGGAACCTTCATCACCATGTTTGAGTGGGTAAGCGATGCAGAGGCAGAGAGACTCAAAGAACAAGGTTATTAAGCCTTTCGGGTGCTTATATAACGCAGATATATTCAAGAAAATAATAATAGAATAACAATATGAAAAAGTTAATTTCAAGATATTGGCTCGTACTTGTGGCGCTGGTTTCAGTGACCTTGTTCACCGCTTGTTCCAGCGACGACGATGCCGTAAATCCTGTATTTCCACAGGTACAGACTATCGCCGGTGAAGCTGGCGCTGAGTTGAACTTCACCTTCGATGCCAACGAAAGCTGGAGCCTTTCTTCAGACAAAATCTGGTGTAAACTGGTGCAGGGTGAGAAAGCAGACGCCTTCGTTATCAATGGTACTGCAGGCAAGCAGACCATCAAGGTTAAGATTACTGCTGATGATGCCAGCAAGGATATGAGCGTGGCTCAGCTCTTCCTGAATATGGGTGGTCAGAAGGTTGCCATCGCTGAGGTTAAGCGTTCGGCTGCCGGCTATAAGTTGCAGGTATTCGATGCGGCTGGCAATGATATCACCGAGACAGGTATCACTGTAGGTTACAATGTATACACCAAGTTTACCGTAAAGTCAAACTACCGTTTTGCTGTTACCAATACTCCAGCTTGGGTAGACTTGGAAGGCGGTTTCCTGGTAGGTACACCTAACGAGGCTGTTGTTGGCGGTGTTTCCTTCAAGGAGAATCAGGGCGTAAGTGCTAAGTATGCCATCGCTAAGGACGGCAACTACACCATCACCTTTACTTCTGAGGATGGCAAGGCTGCTGTAACCGTACCTGTTATCTATAATGGTATGGCTACCAGCACCATGGATGTTACTTATCCAACCTCTTCACAGTGGGCAGTATGGAATGTATCTCTCGATGGTAAGGTGTTCACTCAGAATGGTTCTAGCCTGAATGGCGGTGATACCAACGATTTTACCTTCTACAACTTCGTTCCTTTCACCCTCAAGACCTTGGGTGATGCTTACCAGCTGGTAGTCTTCGAAAACACGGAGAATGGTTTGTTTGAGGATGGAACTGGTGCTGTGAAGCTGCAGGGTGAGAAGGGTGATGTGAAGCTCACAGTCGCTCCATTAGGCAGCGGAAGCCGTGAGTTCTTGGTTTATGCATTGCCACAGAGCGTATTCGAGAGTCTGGAGAATGGACTCGACGGAATGCTGGAAGAAGACTTCATGACTGTGAAGAGCGATTACGACCGTTACTTCCTGATGGATGTTGTACAGAAGGAGGCCAACTCTTCTGCTGATGATCAGTCTGCAGCACCGACAATCTTGAAGATGAACTACTTGCCAGTAGAGTGCAAGAAGGATAAATCAATGTATGGTTCTATCATATCAGAAGTATTTGGCTACAATGGTGACGAAATATATGTCGCTCAGTCAGAAGTAGGAAGCTCTCTTACAGTTAATCCTAATATCAAGGATTGGGATCCTACCACTATGATGGAGACAGGCTATCTTACAGTTATGGATAGCAACGGAAATGATGTTTATGCAGAGCCTAGTATGGATGAGAATAATAACTGGGTGTTCATCGTAAAGGTTCCTGCTGCTACTCCGATATTTATGGTATTCGAGGACAACGGAACTCCTGTAAAGGTTCTTGTTGTTGAATCTCCTGGTGAGGGAATGAGTAAGAAACATACTTCTATCAGAAAAATTAGAAAGTAATGAACAGAATGAAAATATTTTCAAAGGCACTCTTGTTGCTCTTGGTCTCTCTCCTGACCTTTGCAGCAACAAGTTGCTCGGATGATGAGACCGGAGGCTGGGACGGTACATATGGATATGTGCAGTTCAAACTCAGCAAGAAGGTTTCTTCAAGAGCTACCCGTGCTGCTGCCCTTGACAAACTTGAGAAATTGGATGATGCCAAGAAAATCAAGGTGGTCATGGAGCACAATGGTACGACTGTATCTCAGACTTTGGTGCTCAATTCTTATAATTCAGAGAATGCAGAGTATGGTCTGAGAAGTGAAAAACTGCAACTTGCCTCTGGTACCTACACCGTCATCGGTTTCTATCTCTATGATGCTGTAGATGAGGAGTTGTTGGCTTCTTCTGCCGGCGAGACCTTCACCGTTGTTGGTGGCGGTCTGGAAGTACAGAACCTCATGGTGGAGACTGTGGAGCGCGGTAAGGTGAAGTTCAATCTTGTCAAGGAATGGGAGAAGACCCGTGCCGGTAATACCGAGTATCTCTTCTCTAATATCCGATTGATTGATATCAGCGTAACCAACCTCTTTACCCGTGAGACTTTCACTTTCCCTGGCGTTAAGGTGAAATACAAGGAGTCAAGTGAGGAGCATCAGAATCCTGATGATGAAAACGATAAGTATATGGAGGTGGGTACTGCCTACTGTGATTCTACTGTATGGCTTCCTGCTGGTACTTACCAGGTTACTTCTTATACTACTTACGGTCAGACTGGTGCGGTGAAGACCAAGTATGAAACCCAGCCTGTAAAGGGTGAGGCGTTTATCGTAGAGGATAATCAACTGAATGATAAGGCTCAGGTGCCTATCCTGCTCTCCAAGACCAAGGAATACATCAAGGATTATGAGGCTCTGAAGGCTATCTGGGAATCTCTCCAGGGTAAGGAATGGAGCTTCTATGGCGATGCTACTTTCAAGGGTGCTAACTGGAACTTCAACAAAGAACTCGATATGTGGGGCGACCAGCCTGGTGTTACACTCAACAGCAATGGTCGTGTCATCGGTCTCGTCATCGCTGGTTTCGGTGCCAAGGGTATCGTGCCAGATGCTATCGGACAGCTCACAGAACTTCAGGTGCTCAACCTTGGTTCTCATGATGAGAAGATTGGTGCCAACATCTTCAATAATTACGATGCCAACAGTCTGAATGCAGCCAAGAAGAGCACTATGCGTCATGACTATGAGACCAAGTTCTTGAAGTATGACCCACGTGCCAATATGTCGGATATGATTGTAGAAAGCTACAACTCAGACCCTAAGGTAGCTCCTAAGAACAGAATCAAGAAGGACAGCCGTATCAACCTGAAAGACGCTCAGATCGGTACATTGACCAACAAGATTACAGGTATATCTAAGGCCATCTATCGCCTGACTAAGTTGCAGCAGTTCTATATTGGTAACTCTTCTATCACATCCGACGAGGTTTGTGCGAAGTTCTACAATGCAGACGATGCCGTTTATGGTAAATTTGCTCAGGAGTTCAAGGAAGAGGATTGGGACAACATGACCAACCTGACCGATATTGAGCTTTACAACTGTCCAAAGATCAGTCGAATTCCAGACTTCTACTATAATCTCCCTAATTTGCAGGCGATGAACTTGGCTCGATGCAAGGGCATCTCTGCTAATCAGTTGAGAAATGATTGGACTCGCTTAGCTGAGGAGAAGACAGGTAAGACTCTCCAGATTCTCTATATGAGTTACAATAACCTGGAGGAGTTCCCTGAGTATTCTGCATTGAGAAAGATGGTAAATCTCGGTTTGCTCGACCTGGCTTACAATAATATCAAGAAGGTACATCCGTTTGGTTCTGAGGTAGCTCTCTCTTCTCTCTATCTGAACAACAACCAGATTGAAGAGATTCCTGCTAATCTCTGTGCCTTTACAGAAGATGTAGAGAGTCTGACCTTCGCTCACAACAAACTGAAGAAGATTCCGAATATCTTCGATGCAAGTTCTGTTCGCGAGATGGGTTCTGTGGATTTCTCTTACAATGAGATTACTGGTGTAGATACAAGTCATGGTACCTACAAGGGTATCAATGCAGCTTCAGTCAGTCTGTCAAACAATAAAATAGAGAAGTTCCCTTCTGAGTTGTTTACAGCAGGTTCTCCAATCACAACCATTGATTTGAGCGGCAACCAGATGCGCACCATCCCTAAGGGGTCCATCAAGGGCAAGAAGGCTTATCTGCTGCAGGTCATCGACTTCCGATTCAACAAGTTGACATCCCTCTCTGATGACTTCCGCTCAACTACATTGCCATACATTACCAATATGGACTTGAGCTACAACTGCTTCACCGAGGTGCCAACCCAGCCATTGAACAGTGCCGTGCTCCGTGCATTTGCTATCAATCATCAGCGTGATGAGCAGACCAAACAGCGTTGTCTGCGTACCTGGCCAACAGGTATCACCACCTGTCCAAGTCTGATTCAGTTCCAGATAGGTTCTAATGATATCCGTAAGGTAGATGAGACATTGACTTCTCATCTTTATATTCTGAACATCGCTGACAACCCTAACATCTCTATCGATGTAACCAGCGTCTGCCCTTACATCAAGGCTGGTGTGTATATGCTGTTCTACGACAAGAATCAGGATATTCGCGGTTGTGATGCTTTGGATCTTGAAAATTAAACGAAAAGAAAGTAAGATAATATGAAATATATTAATAAACTTACATGGCTCCTCGTTCTGGGTGCTGGTCTGATGACCGCATCCTGCAGCGATAGCGATGATGTAGATATCCCAGGCGGACTCTCCATCGACAAGGCGCAGATAGAAATAGGAGCTCAGGGCGGTAGCGAACAGCTTGCCATTGCTGCCTCACAGAATTGGGTGGCTAACGTGGATGAACCTTGGCTGATGCTCACTCCTGCCAATGGCGTGGGTTCTACTACTGCAACTGTGGTAGCTGACTCTACTCTGATGAACGGACGCCGTACTACCGATATCGCCTTTATCGGTGATAACGGTCAGCGCCGCACCGTTTCCGTGGTACAGTTTGGTTATGGTAAGCAGATTGACATCAAGGAACCAACTGTAGAAATCGAAAATTCAGAATCATACAATAAGCGTGCTTTCGAGAGTTTGATTTCTGCCAATGTAGAATGCAAAATCGGTAAGATAGAGTATTCTTTCGAGGGTGATATGACTGATGCCGAGAAGGCTGAAAACGAGAGCGAACGTGAGGGTTGGCTCCTGAATAGCAAGGATGAGGATAAACTGACAGGTACCAATATCGGAATCGTCCTTGATAGAAAGGCTCGTCCTCGCAGCGTCAACTTCAAGTTCCGCTGGGCGATGAATGTTGTTCCTGCTGTTCGTGTGGCAAAGGTTCACTTAGTACCGGTAAAAGCTGAAGACAAACTGGTGGATGCAGATGGTAATCCTACCGATGATGTCATCCTGACAGTTCGCCAGAAGGCAGCCTTGAAAATTGAGGATAATCGTGCTGGAGACTCTTTGTCTATCATTATGATCAATCAGAAATTAGGTAGTATGGCTACCTTCGATACCAGCGACAATATGCGTAACTGGTCGAACGTGACACTTTGGGAAGCAACTGATGCTTTCGTGAAGAGCCATCCTGAGGCTTTGGGTCGTGTGCGCTCTGTGAAGTTCAGCATGTTCAACCTGAAGAGTGGAGAGTCTCTTCCTAAGGAAGTTGGCAATCTGAAATACCTGGAGTCTTTCTCTCTGGCCGCCAATGAGAACAACCAGATTCGTGAAGTAGAGGTTGGTGAGGATATCTGTGAATTGAAGTATCTGAAGAACCTGACTATCCAGGCGTATGGTATGACCCACTTGCCAGCTAACTTCATCAAGTTGGGTAAGTCCTTGGAGTCACTTAATCTGGTAAGTAACAACTTCAATAAGTTGTCTGACATTACGAATGTAGTGAATGAGAAGAACTTTCCAAAGTTGCGTAATCTCATCTTCTATGCTCAGCGTCGTACAGATGTAGCTATCGATCTTTCAAAATTGGAAAAGAACGGAAATAGTGACTATATCTATAATACTTACCCTATCGGTATGTATGGAAAGGTCAGCAAAGGTACCAGCGATCGTCAGGCTCTTCTGAAACTCCTTACATGGGAAAAACTGAATTCCCTGGAGTTGTCATACTGCTTCCTGGAGGGTGAACTTCCAACAGATGAAGAGATGACTGAAGCTTTGGAGGCTGCTGGCAAGGCTACCCGCTACAGCAGGGCAGACTTCTCTACCAATAAGGCTGATTATCTCGACAAACTGGTAGGTGATACCTGTAAATGGTTGCTCTCTGGCTGGGATAATCCAGTAACCTGCAAGCACAAGGATGGTTCTGTAGTTTATGAGGATGTTTATCCTCTTCAGGTGCCACGTGTATTGCCTAACTGCCGTCAGTTGTCACTCAACCTCAACTTCCTGACTGGTGCGGTGCCAAAGTGGATTCTTTATCATCCACATCTGGTAGAATGGACTCCTTCTATCATGGTATTCAACCAGCAGCCTAAGGGAAAGAACAGCGATGGCGCTGCCGTTGGTTTCTCTAATATGACAGAGGATAGCTTCAGTTTCGATTACTTCTACGGAACCAGCGACCCTGGTAATAAATGGGAGGTTCCAGGGGTAGCTTATCCGCTCTATTATCGTACTTATGTGGCTGCAGGTGATGTTGATGAGGCTTCCGTGCTTGCCAAGTACAAGAGAAATGTAACTTTGAAAAGATAATTTCTAACAATATAGAAGCAAACAATGAAGAAAAAGTTTTTCTATATAGCAATGGTCGCTTTGGCTTTGACAGGTTGTGCAGACAACCTGTCGGGCATCGACTCTTCTGATGGCAAGACCAACGAGGTTGTCATTCCTGCAGATGCTGAGAATGGTGAATTGTTGATTAAGTTCAGTCCTGAGATGAGCGATATTCTCGACCAAGCACAAAGCATAATGACACGTGCAGGTGTAGCAGGTACCCGTTCGGGTATTCCTTCTACAGATGAGGTGCTCGATATTCTGGGCAGCTACAGCTTCAAGCGTGTGTTCCCTGTGGATGAAAAGACAGAGGCTCGTACTCGCGAGGCAGGTCTTCACTTGTGGTACACCGTGAAGTTTGACAAGAATACTGATTTGAAGGTTGCTGCAGAGCGATTGAAGCAGCTTGGTGAGATTTCCAAGGTGCAGACCAATGGACGTATCAAGCGTGCCTACAAGACTGACAGCAAGCGTATCTATCTGAATGAGAATGCACTCAAGGCTAAGGCTGCTACCCGTGCTGTAGCCGATGGTACACCCAATGACCCTGGTTACGCTTTCCAGTGGCACTATAACAACCTGGGTGAAGGTAATTATGCTTTCGAAAACCTGAATGATAATCATGCTGGTGCCAAAGCTGGCTGTGATGTCAATGCAGCTGAGGCTTGGAAGACTTGTACAGGTGATCCTTCCATTATCGTAGCCGTGCTTGATGAAGGCGTGATGTACACTCACCCTGATCTGGCTGCCAATATGTGGTGCAACCCTGGTGAGACTACCCAGGGAGCCAAGACTGATGGCGATGGTAATGGCTATGATGGTGATCTTCACGGCTACAACTTCGTAACCGAGAGTGGCGATATTACCTGGACTGATGCCAACGATTCAGGTCATGGAACTCACGTAGCAGGTACAATTGCCGCAGTCAATGGTAACGGCATTGGTGTTTGTGGTGTAGCTGGTGGTGATGGTACTCCTAATTCTGGTGTGAAGATTATGTCATGCCAGGTGTTTTCTGGTCAGAATAGTGTAACTTTAGCAGGAGAGGCAAGAGCTATCAAATATGCAGCCGACAATGGTGCGGTGATTCTCCAGTGCAGTTGGGGTTACAACTCTTCTGAGTCAAGTATCATCAGTGGTTATACTCCTGGTCCTGCTACCGAAAAGGAGTGGGCTGAGACTTATCCTTTGGAGAAGGAGGCTTTGGATTATTTCATCCATAATGCCGGTTCTCCTAATGGTGTCATCGATGGTGGTATTCCTGTTTTTGCTGCTGGTAATGAGTATGCAGGAAATCCTGCGTTCCCTGGCGCTTATTCCAAGTGTGTATGTGTAGCTTCTGTTGCTGCCGACTATACGCCAGCTTGCTATACCGACTATGGTACGCTCGTTACCTTGAGTGCTCCTGGTGGTGACTTGGAATATTACGGCAAGATAGGTGAGGAAGAGGATGAGTATTGGGTAGAGACTGCTGAACAGAAGGGTGCTGTGCTCTCTACCTTGATTCAGAATGGTAAACCTGCATATGGTTATATGGAGGGAACTTCCATGGCTTGTCCTCATGTTTCTGGTGTGGCTGCTCTCGGTTTGGCATACGCAGTCAAGCAGCATCGTCATTATCGTGCTGCTGATTTCGTGAGTCTGATGAAGAAGGCTGTCAAGGACTTGGATGGCTATTATGGTAATGGTGCTACCAAGATTTATTATATGAACCATACTACAGTGGGTGCTTCTCCTGAAATCGTCAACCTGTCTAAGTATATCGGTAAGATGGGCGCTGGTCTGATTGATGCAGCTCAGCTCTTGAATCTTGTTAAGAACAAGGATTACAGTTCTGATATGAAGTTGCCTAATATCTATGTAGCGCTCGACAACGTTTCTACCTTGAATCTGCCAAGTTACTTTGAAGGCGTAGAGAGTGGATACACCTGTGCTGTTGGTGATGCCAATGTGGCTTCTGCTACGATAGAAGGTACTACTCTCACCGTAAAGGGACTTGCTGTAGGAAGTACTACTCTGACAGTATCAGTTGGCGGCAAGCAGCAGACTGTGAGCATTATAGTTCGTAAGAATGCCAGCAACAACGGTTGGATGTAATCTAAAAGATAATTACTGAGATGGGAAAGAGATTCACGATGATCTTCATCGCTCTCAGCCTGATGAGCATGAGTCAGGCTTGGGCACAAAAACTCAAGTTTGACCAGCAGCTCATCGATGCCGGTACGATGACCGAGGATGATGCGCCACGAACCTATTCGTTTGTAGGTAGAAACGTGAGTAGTAAGATGCTGGAAATATCCCGTATTCAGACCACCTGCGGTTGCACCAAGTCGAGTGTCAGTCAGATGAGACTACAGCCAGGTGATAGCTGTAAGATAGAATTGACGTTTACTCCCCATGGTTATCCTGGCACTATAGACACCCGCGCTTTTGTCTATCTGAAGGATTCGGACAGAGAACCGGTCACGAAGATTGGACTCAGGGGGATGGTTCTTCCAAGTGCGGATGTCTGGTATCGCTTCAAGTATAAGATGGGCGACCTGAGACTGAAGCAGGCTAAGGTAACATTCAATGAGGTGACGGCAGGTATGAAGGCTGAGGCTCGCATTCTCTGTGGCAATAGCGGGAAGAAACCGCTGAAGATCAGCAGTCTGGTGCTTCCACAGTATGCACAAGTGAAAACTGAGCCGGAAATCATCCCTGCTGGTGATGAGGCAGACTTGGTGATTACGCTGGATGTGGATAAAATCCCACCGATGATGAAGCCGAATCTCACCTTTCCGATTATTCTGGAGGGAGTGGATGCCAAGCCGAGTGACCGTACGATTATGGTCGTAGTGAATCGCAATCAGTAATGATAAATCATAAGAAAAGAAAGAATTAAAGAATATGAAACATTTAATCAAACTCTTCACCCTGTTGGTGGTTATGCTCCTTTCTGCGGGTTTCGTATCTTGTAGCAGCGATGATGATGAACCTGCAGAGCAGCCGATAGCTGTGACTCCTGCTAATCTTGATGGAGTATGGAAAATGACTGCCTGGAACAATGGTCAGCCAATGCCTGAGGGCACATATTGCTATGTGGTTTTCCATCGCCGTGATAATACTATGGAGATGTACGACAACATGAACAGTATGTATGCAGTTCATACTACCGGTTCCTTCTTTGTGAAGCAGGATCCATATTTGGGTTATATTGTTGGCGGTACCTACGATAATGGTGTTGGTGATTGGAACCAGCAGTATATCGTGAGCAATCTTTATAAGAGCGGTTCTATGATCTGGACAGCCAAGGATGATGCTAACGATGTTTGCCGCTATGAGCGCTGCAGCGAAGTACCAGCTGAGATTATCAAAGAGGCAAGTGATTTGAAAGACTAATATAACCAGGCTCTTTAGTTTTTTGAAGACTAATCTTAGTTTTTTAGAAAAACTATCATAGCGTTTTATATTAGCTCATCATACCAATAAAAGAGACGTATGGGTGATTTCTTTCACTCGTACGTCTCTTTTTTTCCCATTTCTCCTTTCCCATTTCTGTTTGTTTTATCTTTTTTGTTTTGCGGTTATGATAGTTTTTTTAAAATCTTTTGGTGTTTTGCGATAAATATTGTATTTTTGCGACAGGATAAGGGTGATGCTTTTATTGCAACATCTTCTATCCAAATCGATATAGTACAAATTATAGGCGAAAACGAATGAGAAATGCAATCTATTATAGGAATACATTATATTATAGGTGTATGTTAGTGGTACTGTTTCTGGTGAATAGTATCCAGGTAAGTGATGCCCAATCTTGGCAGGAATACCTTGAACAACTCAGTGAACAGGAGGAATATGAGGATATGAATTGGGAAAGCTATGAAGATGTTCTGGAGGGATATGCTGAAAATCCGATCAATCTCAATACCGCTACCAAGGAAGAGCTGGAACAGTTTCCCTTCCTCTCTGCCCAACAGATAGAGGATATCCAGGCCTACATCTATCAATATGGTGAGATGAAAAGTCTGGGTGAACTGGCGATGATAGAAAGTATCAGTTGGTATGAGCGGCAGTTGCTTTGTTGTTTTGTCTATGCCGGGGAAGTGAAGAGGCGTTCTTTCCCTTCTTTTTCCCAAATAGGAAAATATGGAAAGCATGAAATGGTGGCTGCCGTAAAGGTTCCTCTTTATGAGCGAAAGGGAGACAAGGATGGGTATTGGGGTTATCCTTATAAGCATTGGTTGCGTTATCAGTTTCATTATGGTGATTATGTAAAGATGGGCTTTGTGGCTTCGCAGGATGCGGGAGAGCCGTTTTTTGGTGGTAAGAACAACTTGGGTTATGATTTTTATTCCTATTATCTGCAGATACGGAAATGGGGCAAGTTGAAAAATCTGACTTTGGGTAAGTATCGCCTTCGGGAAGGTATGGGACTGATATTAAATAATGATTTCGGTTTCGGAAAACTCTCCATGCTCTCGTCATTGGGGCGTATGGGAACTTCCATTCGCACACATTCTTCAAGATATGCTGCTAATTATCTGCAAGGAGTTGCAGCCACGCTGAATGTTTGCAAGGGATTGGATGTGAGTGCCTTTCTATCTTACCGCAAAATAGATGCTACGGTAAAGAAAGATTCTATTTCAACGATTGTAACTACAGGAATGCATCGCACGGAGAAGGAAATCGAGAAGCAAGGCATCGCTTCCGCTTTTCTGTTGGGCGGTAATCTGCATTATACTAAGAATGGCTTTCATATTGGTGCTACGGGCATCTGTTATTCTTATTCCTTGCCGCTTCATCCCAATAAATCCCAACTCTATAAGCGCTTTGCTCCCGAAGGCAAGAACTTTTGGAATGCAAGTATCGACTATGGTTATATTTCTCATCGGCTCACGCTGCAGGGAGAGGTGGCGACGGGAGATTGTGGAGTAGTGGCTACGGTCAATACGGCGAGTTATCTGCTTTCAGAACAGTTTTCGGTCTTGGCTCTTTATCGTTTTTATCCTTATCGTTATTATGCAATATACAGTAATAGCTATAGTGCTGGCAGCAACGTGCAGGATGAAAGTGGCTGTTATGTGGGACTGCGATGGTCACCTTCTTCTAAATGGGTATGTGATATTTATGGGGATGTGGCTTATTTTGCCTGGCCGAAATATCGAATGAAGGGGAGTTCTTATGCGATGGATTATTTGGCGAGCATCATCTTCCAGCCTTCCCGCTCTCTCCGTCTTGGCGCCCGTTATCAGTATAAGCAGAAATATGATGTTACTACGCAGCGAGCCCGCCTGTATTGTGGAATCGAAAAAGGAGCATGGAGCAGTAAAACTCAGGTGGATGCCACCTTCCTGTCGCAAAACTACGGAATGATGGTCAATGAATCTATGGAATATCGCTTTCGGTGGCTGAGGCTGAATGCTTTCTTGGGCTATTTCCGTACCAAGGATTATGAGAGTCGTGTCTATGCTTTTGAACCGGGATTGCTTTATACGATGAGTTTCGGTAGTTATTTTGGTGAAGGTATCCGATGTGGACTGCGGGCGAAGGCTGAAATCGGAAAGCATTGGGTGCTGGTTTGCAAGGGAGCCATGACAAAATATTTCGACCGCAATCATATTTCGTCAGGATTACAACAAATCAATGGCTCTGCTCAGACTGATTTGGAAATTCAGGTGAAATGGAAGTTCTGATGAATTACTGGTGAATGATTGTGTTGCGAAAAGCAGTTCTGAAAATCCAATAAATACTCTGTTGGGAAATAATATCAGGTGGATTTCATAAAAGATGAGGTTTGGGCTTGGTTGTTTAAGATTTTTCTTGTATTTTTGCAGAAAAACAGATTGATATGAAAATAAACATCGTAATACCTTGCTATAATGAGCAGGAGGTTTTGTCTAAGACCCTGGAAGTTTTGGGGAATTTGGTGGCGAAAATCAAGGCAGAGACGGGTGCTGAAACCAATTTGCTATTGGTGGATGACGGCAGTCGCGATACTACCTGGCAACTCATCCGGGAAGGGGCAGAAAAACATTCGTACGTGAGAGGAATCAAACTTTCTCATAACCGAGGGCACCAGAATGCCCTCTGGGCAGGTATGGAGGCTTCCATCGATCATTGTGATGCGATGGTGAGCATCGATGCGGATCTGCAGGATGATGAGAATGTAATCATCGATATGGTGAAACAGGTACAGGAAGGGAAGGATATTATCTACGGAGTACGCAAGGAGCGTAAGACAGATACTTTCTTTAAGCGCTTTACCGCCCAGGCTTTTTATAAACTGATGCAGAGTGTGGATAAGGAGGTGGTTTATAATCATGCCGACTTCCGTATGATGACGAATCGCACGCTGAAGGCGCTGATGCAGTATCCAGAGCGCAATCTTTTCTTGCGTGCCATTGTTCGCCAACTCGGTTTCCAGGAGGGCTTTGTTTATTACGACCGCAAGGCGCGTGAGGCAGGCGAGAGTAAATATCCGCTTACCAAGATGCTGAGTTTCAGTATCGATGGCATCACTTCATTCTCTGTAGCTCCTTTGCGTTTCATCACCTTTGTAGGATTGCTGATGACATTGGTGTCTTTCATCATGATTATCTTTGCGCTGATAGAACATTTCCAGGGCAAGACGATACAGGGTTGGACTTCCTTGCTTGTTTCCCTCTGGTTCATCGGTGGCATTATCACTACTGGCGTGGGTGTTACAGGTGTCTATATCGGAAAAATCTATACCGAGGTAAAACGCAGACCGAGATATTTTATCGAGGAAAGAGTATAATTCATATTGAAATCATAAAAAATAAGAAGGGGTGTGTCGTAAGCCAAATCCCTATACGCATAGAAAAGTCCCGCAGATTTCACAGATTACACAGATTTATTTTTTTTGCTTTAAAAAGATCTGTGTAATCTGTGAAATCTGTGGGACTATGTATTTTAGTTGCAAGCCAAATTAGCGCTTGTTTTCACGAAACGGTAGAAACCTACGGGGCAGCGGGTTTCTGCAGTTCTCGGAATCTCCCATACCTTTTCGAAAGTATAATTACTGCCATATTTCTCCGTGAAAATCTGGATATCATCATTTGATACCATCACGATGCCGTCTTGTGGCAGTGTCTTGTCGAACTGCTGGATCTTGTCGCCTAAATAGAAGTTGAGGCTGAAGAAGTGGAGCATATCAATCGACATGTAGGAATAGAGTTTGGAAGTATCAAACTTCTTTTCTATTACTGGTGCCCAGCGCTTGTCAGCCTTGGTATTGAGCACAGTCGGCTGAAGCGTAGAGTCCAGTATCATGAAGAGGCTGATGATGGTAATCAACGTATGGCCTACGATGCTGCCAGTATGATTCCTGCGGAGTGATTGGAACGTAGCATAGATGCCATAAATGCACAATATGAAGAACAGATATCCTATGCCTTCTGCGATACTCTGAGGTCCTTTTTCCAAAGCATGGAGCATGGCTGTATTTTCTGCTGCATGTCTGCCGTGGAAGATAGTGTCAGGTATCAATCCGCATGAAACTGCGATTCTTGCTACGATAAGCAGGATGGCGAGCGATGCTATTACCCCTGCATATACCTTGAATGCTCCCATTTTCTCCTTCATCATCCAAACGATGTATTCAGCGATGAGATAAGCCATGAACGGATAGCAAGGCAGCAGGTAAACGCTTCGCTTGCTCTTCGGGATGCAGTAGAAGAAGAGCACCAGGAGGAAGGCGAGCCAGGTGAACACCTGCAGCGGAGTAGCCTTTTTCGCATTCTTTACAAACTTACTCTTGGAAAATTTCTTCCAGGGCAGGATAAAGAGAGAGAACAATAATAATAAGGTATAAGGCAGCCAACCGGTGATGAGCGTAAGCAGATTGTACCAGGCAGGGTTTTCATGCGACTCGTAGGCCATCTTTCCCATAAAGCGGTCGATATTCTCTTCCTTTACCAGTTCCAGGAACTCGTTGCCACTCTGGAGATAGGCGGCATAGTACCAGCAGAATGGGATGATGAGCGAGAGTAGGGCGGTTAAAGCCATGCGCCATACGACGCCCCAGAAATTTTCTCTCTGTGTGAGCATGAAGACACCCATCACAAAACAAGGCAGGATGATGCCTACTGGTCCCTTGGTCAGCGTGGCACCGCTCATGCAGAGGATGGCAAGCCAGGGCAGTTGATGTTTTCCCTTTTCCCACCAATGGTAGAGCAGATACATGGCTCCCACCATGAAGGCGGTGTTCAGCATATCTACACGGCAGTTGATTCCTGCACGATGCACTTCGAAAGCAGTCAGCGTGAGGATGGCTGCGATGAGGCTCGTCTGGGTATCCTTGCGCTTGGCAAAGAATATAAAGCCGCCGATGGTCATCAATATCAGCGATACGGCAGACGGCAGACGGGATGTGAATTCGCTTACGTGTCCGGCAAAGAGCGAGAAGAAGGCGATGCACCAGTGGAAGAATGGTGGTTTGTAAGGAATATCGCCTCCATTATTGATGGGCAATACAATATCCAGTTGCCATGCTCCAGCATGGTGTAGGCAACTACAGCCTCGCGAGGCTCTCCCTTGGTATTGAATTCGGTAAGCCCGAGGAAAGGAATCAGCATCACGATAGCGAGGATGGTGACAATCCACAGAGCTTTGTTGTACTTGATGTTCATGTCTTATCGAAGTCTTATTTTATAATTTTGTCGTAGCGAATCAGAAAATCCGAGATGCGGTGAACTTCTGTGAGTCGCTTGATTTCCTTTTCTGTTTGCATTGTTTCTCCTATATCTTATTGTGGTAAGATATTGCAGTATTCCCGTTTGAACCATAGCTCAAAGACGGGATCAACCATCTTGAAGCCATCGCCCGATTTCTCAATGAAGTCTCTTTCTACAAGAGCCTTTTTGTTCTTAGTGATAGTGCGTGGAGCGCCGAGTCCATATTCTGCTACTACCTGTTGGGCGTTGAAATGGGTCTCTCCCATGCAGACGGCACGCAGGAATGCAATCTGTGAGGCTGGCATGCCATCAATATCGGTGATGAACATATCGGTATTGGTATCCAAAAGCTTGGTGAGCTGTGACTGGTAGATTTCCTCTGTCACCTCTGTTGCCGTACGTGTCCAGATGAGAAAGCAGAATTGCTGCATATACCAGGAGTGGCATTGCACGGTATTGCAGATTCGCTCAATCATATCATCGCTGATAGTCTTGCCATGATTGTAGAAACTATCATGTATAAAAGGCTTCCAGTACTCCTTGGCAATCTTTTTCAATGCCATCATCTGTCCAAAACGATAGAATGGATTCTTCGAGTTGCCGAATATATCCATCATCATGTGGCGTTTACTGCCATAGAGACAATAGGTCGTACTATGTTGTCCCTGCCACACCGAACGCATGGTTCCTTCTAGTCGTTTCCAGCCAGGCAGATTCGCCAATTGTTGGAACTCATCAATGCACACGATGACATGGATGCCTTTTGCCTTGGCTATCTTTTCTGGAAGATTGAGAATTTCCTCGGCACTTTCTTTTAGGGGCTTGAAATTTAGATTTACTTCTACGGCATTCACCGGGTCACTGTTAATGGTGAGGCTTGGAGATATGGACTGGATGAACTTTACGATGTCGGCCCATCTCTTTTCCATTGTGGAAGAAACGCCCTGGAGTACAGCACTTGCAAACTTGTTGTAGAACTCTTCTTCTGAGAAAATCTTGAAGGCATCCAGATAACACACTCTTACGTCTTTCTGCTCTTGTTTCAGCTCTTCCATTGCAGCTTTGACAAGTGAAGACTTACCCCATCTTCTTGGAGAAATCAGCATTACGTTGATGCCTCCTCCAAGGAAAGTTTTGAGGTCTCTTCTATCTTCGATTCTATCAATGAAATATTCATTTTCAGCGATAGAACCATATTCGAATGGTATCTTGTTCATATGCTTAAAGTCTTGATTCTCTGCAAAGTTACGAAATTATACCCAAAGGTATTATACCTAAGGGTATAATTTAGGAAACTTTATCCTTTTATCTCCATTCTCATCTCTTTATCGAGTACTATTAATTATGAGAAGTTTTACATAAAAAGCGAAATGAGAAACCCCCTTCACCCTTCATCTCAATCTAAAAGACGCATTTACCCAAAAGTCCTTCTTCAAAGAGTAATGAGGGTTTCTGTCAGGACTCATAATAGGCTTATATCCTGACAAATAGAGACATCCATAAAGGCTAAGGGTAGTCGTCTATTAAAACCAAGAGAGTGTGTGTGTCATAAGTCCATGATGTAATTTTTCTCATCGAATTTAACCGGAAAATCGACTATACGGTCGTGGCGATACACTATAAAGCAGGGCGCTACGGCATATTAGCCAATGTCCGCAAGGCCAAATTCCGCGTAAATCCCGTGAGTAATCCGATAAGCAAGATTGCCTTCCGATTCATCTGCGTAATCCGATGAAAAAAATAAATGTATATATTTTTTATAATCAGGCAAATTTCAAATTCAACGAAAACCACTTCGTTTTCCTCCTACTCGATTATTCGTATCGTGAATAGCTATGTAGTTTTATTTGAAATATACAAATTTCAGGTTTCCTGGTCCTACGTCTTTTTTACAACGTGCAAGAAGCTTGGCTGGAGATTCCTGTATGTTTGTAGCAGGCAAGGCAATAACTTTTTCTTTACCATAGTAATGCGCCATTCCCTGATTGATCCAATATCCTGGATAAATCATGATGTCATTGAATGCATCCGAAGGCATTTTTACAGTAAGAGGCTTCAATGTTATGGCACTTTGGCTATTCGTCTTCAGTGCCAGTTCACGCTCGTTCATTTCCTCGTCAAATTTCATGGCAGTTCCTTTCAGCATAAGTGAAACGGTTCTGTTGGTTGTCCTTTCCTTGAGACTTACGGATAAGATCAAGATGGCAATGGCACAATATGGCGCATACTGCAGCGAGTTGGCATATTTCTTCTTAGATGCCGTGACGAAATCTGTAATGGCAGAACTTAATGGCGCTTTTGCCTCAGCCTTTCTCAGAACAGCTCCAGAAAGATAATAAATGTTGATGCAGATGAGCCACAGGTGTATATACGAATAGATGTTCTGTACTCTGCCCGGTCCTCTTGTTCCCATGGCATAGCTGTGGGCGAAGAAGAATGAACTGTAAAGCGTAACGGTAATCAGGATGCATAGCCAAGGATGCGAGAACTTGAATCTCGAGCTACTTGCCGCCTTGACAAGGGTAGGGCTAAGAAGCATCAACATCAGAATCTGAGCGATATTGATGGATTCAGATAAGAATTCGAAGCTCTTTCCTATTGCCATGAAGAATGCAACGACAACATTTGGCTTGCTCTCTATTGTAACTTGTCTGAACGCATTACCAGGAGCCAACACGCTGAAAAGGAAGGCGATGCCATAGATGGTGAGAATAGCCATATATAAACGTGGCCATCTTTTTTGTTCCATCTTCATGATGAGAATGGCTGCAAATAGAATCGCTCCCATGCCAAGTCCTGACACGAAGTTTCCGCCGGCAATGATGATGGATAGAATGATGGATGCCCCTCCGATAAGGGCTTTCTTGAACTTGGAACTACTTAATTGATATCCTATGAGCAGAGATGCTAAAAACAGAGACATGCTATAGAATAAAGTATAGTACATCGCCCCGTTATACCAATAGAATGCATCGTAGTATGACCATGTAAACTGGATGGTCATCAGAACGAAGAGGGTAGATACGAAGAGATATTCCAATCTGGACGAATGGAGTAATTTTCGCATAACTATATATAATAAGGTGTAAGTAGAGGTCACCAAACTGGAAATCAAGATGAATGTTCCAAGCCAATATTGGCCGAATACTCCTGGTTGTAGAGCCATGAGAAAGCAGGCGGAATAGGTGCCCTGCCATGTATGATACATCGTCTTTGCTACATTCCAGGCTGTCTGAACGCAAGCTGGAAACGAATGGGTCTCATTCCAAATCTTATATACTTCTGCACCGAAGACATAATCATCCGCAAATGGATGAAGATACTGGCTTATCCATAACATGGGAATGATGGATACGATTAGAACTGCAATAGCTACCCCTGTTACTATTTTCAATTGCTTCTTATTCATAACTGCTTTTATCCTTATTATGTTACTTTCTTTTTACTTCTTGTTCTTTCTTTACTTATTACTTTCTATATGTTATAACTTCCTTGTTGCCATAATCTTGCATGCAAGATAAACAATAAATGTTAAAGCTTATATTGTGTATGGGTGCAAAGGTACTAAACATAATTGAGTATCACAAATATTTCTTGTATTTTTTGTTGTTTTACTTTTTTTTTTCGTACCTTTGCTCAACAAATAAATTACAAATGATACATATTGCGCTTACCATAGATGAAAATTATGTACGTTATTGTACAGTAGTGATGGCTTCTATTTTGGAAAATAACAAAATGGATGATATCACATTCCATATTGTTGCTAATGATTTAACGGGTAATAGTAAAACAATTATATCTAATCAAGTTAAAAATAGTAAAGCTTTGGTGAGTTTTTATACTGTGCCATCGCTTTTACTCGAAGCTTATGAACTTAAATGGGGGCATAAGCGTCTTTCTATGACAGTCTTTTATAGATGTTTGTTAGCTACCATATTACCGGAAACTATAGAAAAAGTAGTCTATATGGATTGTGATGTGTTGGTGTTGCAATCATTAAGAGATTTGTGGAATACGCCAATGGAAAATATTGCAGTGGCAGGTGTACAAGACTTATTGGAAACTCCTAAGGAATATTTCAGCCGTTTAGAATATGATAGTAAATATGGATATTTTAATGGTGGTATGTTGTTAATCAATTTAGATTACTGGCGTAAACATAATGTAGAAAATCGTCTTAAAGAATATTTTAGAGCCAATTTAGATAAAGTTGTTCGTAACGATCAAGACATTATGAATGCGGTTTTATATAAAGAAAAACAGATGTTGGATATGAAATGGAATGTCCAAATTGATGTGTTCTTGACAAAACATTATTCAGATATAAATTTGAGGAATAAATGTCTTGCAGTTGCTGGTGATATTGGTATATTGCATTATTGCTACCGTAAAAAGCCATGGCATTATAATTGTATTCATCCGATGAGAGACTTGTTTTTCAAATATCAGAAGTTGACTCCATTCGATGATTATTCTCGTTTGCAAATACCATTATCGAAAATACATCGTTTCTTGCATAATTTGCCTTATACTTTAGGTATTAAGGAGTCTAAAATCTTAGACAAGAAAAAGTTTGAGAGATATTTGGAGGAAAAGGATAATTAGATATAAGCATAAAAGAATATGATACCAAAGGTAATACATTTGTGTTGGTTCAGTAATGAACCTTATCCTGTAGAGATAAAGGTTTGTTTGGATACATGGAAGCGCCTGATGCCCGACTATGTGGTTAAAGTTTGGGATTATGCTGCGGCAAAGTCTATTGGCTGTGCCTTTATCGATGAGGCTCTGGAGGCCCGAAAGTGGGCTTTCGCTGCCGATGTGGTGCGATTCTATGCCGTATATAAGGAAGGCGGCATCTATATGGATAGCGACATCTATCTGCATCGCCGTTTCGACGAGATTCTTCCAGAGGATGGCTTTGCCACTTTCAATGAGAAGGATAAGGAGGAGTTTGGCTTGCAGGCTGCCTTCTTTATGGGTACTGCTGGCAATGCGTTCTGCCAGAAGATGTTTGAATATTATCAGAACCGCCATTTCAAGAATCCGGATGGCTCTTTCAATGATACGATTTCACCTTATACGATGTCGGCTGTGGCGAAGTCTTTCGGATGGCAGATGAAGGACGAAAAGCAGGTGATGCCTGGCTTGACGGTTTATCCTACGCATCTTGTTGCTCCCAACAATCATTATCCGGTGGATAGCGAGACGATAGGAGTACATCGCGTTGCGGGTAGCTGGCGAAAGAGAAAACTGGGGCGATTCATCGAGATTAAGGTCAAGCATTTATGGCATGTAGTAAAATATGCCCTTTTCAAAAAGTGAGAAGGGCATATCTTACTATGTGTAATTATTTGGAGAGTATAAATTATACTATCGAACATTCCTGAATAGCCTTTTTCAGATTCTCGCCATTGTTAATAGCTATCGCCATCTGCTTTGCCTTAGCAAGCATACCGGCATATTCTTCTTCCGAAATGCTGGCTAGGCGCCCTGGTAGTTCTTTCAGGGAGTTGATGGCAAATCCCACTCCCTTCTCTTCTACAAGCGGAGCAATGGCAGATTCTTTCCATACGATGATAGGCAATCTGGCACGCAGGTAGAAGGATGCCTTGTGCGGGGTGTTGTATTTCAGATAGCTTCCGAAGTCGCCATGGCATTCTTCCAGCGAATCTCCATCCCATACCAAACCGAAGTTTCCACGCACTTGCTTGATGAAATCATCGGTATTCATAAAGCCATGCCATACAATGTTCTTGTCTTTTGCCACGGCATCATAATCTTCCATGTTTCCGTAAAGATGAAACTTAAACTGGTAATCCTGCTCCTGCATCTTCAGGATAAAGGCGTTTTTGCGCAGGTTGAGTGAGCCGGCATATACGATATTCCATGCCTCGTTGGGCTGGTGCTTCTTGTTTGCTGCAACGGATGGCGACAGATAATCATGGAATCCCAGGGCTCCGATAGGCTTTTCCAAGCCTTGCTGCTCAAGCCATCCCTTCATCGCTTGATTGGTGGCAATGACATAATCTGTGTGATTCAGGCGCTTTAACTCCTGCTCGATTGTTAGTTTCTTGCGCCTGAAGCAGCCTAAATCATGAATTAGAGAAATAGTTTTGGCTCCCTTGAGATGAGCCACATCGCAGATAAAGGAGAAATATTTCTTCACGGGATATTGCAAAACTATCACATCGCCTTTTTGGATGTGTGAACAGGCGATGAATGTGCTTGCCAGATTATAGAAGAATGCCTGAAATTTGTTTTTATTGATTCTGCAAGGCAAGCCGATATTTTCTGCCCCCATAGAGTGCAGTACCTTTTCATAATCCGTCTTAGCCTTATTGCCTGCTGATGTAAGATTATAGTAGTTGCGACTTATGTAGCAAAGTCTGTTTTGTTTGTTCATGTGCTTAATGTCTTGATTTTCTGCAAAGTTACGAAATTATACCCAAAGTATTATACTCGAAGGTGTAATTTAGGAAACTTTATTTTTTTTCGTAGGCAAACTTCTCCTCTTCCTGTTTTAGCTGGAGCTATTTCATTATTACCAAGCTCCTTAATGCATAAAGAGGATAGATGTTTATTTTTCCATTGTCTTTAGTAAAACTCCCAAAGTTTTCTAAAGAGGTTCGAATGGCATGATTGATGTGTTTTGTCTCCATAAAAGCATAAAGGCTCTTCATTCCGCCACGCACTTCGGCTTTTACCTCTATCGGAAGAATCTTCATATTTTTTGCCATAACGTAATCTACTTCAGCTAAAGAACTCTTTGCGCTGCGCATCCAAAAGAACAGAGAAGGAATGCTGTCTGGAGGCATGTTTTTGATGATTTCCAGTCCTGCTACCATCTCTGTAATATGTCCCTTGTTTACCAAGTCGGTGGCATTGCCTATGAGTATTTGCTCTGAAAGGGTTGTTATGCTACCTAAGTCCATGCCTAAGATGGATAGAAGAAGCCCGCTATCCAAGAAAAGGTATTTTGCGCAACTTTCATCTGCTTCTGCACCCAGCGGGAAACCATTGGCTGCAGTGTTATAGACTGGTATAAGTAATCCTGCCAAAGTTAGAAGGCTAAGAGCCTCTTTTATTTGGACAGACCTGAAATCGCGTGATACTTGGCTATATACGAACTTACTTCCTATTTGATGAGCTGCACTATGCAAGGTGAGCCGAAGCAATGTGGTGTTGGCGCGTTTCTTGTATTTCGCAAAGTCAACTTCATAGGTATATACTATTTCTTTTTGTACGGATTGGCACTCTTCGTAGCTATGAGTAGAGACCCATGTAGAGACAACTTCAGGCATTCCGCCGACCATCAGATAAGTGCGGAAGAGAGTAACTAATTGGTCGTGTAAGACTGGAAGTAAAGGTTGGGTAGGGTTGGCAATTTCTTTGGCTTGTAATAAGCTTTGCATACCAAGTGCTCCCAAGAATTCATCGAAAGACATTGGGTACATAAACATAGAATGAATCCTGCCCACGCCAAAAGTTGGAATTTCATTGAGTGCAAATTCCAACAGAGAACCTGCTGCAATAACATGTAATTCAGGTAAGTCTTCCCAAAAAAAACGAAGAGCAGAAATGGCCTCTTGGCACATTTGTATTTCGTCCAAGAAAAGTAAAGTTTTTCCTGGAATGATTGCCTCTCCTGTTATTGATTTTAATGTTTCAACTATATGACGGGCACTTAAGTCTCCTTGGAAAATTTGGGCAAACTGTGGCTTTCGCTCAAAGTTAACTTCAACGAAATTCTCGAATTGCTTGCCCAGATGGCGTACGGAGGAGGATTTGCCCACTTGTCTTGCGCCACGTAGTAACAAAGGCTTATGGCGTGGATTGTTTTTCCATGCTATCAAAGCCTTGTCTATTTGTCTGGTAATATATTGTCTTTGCTCCATTTTGTATTTCTGTTTACTTTTGATTGCAAAGATACATATTTTCCGCTTAATATCAAGCATTTAAACTGTAAAAATGCTAAAATACAAAGAAATAAACGCAGGTTTTTTGCTAAAATACAAAGATTTGCGTATCCTTTTGTTGCAGCTCCCCATAGTTGCAAAGTCTGTTTTGTTTCATATTTCTTTTTTACAGTTGTTCTGATGATTATATTTTTTGGTATGTTTCATATAGGGAATGAAACAGCTTTTCGTCGGTAAAGCGTTTGGCATATTCTCTGCCCCGCATGATCATATTCTGACGTAATAGAGCGTCGGATGAAACGTTGAGGAGAGTTGCAGCCATGCTCTGAGCATCGTCTGGTGCGACATATATCGAATCGGGACCTCCTGCTTCTTCCAGACAAGAACCGGTACATCCGATAGCTGGAACTCCGCTGCTGATGGCTTCCAGAAGTGGAATTCCGAATCCCTCTATCCGGGAAGGATAAACGAAAATTTGTGCCAATTTGTAGAACGATGGCAAATCTTCGTAAGGTACTTTATGATAGAAATGAAACAGATGCTCTATGCCTTGTTCCTTCAGAAAGCTTTGTATTTCTTCTACATATGGAGTGTGGCGTCCTACTGCTACTACCTGTATTTCCTTTTTCCTCTGATTCTCTGCAAGACATTCAGCTCTGCATTCTCCTTTGGCAAGCAGAGCTATCGCTTTTGCCAACAATAGAAGATTCTTCCGTTCTTCAATGCTTCCTACATAGAGCACAAATTCTTCTGGTAGCGAATATTTTTCTCTTACCTCCTCCAGCTTTTCTTGAGCAATTTCTTGAGAGAATACAGGGTCACAACCCTGATAAACTACATCAATTTTTTCTTTTGGTGTATGGAAATAATCTATAATTTCCTGTTTGGTGTATTCACTGACGGCAATGATGCGGTCTGCGTTTTGGCAAGCCTTGCGAAACTTATATTGATAAATTTTGCGGTCTATCCAATGATAATACTGAGGTGTATGAAGAAAGATCAGGTCGTGGATAGTCACGATGTATTTGCATCGTTTTTCTCCATATTTCTTTTTTCTATCTTCCGGAGTACCAATGTTTAAAGGCAACTCGTTGCTCAAACCATGAAATAAGTCAATACCATTTTTCTGTATATCCCTGCTGATACCCCAGATTCTCCAAAGGGAACTTAGTTTTTTCCATATACCCTTGGATGGAAAATGAAGGAAAAGTTGGTTTAATGTGGGTATTTCCTTCAGATATGGTATGCGATGAGGCTTTGGTGTATATAGATGGTATTCGTTGTCGGGGCGTAGCTCCGACAATATTCTGATTATAAATCTACTATAATTGCCAAGACCAGTACGATTTTGTGCTGCTCTTTTTGCATCAAAGCCTATTTTCATGTTTTGTTATTTTGAAAAATCTTTATTCCATACAAAGTTACAATAAAATTCTGATTTTGCAAAATAATTATAGAAATATTTGCTCATTACATGTTTTTTTTCTATCTTTGTTCGCGATATAGCTGGAAAATGATAAGGAGGAAGATTTATGGCCAATATGTATAATGATTAATAAACAGATAAATCAAATGAATGAAACTCTTTCACGCTTGAAGCTGTTCTTGAAGCGTCCTTTTTTTACCGACCCGCGCACATTACTTTGGCTTTGGCTCTTGCTGGCTTTGGGATCTGCGCTTATCAAGTTTCATAAGTGTAACAACTTTTTGATATTCAAATATGTTTTTTGGCATACGTGGAATCAGACGTCTCTTTACGCTCCTTATGCAGAGTATTTTGATACGAATCATTATGGTCCGTTCTTCAGTTTGATTATCGCTCCGTTTGCAGTTGTCCCTCTTCCTGTGGGGCTTATTTTGTGGCATGTGTTGATGGCTTTGCTTCTCTATGTGTGTATCCGAAAACTGCCTCTGAATCAAGGTAAACAAATATTTATCTATTGGTTCTGTGCTCATGAGTTGCTTACGGCTTTATTCATGGACCAGTTTAATATTGTGACGGTTGCTCTTATCGTGGTATCCTTTTATTGTGTGGAGAAACAGAAAGATATTTTGGCTGCGTGTTTTATTATGATTGGTACGTTTGTCAAACTTTATGGTGTAGTAGGATTGGCTTTCTTCTTCTTCTCCAAGCATAAGGTCAAATTTGTTGCTTCGTTGGTCGGGTGGGCTGTTTTGTTCTTTGTCTTGCCGATGTTGATTAGTAGTCCCGAATATATTATAGGTCAATATCAGGAATGGAAAATGAGTTTGGCAGGTAAGAATATGGAGAATATGTTTTCTACGATGCAAAATCAGTCTTTGTTAGGATTAGTGAGAAAAATATCGCATGTTTCCACTTATTCTGATTTATGGCTGATTGTTCCTGGAATATTGGCTTTTTGCGCTCCTTATCTGCGCTTTTCGCAATATAAAAATCTGTATTTCCGATATGCTTTCCTTGCTTCGGTTCTGATGTTTGTTGTACTCTTCAGTACGGGTAGCGAGTCGAGTACTTATATCATTGCTTTTGTGGGAGTAGCTCTTTGGTTTGTTGCTGTTCCGTGGAAGCGTTCTCGCTGGGACATTGCTTTGATGATTTTTGCTTTTATCCTGACGAGTTTGTCTCCTTCTGATCTTTTCCCGAAGTTTATACGCAAGACTTATGTGCAGCCTTATGCGCTGAAAGCCCTTCCGGTGGTACTGATTTGGTTTAAACTGATTTATGAAATGATGGTTAGAAATTATTCGGACAAATTAAAGGAATAGTCAGATTTCACTGATAAGAAAATACCATTCTTGCTTGATTACAGTTCAAGCAGGAATGGTATTTCATGTTTCTTCTGATAGCGTTTCCAGAATTTTGCCCGTTCTTTCATTACATAGTCAACGGCTTCTTCAGGATTAGCATTTCGTATCAATGCATATTCTGATGCGAGGGTTTTCATGAATTCTTTTGGACCCCAGAATTTACGCAGGTTATATAAACCTTTCTTTATGCTGACTGTGCCAAAGTTCATGCGGTTTATATCTACAATCATGAAATGATAGCCTTCATCATCCTTTTTCCATAGTACGTTGCCTGGTGTGAAGTCTTTGTGCAATACTTTATGTTTATGGATATTTGCTGCAAAATGAGCAAGAGCTTTGGCTATAGAGGTGTGGTCTGTAAAATTCTGGTCACCAGTTTCATACATGGTGTGTCCGTAATCACATTGTATCGTGATGAGGTAGGTGAATCCCAGCATATTCAGAAGACCTCTTTCTTCAATAAGTGCAATGACTTCTGGCGTTCCTATCCCCTTATCTTTTAAAATTCTGGCATATTCGTAAGCGCGTTTACCTTTAGGTACCCTGATTCCCCATGAATAGATCATCTGATTCAGTCCGTGAGGTATATGGTATCGCTTTACATTGATACTTAGGTCTTCAGGGGCATTCATTACCTTGATGGTATTGCGGCTTTTATAAATCTCACGTCCCTTCTCTTCGAAAACATCAGGGATGCTCTCGATGAAATTTCTCAGGTGTTCATATTTTGGATTTATCTTTATCTTTCTCATTTCTTAGAATCGTTTTTGGAAATCGTTTCTTGTAATCCATTCTATTCTTTAGGTACAACTTTCCCCTTCACCACCTCGTATCGCTTGTCAAACTCCTCCCTGGTTCGCTTCCATCTGTTATGTGTCCATAAATAATAAGGTGGATTCTGGCGGATGGTTTCTTCCAGCATCTGGAAGAAGCAACGGGTAATCTCGTGCTCCGGCAGGGAGTTCGGATTGCGGGTGATGAGTTTGTAGGTTGCTGTATAGTAGCCTCGCTTAGGACAGGACATCTCTACATAGAATACGGCATCGTTCATCTTTCTCATGATTCTTTCGCCTCCTGTAAACACAGGGGTTTCGGGATGGTTGAGGAAAGGAAGCCACAGGTGGATGTTCTCCCATTTAGGCCCCTGGTCGCTGATGTAGCCGAAGATGCTGCGGATATCCCTGCGCTTGTAATCTACCAGATAGCGGAGGATATCTTTCTTAGGAACTGGCACACCGTTTTCTTCGTGAGAACGGATGCGCTTGAAGAGTTCATTGAAGGCCTTGTTGTACAGAGGATGATAGATGAGCCCTATCATGCGGGTCTTGGGCAGTTCGATACCCACGCACGAGAGCCACTCCCAGTTGCAGTAATGTCCGAGGATGGCTGCTACATCCTGACCCTCCTGAAAGCATTTTTCCACTTCCTCGCTATTGTAAACATGGAAGCGGCGGCGGAGTTCCTTTTCGCTGATACTCAGTAACTTGACTGCTTCAAAGAAATAATCGCAGAACCAGCGATAGAATTTTTTTTCGATAGCTGCAATTTCTTCTGCAGACTTCTCCGGAAAGGAGGTGGTGAGATTCTTACGCACAATGCCCCGGCGGTACTTGATGACGTGGAACATCATGAAGTACTCGAAATCGGAGATGCAATAGAGCAGCCTGAATGGCAGCAGCGATATTGCATAAAACAGCGCATAAACAATCTTTGTCATAAGTTCTATGATTTACACCTTATTATATATAAGCAAGAATGCAACTTAACATTTAACAGTCAACACTTAACATTGTTATTACACCTGCTGCATATCGTGCAATTTCTTATAATATCCGTCTTTGCCTATCAGTTCATCGTGAGTACCACGCTCCACGATTCTTCCCTCATGCATCACGCAGATTTCGTCTGCATGCTTGATAGTGCTCAGGCGGTGAGCCACGGCTACGGTAGTACGGGTCTTCATCAGTTTCTCCAAAGCATCCTGCACCAGGCGCTCGCTCTCTGTATCAAGAGCAGAAGTAGCCTCGTCGAGAATGAGGATAGGAGGATTCTTGAGGATGGCACGGGCGATGCTCACACGCTGGCGCTGACCACCGGAAAGTCTGCCTCCACGGTCGCCGATTCCTGTATCAAATCCATGTTCCGACTTCATGATAAAGTCGTAGGCATTGGCTATCTTTGCAGCATGGGCGATTTCCTCGTCGGTAGCATCGGTTTTGCCGAAACGGATGTTGTCCTTGAAGCTGGCATTGAAGAGGATAGCCTCCTGGTTTACATTGCCTATCAGCTGGCGGAGATCATTTACGGCCAGGTCTTTCACGTTGATGCCATCGATGAGCACCTCGCCTTCCTGCACGTCATAGTAACGTGGAATCAGATCCACCATCGTACTTTTTCCGCTACCGCTCTGACCTACGAGTGCCACGGTCTTGCCCTTCGGAATCACGAGGTTGATGTCTTTCAGCACGTATATCAGTTCGTCGCTCTTATTGTCTGTATAGGCGAATGATACGTGGCGGAACTCTATCTGATGTTCGAAGGAAGCGATATGCTCCGGGTTCTCCTTGTCCTTGATTTCCACTTCTGCCTGGAGAATCTTGTCGATACGCTCCATGCTGGCAAGTCCCTTGGGGATATTATAGCTTGCCTTGGAGAATTCCTTCAGCGGATTGATAATGCTGTAGAGCATCACCAGGTAGAAGATGATGGTAGGACCATCGATACGGCCGTAATCCAATACCAGAATGCCACCAAACCACAATACGACTACGATGAGGATGGTGCCTAAGAACTCACTCATAGGATGAGCCATCTGCTGGCGAATGTTCACGCGCATGATGTTGTCGCGATATTCGCTGTTTACCTTGTCAAAGCGCCAGTTCATCTTGCTTTCTGCACAGAAAGCCTTGATGATGCGAAGCCCGCCCAATGTTTCTTCTACCATGCTCATGGTGTCGCTCCAGAGCGACTGTGCCTCTGTGCTCTGTGCCTTCAGTTTCTTGCCCACCATGCCCATGAACCAGCCGAAAGGTGGAACAAAAAGAATGGTGAAGAGGGTGAGCTGCCAACTGATGCAGATGAGGGTGATGAAGTAGAAGAGTATCAGAATCGGATTCTTGAAAAGCATGTCGAGAGATGACATGATACTGCTTTCTACTTCCTGCACGTCGCCGCTCATGCGGGCAATGATGTCGCCCTTGCGCTCCTCGCTGAAGAAACTCAGAGAGAGAGAATTAATCTTCTGGTAGAGCTGGTTACGGATGTCACGCACGATACCAGTACGGATAGGTATGATGGTGGCGGAAGAAAGAAAATAAGCTCCCGTCTTCAGAAATGTCATGAATGCCAGGAATAGACCGATCACCAGAAGGGCGGTCGAAGCACTGTATTCCACGATAAATTCCTGGATGTAATAGTACAAGTTGTTGGTAGCCACTTCCTTGAGGGTGCCCCAGTCTCCGTTCCAGGTCATATAGTCGTTGGCACGGATGCCGCCATCTACCTGAAACAGGATTTGCAGGATTGGTATCAAGGCTGCGAATGAAAAGATATTCAATACCGCCGATAGGATATTGAATAATATGGATAGTCCCAGATATCTTTTGTATGGAGGGACAAATCGTTTTAAAACTTGCAAGAATTCCTTCATAGACTGCAAATATAGCGCTTTTAGAGAAAACTACAAAATGATTTTGTGTTTTTTCGCTAAAAGTATGAAGAAAAAGGCTACTTTTACCTGTTTTGGGTAGATAAAAGTGCCATTTTCTGTTTATTTTGAGTTATTCTTTTACTTCTTCGCCGAAGAGGGTAGCAGAGGTGGAACCGGTGATGCGAACCTTTACGAATTCGCCGATATGGTGGTTGCCCTTATCGATGACTACCGCCTTGTTCTGCTCTGTGCGACCCATCATCTGCTCACGGCTACGCTTGCTGAAGTTCTCGATGAGGATGGTGAATTCCTTACCCTCATCTTTCTTGTTCTGCTCTGCGCTCACCTCTGTCTGAAGCTTGATCAGTTCGTTGAGGCGGGCTATCTTGGTTTCTTCCGAAACATTGTCAGGCAGGTGCTTGGCAGCATAGGTACCTGGGCGCTCTGAATATTTGAACATGAAGGCGCTGTCGAAGCCAACTTCTTTCACCAGCGAGAGGGTCTGCTGATGGTCTTCCTCTGTTTCGTCGTGATAACCCACGAAGATGTCGGTAGTGATGCCGCAGCCTGGGATGATGCGCTTGATGTCAGCGATGCGCTGCAGATATTCCTCGCGGGTGTATTTGCGGTTCATCAGCTTCAGTATCTTGTTGCTTCCGCTCTGTGCAGGGAAGTGGATATGCTTGCAGAGGTTTGGCTCTTCGGCGATGGCATGGAGGATGTCTTTGGTCATATCCTCTGGGTTAGAGGTGGTGAAGCGCACGCGCATATCTGGTACAGCCTGGGCTACCATGTGGAGGAGTTCCGCAAAGGAAAGACTGCCTTCCTCGCGCTTTCCTGATGGCGAGAGACCGTAACTGTTCACGTTCTGACCAAGCAGGGTAACCTCCTTGAAACCACGCTGCTGCAAATCGCGAACCTCTCGAAGGATGCTCTCAGCATCACGGCTGCGCTCACGTCCGCGGGTATAAGGTACGATGCAGTAGTGGCAGAAATTGTTGCAGCCACGCATGATGCTTACGAAACCGCTCACTCTGTTGCCACCGATGCGCTGAGGCACGATGTCACGGTAAGTCTCGGTCTTGGAAAGTTCGATGTTGATGGCATTGGTGCCCATTTCGCATTGTGCGATCATATCTGGCAGGTTGAGATAGCTGTCAGGACCGCAAACCAGGTTGGCATAGTGGTTCTGGATGAGGTCATCCTTCACTCGCTCAGCCATACAGCCCAACACACCGAGGATTACCTTTCTGCCCTTTTTCTGCTCAGCATGGAGGGTGTCGAGGCGATGATAAATCTTGTTTTCCGCATTCTCTCGGATACTGCATGTGTTAAGAAAAATAGCATCAGCCTCTTCTTCTTTTTCACAGATTTCATAACCAGCCATCTGCATCACAGAGGCTACAACTTCGCTGTCAGCCACGTTCATCTGGCAGCCGTAAGTTTCAATAAATAGTTTCTTCATTGTTCTAGATGAATTCTACTTTATTATATAATGTTATTGGATAATATACTTGATAATCACCATCTTTCTTGATGGTCATATCTTTTGTACTATTGTGAATTTTTATCTTATTCCAACTTTCTCTGTCATTCCCTTGGAAAGATACATCAGCAGGAAGTAGATGACGACGGCAGAAACAAATCCTGCCAGGGCATCGATGAGATAATGTGCCTGGATGTAAACGGTAGCCATGCAGAGGAACGCATAGAATGGCAGGAGGATATATACCAACTTGCGATTTCCTGTATGCCATGCCATCAGCATGCAGATGGTACTGATTCCGACGTGCGAACTAGGAAAAGCTGCCGTTGGGCGTTCGCCTGCTGCCTTGGCATCCTCTACCAGATGATAGAATATTCCGTCGGTGTAGCCTGGAGACGGCAGACAGTTGGTATGGGTGTTGAAATAATCGCCCATGGCTGGGAATATTCCCTTGGTGATTTCGCGTACGCCTACAGCATCAAAATAGAAGGTAGGACCGGCTACCGGCACGTAGATGAATATCACATAATAGATGAAGAATGAGGCGAGCATTACGAAGGAAATGCGCTCAAACTCCCTGTATCTGCAGAAGAAATAGAAGAATACGACGGCTGCTATCATCGGATAATACATGAAATAGCCCATATCCATCAGTTCGCTTACCACAGCCCAAGGAAGGGCTTTGGAGAAAAGGAGTGAAGGCTGGCAACCGAAAAGCTGCTGTTCCCATCCTGCGAACACGTGGTCGAGGTTGGGAAACATGCGGTTGATCTCGTAAGTATCCGGATACCACCATGCCAGCAGCGCCATCTGAGCCGTTACTCTCACCAGTTTGGTAGCCCTGCAAGGCACCATGCGATATACACCCCATAGCGCTCCCGTCATCACAAGCACTCTAATGCGACCCCAGATCATGGATTCGGGATTCACGAGTTTGGTGTAAGTGAAGAGCATGGTTGCTACCGTCAGAATCATATAGGCGAGCATCACCCATTCCAGCGCCAACAGCCCTTTTTTCGGGTTCTTCTCTATCTTAAAATAATCTTTTATCACGTTTTTTCTTTGAACTTTATGAATATCTATTTCTTTATCTTGTCGGGTTTCCTGCCAAATCCTTTAGGCCTTCCTGTCAAATAATCCTTCTTTTTCGGATCCTTGATCAGAGATCAGAGCCAATGGTTTTCCTTGTACCATTTGATGGCGAGTTTCACTCCTCGTTCCAGAGGATAATGTGGATGATAGCCCAACTCGTCCATGGCTGGCTCAATGTCACATCGCCAGTTGCGCTGTTTCAGGATGTTGTACTTGTCATTGTTGAGCGCCGACATCTTTCCGGTTATTCTGCCGATGTATTCGCCGAAGAATGTTACGATGCGCAAAACCCAGATAGGAGCTTTGATACGCAGCATCCAAGGATTGTCAAGTTCCTTTCTGATCAGGTCGCTGAATGCAGTAGATTGATAAACACCTCCGTCGCTGAGGAAGTATTTTCTGCCGTTCATACCATGATCGAGAGCGAGGAAGACGGCCTGCACCACGTCCTGTACATATACGAAGGTGATGTCCTGGCGCTTGTATCCCACGGCAAAGTCCACATGCTGCTTGATGCTTTTTGCCATCAGGAAATAGTCTTTCTCTCTTGGACCATATACGCCGGTAGGTCGCAGGATGATATAAGGGAACTGGATGCCGAGGCTATCCAGATATTTCTCTGCTTCCCATTTGCTCTTGCCGTAAGCCGTGTTAGGGTGGGGCGTATCATGTTCCGTGATTTCCTGATAAGGCTGTTCTTCTCTGATGGCACCGAAGATGCTGAGCGAGCTGACGAATACAAACCGCTTGATAGGCATCTTGAGGGCGATAAGCGCACCTACGAGATTTTTGGTACCCTCGGTGTTCACCCGATAGAAATCTTCTGCATGCAGACACTTGGTAGCGCCTGCCGCATGAACCACATAGTCGAACTCCTGTCCGTCTAACTGGCTGATAAGTTCTTCCTTAGAAGAAAGATTGAGGTTGATGAAATGGATGCGCTCGTCTTGCAGGTATTTTCTGGAACTTGAAGGGCGTACTGCTGCCCATGTTTCCATGCCTTGTCGGAGAGCTTCCTCCACAATGTAGCTCCCGATAAAACCCGAAGCACCTGTTACTAGAATCTTCATTCAATAAATATATAAAAATTGCAATTTAGGGTGCAAAGATACGGTTATTTGCAGAGATAACAAAGGAAAAAAGCTTTTTTTATTCATTTTGATTGTATATTTGCGCTTTTCGGGGGAGATTGTCTGAAAACCCATAGCAGCCAAAATGTTTTGCCAATACGTCTCCTACCATAGACTGCTATAAATTCAGCCTTTGGTGATTCCATGCAAGCTTGCAAAATGTCTTGCTCGTATTTTCTGCCGACAATATTCTGATTATAGTCCATGTCCTCGTTCCCTAAAATTGATGGCAAAAATACGAAAAAAATATGAAAAAGTGGCGATAGGTGTGCTAAATCTATGTTTTTTTATGAGATTTAGCACACCTATCGCCACTTTTTGGACAAAAAAGCACTTTTCTCGTCTTTGTTATTTATAATTAACAAAATAAGTGAGTTTTGGAAAAAAAGTACAAGTGGATTGGTTCAAAACGGTTCAATTTCTTTCTGGTGGAAGAAAAATGGGAGAGGAAGAGGGGGTAATTCAGGAAAATGCAGTATCTTTGCCTTTAGTTAGAGACAACATGAATATCATCAAGAATATAAATATAATATGGTAGAGAATTATAAGCAAGAAGATTTTGAACGGCTCAAGGAGGAAGTGGAGACCTTGGTGGGAAGAACCATCAAGTCGCCGAAGGACTTTGATTTCCTCGCTCGACAGGTCAAGGGATATATGAAGGAAAACGTATCCGTCAGTACGCTGAAGCGTATGTGGGGATATGTGAACTGCACGAGCAAGCCTAGCCTGTTTAACCTCGATTTGTTCTCGCGCATGGTGGGCTACTCTGATTGGGAAAGCTTTGTGGAGGGGCAAGATGGCGAGGGCTCCAGCCGTTTCTTCGTGAAGAGTAAGTTGGTAGCGGAGGCTCTTGATGCGGGGGATAGGATACGACTGACTTGGCAGCCTGGACGCATCGTAACTCTGAGGTATCAAGGGAATGACGAGTTCTTGGTGGAAGAGTCCGTCAAGAGCAAACTGGCGAAAGGCGATACCTTTACTTGCCATCAGTTTGTGGATTCCGAACCGCTCTACCTTACCAATCTTCAGCACCCTGGTTATCAGATGTGTAATTATGTGGCAGGGAAAATCGGTGGAATCCGATGGAATGTCATGGAAGAGCAGTTTTAAAGGTAAAATGGTAAAAAGGTTAGGGGAAGATAAAATAGTGTAAGAGTAAAAGATGATGAGAAAGGCATGAAGTTCTGTTTTGGAATCTCATGCCTTTCTGCTTCATAGTGCATTGTACATTATTCATTGCACATTATACCTTGTTCATTCGTCTTATGCCTCATGCTGTCTTACACCCATGCGGGCCTCTACTACGTTTACCACGTAGTCGCCGAGCTTCTCGCACTCCTGGATGATGTCCATATACATCGTACCGATGGCATAGGTATAGAGGTGGTTGTTCACATCGTTGATGTTCTGGCTCTTCAACTGGTTGCGGTAGTTGTTGATCTCATTCTCGATGTTGAATGAGAGGTTGGCATCGTTGTCTCCCTTATGACCTACGAGGGTGATGTTCATCTGGGTAAGGGCATTGTCGGTAAGCTCCATCATCTGATGCATGTGCTCATACTGAGAAGGGATGAAATCCTCCTTGTCACGGATGCGGCGGTTCAGGGTACGGGCAATATTGAAGCAACTGTCACCGATACTCTCTATCTCGGAAATTTCGCGGAGCATGGCGCGAATCTTAGCCTTGGTTTCATCAGAGAGATGGGAATCGCTTACCTGGTCAAGGTACTTGGCAATCTCAATCTCCATATTGTCTGAGATACCTTCATACTTCTCAATACGGGTATAGAGCTTGACAAACTTCTCATCGTTGGTTTCGCCTAAGAGTTCCTTCACCATACCAAACATACGCTGGATACGCTCGGCGAAGCTGTGAATCTCCTTCTGTGCCTCCAGCACAGAGATTTCCGGAGTTTTCATGATACCGCTCTGGATAAAGCGCAGGCGGAAATCATCCTCATCAGCATTCTTCTTAGGACGGATAATCTTGCATACCAACTTCTCTATCTGAGGGATAAACCATACCAGGATAAAGGTGTTGGAGAGGTTGAAGGTGGTATGGAAGGCGGCAAGCACAAACGACAGCTTGGCTGCATTGGCTACGAAATGAGGATCGTTCTTCTCCATCATATCGTCGAAACCTACCCAGCCGCAAACCAGATGGATGAACGGACGGAACATGCAGAGTATCCACAGTACACCGAAGATGTTGAACACCATGTGCGCCATCGCCGCTCTTCGTGCCTGGGTGTTGGCGGTGAGTGCTGCCACATTAGAGGTAACCGTGGTACCGATATTCTCTCCCATCACGAGCGCAATACCCTGGTAAATTGGCAATACACCGGTGGAGCAGAGTATCATCGTAATCGCCATGACGGCTGCTGAACTCTGTACGCACATGGTGAGTACGCTACCTATCAGGAGGAAGGTGATGGTAGTGGTAAAACTGTGGGGATCAAAACTTGCAAAAAAATCCAGAACCGGCTGATTGTGAGCCAGATCCATGTCGATACCGGTTTGACGTAAAGTTCCCAAACCGAGGAACATAAAGGATATACCGAAGATGAAGTCGCCGACAATCTTGCGCTTTTTACTATAGATAAGGATGATGGCAAAGAAGAATGCCGGCCATACAAAGTCGGTGATGTTGAATGAGAAACCGGCACTCATGATCCATGCGGTGAGTGTGGTTCCAATGTTGGCACCCATGATGACCGAGATAGCTTGGGCAAGGGTGAGGAGACCTGCGTTGACGAACGATACCGTCATCACCGTCGTGGCTGTAGAAGACTGTACCGCAGCCGTGATGAGCGTACCAGAGAGGATGCCCGTCAAACGGTTGGTAGTCATGGTTCCTAACACATGGCGGAGCTGAGGTCCTGCCATCTTCTGCAAACTGTCGCTCATCGTCTTCATACCGAACATCAGTAGGGCGAGTGCACCGATAAGCCTGAAAAATATCCAAATCGACATATTTTAATTTAATTTATGTTTTCAAAATCACCGTAGTTGCTTTTTTATTCGTATCTTTACCGAACGTAAGTGATTACTCTTGGGAAGTATGAAAATACCTCCTTGGGAGCAGGATTATTGTCTAACATTGTAACATAAACGTAGCGCAAATGAAACAAGTAATACAAATCCGTTGCAAAAATAACAAAAAAACTCAAAAAGTAGCAATCGGTAGCACACTTTTTGATATTTTTTCTGAAATTGGCCTTGAAATGAGCCATGGACCTATCTCCTGTAAGGTAAATAACAAGGTGGAAGGCATGCATTATCGTGTTTATAACAGCAAGGACCTTGAATTTCTCGATATGACTTCTTCTTCAGGTTCCCGGGCCTATACCCGTACGCTTTTCTTTGTGCTCTGCAAGGCGGTGAAGGATATTTTTCCTGCCAGTCCTGATGTGATTATCGACATCCCTGTTTCCAATGGATTTTATGTGGATGTGCGTCTGGGTAAGGAACTTACTGAGGAGGAAGTGGGGAAGCTGCGTAATCGTATGCAGGAAATCATCGATGCCCACATGCCTATCCGCAGATATATGGTGCCTACCGAGGATGCTATTGCACTCTTCCAGGAAAAGGGAGATGTGGAGAAGGTGAAACTCCTGAAGACTTCCGGCTCTATCTATACTACTTATTATAAAATAGGTGATTACGTGGATTATTATTATGGTACACTCCTTACCAATACTTCTGAACTTTATCTTTTCGGGCTGGAGAAGTATTATGACGGTATGCTGCTGCGTATTCCTTCTCTTAAGAATCCGGATCAGTTGGGCGAAATCACCAGACAGGATAAGATGTTTGATATCTTCAAGGAGCATCATCGCTGGCAGGATATCATCGGTATCCGTACGGTAGGCGATTTCAATCAGGCTGTTACTGCAGGATTTTCAACCGATATTATCAATATCAGCGAGGCTTTGCAAGAGAAGAAAATAGCCCAGATTGCTGAAGATATAGCCCAGCGTAAGGGGGTAAAGCTTGTTCTACTGGCTGGTCCTTCTTCCTCGGGTAAAACTACTTCCTGCAAACGCCTGTCTATCCAGCTGGCTGTAAACGGCTTGAAACCTCTGCAGATTTCGCTCGATGATTACTTTGTAGATAGGGATAAAACTCCGAAGGATGAGAGTGGCGAATATGATTACGAGAGCATCTATGCCCTGGATCTGAAACTCATCAATGAGCAGTTTAATGCCCTCTTCCGTGGCGAGGAGGTGGAATTGCCGAAATATGACTTCCAGAGCGGAAAGAGTAAGAGAAGCGGAAAGAAACTGAAGATGAACGATCATAATGTGCTGGTGGTGGAAGGTATTCATGCCTTGAATCCGGAACTGACATCGCAGATTCCTGATGAGCAGATTTATCGCGTCTATGCTTCGGCTTTAACCACCATTCTGCTTGATAATCACAATTATATTCCTACGACCGACAACCGTTTGTTGCGCCGTATCATCCGCGATAATAAATATAGAGGTGTGAGTGCGCAGGAGACCATCCATCGCTGGCCTTCAGTGCGTGCTGGAGAAAACAAGTGGATTTTCCCGTTCCAGGAAAATGCGGATGCAATGCTCAATACGGCGATGCTCTACGAATTGGCTGTCATCAAGATGCAGGCAGAACCGCTCTTGCAACAGGTGCCAGAGAATTGTGAAGAATATGCTGAGGCTTACCGCCTCCTGAAATTTCTGAAGTATTTCAAGGGAATACCTTATAATAATCTGCCTCCTACATCGCTGCTACGCGAGTTCTTGGGTGGAAGTTCTTTCCATTATTAAAGAAAATAAGGTTTCATTTTTTCGTCCCTGTACCCACTTTTATTTTCCCTGCCCCCGGAAAATTCTTGCGTGGGCAGGGAGAAAAATATACCCGGGCAGAGACAGGAAATTAACAATTCTTGTTTTTATAACTTGTTTCCGTAGCAGAGGTCACCTGCATCTCCGAAACCAGGAACGATGTATTTGTGCTCGTTCAATCCCTCGTCGATGGATGCACACCAGATGGTAGTCTTTTCTTCTGGGAAGGTGTTCTTGATGTGCTCAATGCCTTCTGGGGCAGCAAGGACACATGCCACGTGGATATGTTTCGGGTTACCCTTGGTGATGAAGGCCTTCATACCCATCTCCATGCTGATGCCTGTGGCAAGCATAGGGTCTGCGATGATGAGCGTCTTGTCTGTCAGGTCTGGAGTCGCAAGATATTCGATGTGGACACCGATCTCGGTATGCTCCTCGTTGGTATATTCGCGGTAAGCACTCACAAAGGCATTGCCGGAGTGGTCGAAGATGTTGAGAAAACCCTCATGGAAAGGAAGTCCGGCACGGAAAATCGTACCGATGACAATCTTGTCGGTAGGGAAATTAACCTGGGCTACACCGAGCGGGGTAGTCACGTCTCTGTTCTCGTAATTGAGGGTCTTTGAAATCTCAAAGGCCTCATACTCGCCGATTCTCTTGATGTTGTTGCGGAAGAGGAGTCGGTTCTTTTGATACTCGCAGTCGCGCATCTCAGCCAGATAGCGGTTGATGATGCAGTTATGCTCGCTCAGATTATTAATTTTCATAAGTCGTAGTATTTATATTCTTGTTATTTCAATCGATGTTTATTCCTGCTGAAATCATCTGTCAAGATGCAGCAAAGGTGTTGCAAAGATAAGGCAAAATCCGGAAACCGCAAAATGTTTTCCGCTATTTTTTCTATCCGGCTTCTTCTGGTGCCATCCATAGGCTTTTATGTGCCTTCTGAACCCCTATATATATAATTAGGTGGAAAATGAATTTGGATGAAGCAGATTTGCGGCGAATATTTGCAAAGTCAATATGGCAAATTATAGATGAATTGGTCGATTTTTTAATTCTTTAACCTAAAAAGGTTTTAAAAAAGCAAGAATATTATCTAAGAATCTTTGCTATAAAACATATTTTTTGTAACTTTGCGGCAGTTTTAGGAAAAAAGGGTTTTTGAAATCCCATTTTGAATATTAGGATAAAGTTTCAGAAAGAAATATTTCACAACTTAAATACATTTAGAAAAAATGGCAAAGTTAGATTTGACAAAGTACGGCATTACTGGTGCTACAGTAATCGCTCACAATCCTTCTTACGAGCAGTTGTTCGAGGAGGAGACAAAGGCTGGTCTCGAGGGTTACGAGGTAGGTCAGCAGACAGAGTTAGGTGCAGTTAACGTTATGACAGGTATCTACACTGGTCGCTCACCTAAGGATAAGTACATCGTAATGGACGAGAACTCAAAGGACACTGTATGGTGGACTACTGATGAGTACAAGAACGATAACCACCCAATGTCTGAGCAGGTTTGGGGTACTGTTAAGGATCTCGCTGTTAAGGAGCTCTGCAACAAGAACCTCTATGTAGTAGATGGTTTCTGCGGTGCTAACAAGGATACACGTATGGCTGTTCGTTTCATCGTTGAGGTTGCTTGGCAGGCTCACTTCGTAACAAACATGTTCATCCGTCCTACAGCTGAGGAGCTTGAGGCATTCGAGCCAGACTTCGTTGTTTACAACGCTTCTAAGGCTAAGGTAGAGAACTACAAGGAACTCGGTTTGAACTCTGAGACTTGCGTTGCTTTCAACGTAACATCTAAGGAGCAGGTTATCATCAACACATGGTATGGTGGTGAGATGAAGAAGGGTATGTTCTCTATGATGAACTACTTCTTGCCATTGAAGGGTATGGCTTCTATGCACTGCTCTGCTAACTGCGATATGAACGGTGAGAATACAGCTATCTTCTTCGGTCTTTCTGGTACAGGTAAGACTACATTGTCAACAGACCCTAAGCGTAAGTTAATCGGTGACGATGAGCACGGATGGGATGACAATGGTGTATTCAACTTCGAAGGTGGTTGCTACGCTAAGGTTATCAACTTGGACAAGGAGTCTGAGCCAGATATCTACAACGCTATCAAGCGCAACGCTCTCTTGGAGAACGTAACTGTAGCTGCTGATGGTAAGATTGACTTCGCTGATAAGAGCGTAACTGAGAACACTCGTGTTTCTTACCCAATCTTCCACATCAACAACATCCAGCCAGGTTCTTCTGCTCCAGCTGCTAAGCAGGTTATCTTCCTCTCAGCTGATGCATTCGGTGTATTGCCTCCAGTATCTATCCTGACTCCAGAGCAGACTCAGTACTACTTCCTCTCTGGCTTCACAGCTAAGTTGGCAGGTACAGAGCGCGGTATCACAGAGCCTACTCCAACATTCTCTGCTTGCTTCGGCCAGGCATTCTTGGAGTTGCACCCAACAAAGTACGCTCAGGAGTTGGTTAAGAAGATGAACAAGAACAACGCTAAGGCATACCTCGTTAACACAGGTTGGAACGGTACAGGCAAGCGTATCTCTATCCGCGATACACGTGGTATCATCGACGCTATCCTGAACGGTGACATCGACAAGGCTCCAACAAAGCAGATCCCTATGTTCGACTTCAAGGTTCCAACAGAGTTGCCAGGTGTAGCTACTGAGATCTTGGATCCACGCGATACATACGCTGAGGCTTCTCAGTGGGAGGAGAAGGCTAAGGATTTGGCTGCTCGTTTCATCAAGAACTTCGCTAAGTACACAAACAACGAGGCTGGTAAGGCTCTCGTTGCTGCTGGTCCACAGCTCTAATCATTCGAAACTTCGAATTATTAAGAATTATCATATTAGGGTCCTATCTCTCGAAAGAGGGATGGGACTCTTTTTTTTAGTTTCCCATTTCTCATTTGTCATTTCTCATTTTATAGTCTTTCTCATTTGCCATTTCTCATTTGTCATTTTTTTAAAGCTTTTCCTCTCAAAAATGCCTTGATTGTTGGGAATAATCACTAAACAAACTTAAAAATTACCGATAAAATCAATAATTTGCATAATAAACCGCCCAAAAGGGGCTTTATTTGAAGAATTCTCTGTAAATTTGCAGCTAAAAATAAATAAATAAGAATGAAAAGGAAGTTTTTTGCTTTCATCCTGCTCCTTTCTGCAGGCCTGTCATTGTCTTCATGTTTGAGCAGTGACGATGATACAAATATTGAATATACCCATGATACTGCCATCACTGCTTTTTCTCTTGGCACGATGAATCGCTATTATCTGGGAAAGACATCGGATGGTACGAAGGATTCAACTTATGCTACCACGATTGCTGGTTCTAATTATAAATTTTATATAGATCAGGCCGCTGGTAAGATCTATAATGCAGACTCTTTGCCTGTTGGGACAAAGATCAGTGCAGCCTTGGCTTCTATCACAGCCAAGCAGAGCAGTCCGCTGCTTTGGGTGCTGAAAGGTAAGGATAATAAAGACTCTTTGGCTTTTTATTCCAGCTCTGACTCCGTAGATTTCTCTAAACCAAAGGAAATCCGAGTATATAACAACGATTATTCTGCATATCGTACTTATACGATTACCGTAAATGTACACAAAGAAGGTCCTGATTCCTTCGTATGGCATTCTCTTGCAGCCCAGAATGGTGACTTGGCAGCTTTGGCTGGTATGAAAGCCGTTTCTGCGGGCAACTGTGTCTATGTTTTCGGTAAGAGTAATGGTGTTACCAAGATTTTCAAGACTGGCCTGAATGGTGGTGCTTTTGGAAATCCTCTAACTCCTAATGTAGCTTTGGGCGAGGATGCCTATAAGAGCGCAATCGCTAAGGATGGTAAACTCTATATTCTCAATAATGGCGAAGTTCTCAAGTCTGATGATGCTGTCAATTGGGAATCTGTTACTACTGATGCCTCTCTTCTGCAGTTGATTGGCGCAAGTAGCAACTATCTGTATGCTTATACTGCTGCTGGTATTGCCGTATCTAAGGACAATGGTGCCAGCTGGACTCCTGATGCAATGGATGACAAGGGCGCAGACTTCCTGCCAACAGAAAACCTCAGTTTGGTGGTTAAGCCTGTTCGTTCTGTGAAAGGCGCAGAAAACCTTCTTCTCCTCGGTAATCGAAAGGTTCGTGAGAATGAAGAGAAGGATACGGTCGCAACGATCTGGACTCGCACTTTTGATGCTGGTGAAGCTACAGATTCTTATCAGTGGAACTATGTAGAATATCAGGCTCATCAGGCTGGCATGTTGCCTTATCTCAATACCCTCCAGGTGGCGCTCAACGATAGCGGTTATGTGGCTTTGGCTGCTGGCGACTATAAAGTGGGTAGTGCTACTGTGGAAAAATGTAAGTGGTATGTGAGTAAGACTGGCTTAGACTGGAGTGTGGATACAACGGTTGTGATGCCTGCTGAATTTGCAGTAAGCAGACCAGCTGCTTTCGTGCGTGATGCCAATAACTATTATTGGGTTATCAACGACGGATACGTCTGGAAAGGAAGATATAATAGAGATGGATGGAGAAAGGAATAAACTTATTTCTTTCTCTTGAGTCTATATATATAATAAGGTGTAAAATGCACAGAATAGTTCTGACGATAATCGGTTTGGTGGTTGCTCTTGTCCACATCAGCGCCCAGGATGATCCCCAATATCGCATGGAGATAGGTGCGGGGGTAGGAATGGTCAGTTACGAGGGTGATTTCAATGGCAACGTGTTGAAAAACATGCAGCCGATGGCCTCGCTGCTTTGGAGATACAATTTCGACCCTTATAAAGACTTGCGCCTGAGCGCCAGTTATGGAAAACTGAAAGGATCGTCGGCGGATGTCAAGACTTATTATCCGGATTATGCAGAGTCAACCTATGAGTTCAATCATAATGTGGTGGATGTAAGTCTCGTCTTCGAGTATAATTTCTGGCCTTACGGTACAGGAAGAGACTATCGAGGAGCCAAGCGGTTGACACCCTATATTTATGGCGGACTGGGAGCTACTTCCGTGTCAGGAGGCAGCAAAAGCGTCTTTACCGCCAATGTGCCTATCGGTATAGGTGTGAAATATAAAGTCAGAGAACGACTGAATGTAGGTTTGGACTGGGGATTCCATTTCTCTCTGAATGATGAACTGGATGGAGTGAAAGACCCCTATAGAGTGAAGAGCAGCGGTGCATTCAAGAATACAGACTGCTATTCCATGCTGCAGCTCACAATAACCTATAGTTTCAAGGCAAAATGTAGAACATGTAATAAAGAAGAATAATGGCAACAAACTTAGATATGAGCAGAATACCAGAGCATATTGCCATCATCATGGATGGTAACGGGCGATGGGCGATGGAGCGAGGCAAAGAAAGAAGTTTCGGCCATCAGGCTGGTGTGGATACCGTTCGTCGTATCACTTCAGAATGTACTCGCTTAGGTGTGAAATATCTTACACTCTATACTTTTTCTACGGAAAACTGGAATCGTCCTGCCGACGAGGTGGCTGCTCTGATGGGACTTGTACTCACTTCTCTTGAGGATGAAATCTTCATGAAGAACAATGTACGCTTCCGTGTGATAGGTGATATAGGTCGTTTGCCAAAGCCTGTGCAGGAAAAGTTGCAGGAGACCATGGAACATACGGCTAAGAATGACGCCATGACGATGGTGGTGGCTTTGAGCTACTCTTCTCGTTGGGAAATCATGGAAGCAATGAGACGTTCCCTGAAGGATGCGATGGCTGATGGCAAGAAAAGCTATGATGAGATAGCCGGTGAATTGACTGAAGAGAATTTCGCCAAGCATCTCGAAACCAACTTTATGCCAGATCCTGATCTCCTGATCCGTACGGGCGGTGAATTGCGCATCAGCAATTATCTCTTGTGGCAGATAGCTTATTCTGAGTTGTATTTCTGCGATACCTACTGGCCTGATTTCATGGAGGAAGATCTCCAGAAGGCAATAGCTGACTATCAGAATCGTCAGCGCAGGTTTGGCAAAACTGAGGCTCAGGTGGAAAAAGGAGAGTAATGCTATATTACTCGGGAGTCATATTAGGAAAGAATACATTTGAAAATATACATAACTGAACTTTCGCATATCAGGAAGTTAACGGAGTTAAGGAAGTTAAGGAGTTAAGACGTATGTCTTGCAGCTTAATAACTACGCCAAAAAGACTATTGTCTTAACTCCTCAGCGACCGTAGGGAGCGATAACTCCTTTAACTTCATTAACTTCTGAACTTGCGAAACTTGAATACATAATAAGTAAATGAATAAGATAAGAAAGGTTTTCATCCTGCTGTTCGGTGTAATGGCTTGTTTGCAGGTGACGGCACAAGACAAGATTGTGAATCCTGACATCTCGTATGCAGGAAATCCCCGTAATCTGGTCATTGGAGGCATCAACGTATCAGGAGTGGAAGGATATGAGGATTATGTGCTTACTGGCATCTCTGGCCTGTCGGTCGGTGATAGAATCGATGTGCCGGGAGATGATGTGACCAATGCCGTCAAGCGATATTGGAAACATGGACTATTTTCAAAAGTGGCGATTGCTGCCGACTCTATCGTGGGCGAAAAACTTTATCTCCACATCTATCTGGCCGTTCGCCCTCGTATCTCTAACATCAACTATATCGGCCTGAAAAAGAGCGAGCGAGAGGATATGGAGCAGAAATTGGGTATGGTAAAGGGTACACAGGTGACTCCAAACATGCTCGACCGTGCCAAGATTCTTGCCAAGAAATACTTTGATGATAAAGGTTTCAAGAATGCTGATATCCAGATCAACCAGCGTGATGATGTAGCCAACAAGGGACAGGTTATCCTGGATGTAATCGTAGATAAAAAGGAGAAAATCAAGGTTCATCAGATTACCATCGATGGCAATGAGAAACTTTCTGACCGCAAGATTAAGGGTGGCTTATTCTCCAAAGGTGCATTCGCCAAGACTCATGAGGCAGGAAAATTTGCTACTTTCTTCAAATCTAAGAAGTTTACACCTGAACGCTGGAAAGAGGATAAGGCTAAGCTGATAGATAAATACTACGAGTATGGTTATCGTGATGCCCAGATTTTGGAAGATAGCGTCAGCAACTACGATGAGAAGCATGTCAATGTATATGTGAAGGTAGATGAGGGTAAGCAATATTTCATCCGTAATATCACGTGGGTGGGTAATACTGTCTATGATACAGACCGTCTGAATGCTCTGCTCACCATGAAGAAGGGTGATGTATATAATCAGAAACTCTTGCACAAGCGCTTGAATGAGGATGATGATGCGGTGGGAAACCTCTATTATAATAATGGTTATGTGTTCTCTAACATCAATCCTGCCGAAATCAATATCGATGGCGACTCTATCGACCTCGAAATGCGCGTCACTGAGGGTCCTCAGGCTTACCTGAGCCACGTACGCATCAACGGTAATACCCGACTCTATGAGAATGTAGTACGCCGCGAACTCCGTACGAAGCCAGGCGATCTCTTCTCTAAGGATGCTATCATGCGTTCTGCCCGTGAGTTGGCTTCTATGGGACACTTTGATGCTGAAAAGGTGAACCCGGATATCAAGCCAAACTATGAAGATGGTACTGTGGATATCAACTGGAACCTGGAGCAGAAGAGTAATGACCAGATTGAGTTCTCACTCGGTTGGGGACAGACTGGTGTCATTGGACGTGTGGGCTTGAAGCTCAACAACTTCTCTATGGCCAACCTCTTCAACAAGAACAAGGAGCATCGTGGTATCATGCCTATCGGTGATGGTGAGGTGCTCAGTATCGGTGCACAGACCAATGGTACCTATTATCAGAGCTATAACGTAAGCTACTCTACCAACTGGTTTGGTGGCAAGCGACCTGTTCAGTTCAGCGTAGGTGCATACTATAGTAAGAGTACTGACGTGTCAAGCAACTATTATAACAGTGCTTACATGAACAACTACTATAGCTACATGTATGGTTACGGTTCCAGCTATTACAATAACTACGAGAATTATTACGACCCAGATAAGTATATTCAGATGGTCGGCGTAAGCCTCGGTTGGGGTAAGCGTCTCCGTTGGCCAGATGACTACTTTACTCTGTCTTTGCAGTTGGCTTACCAGCGCTACATGATGAAGAACTGGAGTTATATGCTGATGACCAACGGTAATGCGAATAACTTGAACTTGACAATTTCGCTGAACCGTATATCAACAGATAATCAGCTCTTCCCACGTACTGGTTCTGAGGTAGAGGCTTCTGTCAACCTGACTCCACCATGGAGCTTGATGAACAACAAGGATTATGAGCATCTGGCAACCAACAGAAACTCACCAACCTATGCTCAGGAGCAGCAGGAGAAATATCGCTGGATAGAGTATCATAAGTGGAAGTTCAAGGCTAAGACTTATACCGCATTGAGCGGAGGTCAGAAGTGCTTTGTGTTGATGACCCGTGTGGAACTCGGTTTGTTGGGAGCTTACAATAAATACAACAAGAGTCCATTTGAGACCTACTATGTGGGTGGTGACGGTATGAGCGGTTATTCATCCTATTATGGTGAGGAAACCATCGGTCTCCGTGGTTACGAGAACGGTTCTGTATCTTATAGTGCCAGCACAGGTTACTATGCTTATGCATACGACCGTTTCTCATTGGAACTCCGTTATCCGTTCCTTTTGGGTAATACCACTATTTATGGTTTGACCTTCGTAGAGGCTGGTAATGCATGGTATGACACCAAGAAGTTCAATCCATTCAGCATGAAGCGTAGTGCCGGTATCGGTGTACGTATCTTCTTGCCAATGGTCGGCTTGATGGGTATCGACTGGGCTTATGGTTTCGACAAGGTTTGGAACGGAAGCCAGTATAAGAAGGGTGGAAGCCAGTTCCACTTTATCCTCGGTCAGGAGTTCTAAGACAAATGACAAATGAGAAATGATAAATAATAAATAAGAATTGATATAATTGGAGGAATTCTTATGAAGAAGATGATATTGATGCTGATGATGGCTGTAGCAGCCATCACAGCCCATGCGCAGAAATATGCGCTGGTTGATATGGAATATATCCTGAAGAATGTGCCTGCTTACGAGCGTGCCAACGAACAGTTGAATCAGGTGAGCAAGAAATGGCAAGCTGAGGTAGAGGCGCTCAATCTGGAGGCAAGTACTATGTACAAGAACTATCAGAACGAGGTGGTTTTCTTGTCACAGGAACAGAAAAAAGCCAAGCAGGATGCCATCATGCAGAAGGAGAAGGAAGCCAGTGATCTGAAGAAGAAATACTTCGGACCTGAAGGGGAACTCTACAAGAAGCGTGAAGCGCTGATGACTCCTATACAGGAGGAACTCTACAATGCAGTGAAGGAAATCGCTGATTTGCGTGGCTATTCGCTGGTGCTCGACAGAGCCAGCAATGCTGGTATCATATTTGGTTCTCCAAAAATCGATATTAGCAACGAAGTGCTTCAAAAATTAGGTTATTCCAATAATTAGTTGTATATTTGCAGCGAGAGTTATAAAAGTGAGTTGACTGTGGACAATATGTCCATCTGAAAACCTATTTGAAAATTTATAATTAAAAGAATAAAAACAATGAAAAAGCTTATTTTAATGTTGATGCTTTGTGCACCAATGACAATGATGGCACAGAAGTTTGGTAAGGTAAATACCCAGACTATCATGCAGGCTTTGCCTGATGTTGCTAAAGCTAATGGTGAGCTTGAGGCACTCCAGAAGCAGAAGGAGAACGATTTGAAGTCTATGCAGGATGAGTTCCAGCGCAAGGCTGACGAGTATCAGAAGGGTCAGAGCACAATGAATGCTACTGCTAAGCAGCAGAAGGAAACTGAGTTGCAGGGTCTTCAGCAGAAGATTCAGCAGGCTTATCAGGACGGTCAGCAGGAATTGCAGAAGAAGAGCAGCGAGCTGATGCAGCCTATCGTGGCTAAGGTGCGTACTGCTATCGAGGCTGTAGGTAAGGCTGGCAACTACACTTACATCTTCGAGGAAGGTGCTGCTGTTTACACTGGTACCAATGTAGTTGATGTAACTAAGGAAGTACAGGCTAAGATCAAGTAATTTCGGTTATTTTCAACTGAGATAGTGGGGCAGGCACAAGTGCTTGCCCTTGTTTCTCTTTTCAGTATTTATATATAATAGGTATGAATATGCCTATTCTAATCCAACACTTCATGATGAAAAAGACATTCCTTTATTTGGTTCTGGCAATGATGCCTGTGCTGGCATCTGCCCAGCAGGTGGCTAATTCTGCTCCTAAAGCGAGTGAGGCTACTGCTGCTCCTACTGCGGGTGCAGAGGCTCCGTCTGCAATCCGTTTCGGCTATTTCAGCTTCGAAGAAGTCTTTCGTACAATGCCTGGTTATGCGATAGCCAAGCATCATATGGACGATCTTCGCTTGAAGTATGATGCCGAAACCAAGCGCTCGGAGGACGAGTTTAACAGCAAGTATGAGGAGTTTCTGGATGGTCAGCGTAATTTCGCTCCTTCCATCCTGGAAAAACGACAGGCGGAACTTCGTGAACTGATGGCTAAGAATATGGCTTTCAAAGCTGAGTCGGAACGTCTGCTGAAACAGGCTGGGGAAGATGCTTATGCTCCCCTGAAAAAACAAATCAGAGAGGCTTTGCAGAAGATAGGCAAGGCGAAAGGATATGCGTTTATCCTGAATGCCGACCACGATTCACTTCCATACGTTGATGCTGCGATGGGAGAGGATATTACCGAACTAATCAAGGAGAATTTGAAATGATGTTACCTTCTAATCCTGGTCCTATCGGAATATTTGATTCCGGATATGGTGGGTTGACTATCCTGCATGGACTTCGTCAGCTTCTTCCTCAGTACGACTATATGTACTTGGGTGATAATGCACGTGCGCCGTATGGTTCCCGCTCTTTCGAGGTGGTGTATAAGTTTACGCGCCAGGCAGTACTCAAACTGTTTTCGATGGGGTGTCACTTGGTGATTCTGGGTTGTAATACGGCTTCAGCCAAGGCACTTCGTTCTATCCAGCAAAGGGATATCCCTGAGTTGGATCCAAGCCGCCGTGTGCTGGGTATTATCCGTCCTACTGCTGAGGTTATCGGTAATATCACCAAGAGTAACCATGTCGGTCTGTTGGCTACGGAAGGTACTATCAAAAGTCAAAGCTATGACTTGGAGATTGCCAAACTCTGGCCTGAAGTCAAGGTTAGCGGTGTTGCTTGTCCGCTATGGGCGGCTATCGTAGAAGCCAATGAGGCTGATAGTCCGGGTGCTGATTATTTCGTCAAGAAGCGCATTGACCAACTGATGCGTAAAGATGCTGACATAGATACGATTATCTTGGGATGTACACATTATCCATTGCTGATGAACAGCATTGTGAAAAACCTTCCCGATGGTGTGCGGGTTGTGCCACAAGGAATGTATGTAGCTGAGAGTCTGAAAAATTACGTGAAGCGGCATCAGGACATGGAGAATATGATTACCAAGAAAGGTACCTGCCAGTATCTGACTACTGAAAGTGAGGAAAAATTCAAGGAGTCTGCTCAGATCTTCCTGCATGAAAGTGTGGAGGTGAAGCATGTGGACCTTGAATAGTGTTAAACTGAGTAATGTTTAATTTTTAGTTAATCATTCTGATTTAGTTAATCATTCTAATAGAAAAGATTATGCAAGAAACAAGACAAAACCGTATATCCAGACTTCTCCAGAAGGAGTTGAGTCTTATATTTCAGTCACAAACTCGTATGATGCATGGTGTCATGGTGAGTGTGACCAAGGTAAAAATCAGTCCAGACCTCAGTATCTGTACTGCTTATCTGAGTGTGTTCCCTTCTGAGAAAGGAGAGGAAATCCTGAAGAATATCACCGCTAATGAGAAAACCATTCGTTATGATTTGGGCAAGAAGGTAAGAAACCAATTGCGTATAATTCCTGAATTACGCTTCTTCCTCGATGACAGTCTGGATTATTTGGAGCGCATAGATGAACTTTTGAAAAAGTAAAAAAGTAAAAGACAAATGAATTTTCCATTTTTCATTGCTCGCAGGTATCTCTTTTCCAAGAAGAGCACTCATGCCATCAATATCATCAGTGCTATCTCGGCGATTGGTGTGGCTGTGGCTACGATGGCGCTGGTCATCGTGCTGAGTGTGTTCAATGGATTCCATGACTTGGTGGCAACTTTGTTTACCAGCTTTGATCCACAGTTAGAACTCGTTCCTACAAAAGGTAAGACGGCTCCTTGCGATGACCCTATCTTGACCAAAATTCGCCAGTTGCCGCAGGTAGATGTTGCAACAGAGTGTGTGGAAGATCAGGCGCTGGCTGTCTATCAGGACCGTCAGGCTATGGTTACCATCAAGGGTGTGGATGATAATTTCAGCGACCAGTCGCATATCACAGACATCCTCTATGGTGATGGCACATTCTCACTTCATGCTGCCAACTTGGAATATGGAACCTTGGGTATCCGCTTGGCGCAGACCCTTGGTATCGGTGCGCAATGGGATGGTTTTCTGAAGATTTATGCACCGATGAAGGAGGGACAGTTGGATATGTCGAATCCTTCTGAGGGATTTGTAGTTGATTCTCTGGTCAGTCCGGGCGTATTGTTTGCTGTCAAGCAAGCCCGTTATGACAAGAATTACATTCTGACTTCCGTAACATTTGCCCGTAATCTCTTTGGACAGCAGGGAATGCTTTCTTCGCTCGAACTCCGACTGAAAGATGGCAGTGATTTAGATGCCGTGAAGAAGGAGATGCAGCAGATAGCTGGAGATAAGTACCGGGTGCTGGATAGATTTGAGCAGCAGGAAGATACTTTCAAGATTATGTCTATTGAGAAGATGATAGCTTATATCTTCCTTACGTTTATCTTGATAGTGGCTTGCTTTAATATCATCGGTTCGTTGTCCATGCTGATCATCGATAAGAAAGATGATGTGCTTACTTTGCGCAACTTGGGAGCCAGCGACAAGCAGATAGCTCGTGTGTTCCTTTTTGAAGGTAGAATGATTTCTGCCATTGGAGCCATCATCGGTATCGGTATGGGTTTGTTGCTCTGTCTCTTACAGCAGGAATTTGGATTTGTGAAACTGGGTGATTCTGCTGGCTCTTTCATCGTTGATGCTTATCCGGTAAGTGTACACTATTCAGATGTTGCCATTATCTTTGTCACGGTGCTGGCTGTCGGTTGGTTAGCCGTCTGGTATCCAGTAAGGGCTCTGAGCAAAAGATTATTGAGCTAAACAATAGAGGAACAGATATAATTCAATTGGTTAGAGAATCCCTGTTCTTAATAGAAAAAAGGGATGCTTCATAAAAACAATAAAGGCTGCGTATTCTATGACGCAGCCTTTATTGTTTTCTATTCTAATATTGTTTTCTATTCTAATCTAATATTGTTTTCTATTCTAATATTGTTTTCTATTTCTTTCTTATTAAAGTCAGTCCATCTCTTAATGGGAGGATTACAACTTCTACGCGAGGGTCTTGAGCGATGAAGTCATTAAACTTACGGATACCTTGCGTCTGCTGATCGCGGTCATAGGCAGGATCGATAACGTGCCCATCCCATAAGGTGTTGTCGGCAAGGATATAACCGTTGGGTTTCAAGACACTCATCACCATCTCATAGGTTTCGATGTAAGTGCGTTTGTCGCCATCAACAAAAGCCATGTCGAACATAACTCCCAATTTGGGTGCTTCCACGTTGGCATCACCTATGCGGAAATCTATCTTGTCGGCTACACTGGATTCCTCTATCCATGGTCGGGTGAAATCCTCCATCTCATCATTGATTTCAAAGGTGTAGAGTTTGCCGCCTTCCTGTAAACCCTCAGCCAGACAGATGGCGCTGTAACCGCTGAAGGTTCCAACTTCCAGGATATTTTTGGGGCGAATCATTTCTACCAGCATTTTGAGCAGTCTGCCCTGGATGTGCCCACTTGCCATCCTGCCATGAATAGTGTGGATATTGGTGGCACGATAAAGTCGGTAAAGGTAATCTCCCTCTGGCTCAATGTGTTGGCAGATATATTTGTCGAGACTTTCTGTTTCTGTCATGATTTTATAGCTAAAGAGTTAAATGTTGGAAGCAAGGTGAGCTTTACTTCTCATTTTCTTTTTGAGCGAGAATACCAGCTATGGCAAGGTCGTAGGATGCCAGACCGAAGCCACAGATGACTCCGAGGCAGGCGCAAGAGATATAAGAGTGGTGGCGGAACTCCTCACGCTTATGGACATTGGAGATATGAACCTCCACGCATGGGCACTTCAAGCTGCGGATGCAATCTTGCAAGGCAATGCTCGTGTGGGTATAGGCTCCTGCGTTGAGGACTACGCCATCGTATGAAAAACCCACTTCCTGCAACTTGTTGATCAGCTCACCTTCGATATTGCTCTGGTAATATTCAATTTCTACATCAGGAAATTTTTCCTTCAATTTTGGCAAATAACTTTCGAAGGAGTTGCTGCCATAAATGCCCGGTTCACGGACACCGAGAAGGTTCAAGTTTGGACCATTGATAATTTGTATTTTCATAATCCCTTATTATTTTATCCGTTTATGAATATTTTTTTGTAATTTTGCAGAAGTTAGAGTGTTCTTCCATCATAGAAGATTGAGACAGTCTCTTTTACTTCTAACTGCAAAGGTAATAATAAAAATGGAAACAGGCAAGAAATCAAGTACGAATATTGTTAAGGATTATGTGAGATACCTCAAATTGGAGCGTAATTACTCACCCAATACGTTGGAAGCTTACCAGCGCGACTTGCGTTATCTCCTTGAATTTGTCAAATCCAAGGAGATTTCTCTCTTGGATGTCAAACTGGAGGATTTAGAGGAGTTTTCTGCGGGCTTGCATGATAAGAATGTTGGTGCTCGTTCCCAATCGCGTATCTTAAGTGGAGTGCGTTCTTTCTATCGTTTCTTGATGATTGAGGATTATTTGAAAAATGATCCTACGGAGCTGCTTCCTTTCCCGCAGATTGGACAGCATTTGCCGGAATATCTGACTGTGGAGGAAGTGGATCTGTTGGAACAGGCTATTGACCTGACGAAATGGGAAGGACAGCGTAACAAGACAATCATAGAAGTCTTGTTCTCCTGTGGATTACGAGTGTCGGAATTGGTAAATCTCAAACTAAGCGACATCTTCGAGGAGGAAAAATTCATCCGTGTTTTGGGAAAGGGAAGCAAGGAAAGACTTGTTCCGATTTCTGAAACTGCCATCAAACAGTTGCATTATTGGTATATGGACCGCAATCAGATGAAAATCAAGCAGGGAGAGGAGGATTATGTTTTCCTCAATCGACGGGGTGCCCATCTTACCAGAACGATGATTCTTATCATGATTAAGAATGCGGCAAAGGATGCAGGAATCAAGAAAACCATCTCGCCTCATACCCTTCGGCATAGCTTTGCAACAGCCTTGCTCAAGGGTGGTGCCGATTTGCGTGTTATCCAGGCCTTGTTGGGTCATGAAGATTTGGGAACGACAGAAATCTATACACATTTGGAAACTTCCGACTTGAGGCGGGAAATCTTGGAACATCATCCGAGAAATATCATGTATCGCGAGAAGATGAAGCCGGAAAGCGTTTCTGATGACCATCCTGACTGATAAACATTTAAAACTGGAATATTTTTCATTCTAATGTGACTGAATATGAAAATAAATGTGTAACTTTGCAGCCGCAAATAAATGATATATCAATTTTTTAAAGAAGAAAAGGAATAAATATGGCATATTTGTTTACGTCAGAATCAGTTTCTGAAGGACATCCTGATAAAGTTGCAGACCAGATATCCGATGCATTGTTAGACCAGTTCCTGGCTTACGATGAGCATGCTCATTGTGCTATCGAATCTTTCTGTACTACTGGTCAGGTGGTTATCATGGGCGAGGTTCGCTCTAATGAATACGTAGATTTGCAGACTATCGCCCGCAAAACAATTAAGAATATCGGTTATACCAAATCTGAATACCAGTTTGATGGTGACTCTTGTGGTGTTCTTACTGCCATTCATGAGCAGAGTGATGATATCAACCGTGGTGTGAGCCGTGAGGAAGATGAAGACCAGGGTGCTGGTGACCAGGGCATGATGTTCGGCTATGCTACCAATGAGACAGATAATTATATGCCTGTGTCTCTTGACTTGGCACAGCTCATCATGAAGGAACTCGCTGCTATCCGTAAGGAAGGTAAGGTAATGACTTATCTCCGTCCGGATTCCAAGAGTCAGGTAACGGTAGAATACTCTGATGACAATATTCCTCAGCGTATTGATACAATTGTTGTTTCTACTCAGCATGATGATTTTATCAAGGATGCAATGGGTAATGATGATGACGATGCTATGCTGGCTAAGATTCGTGAGGATGTTATCAACATTCTCATCCCACGCGTGAAAGCACAGTTGGACGACAAGGTATTGGTTCTTTTCAATGATGACATCAAGTATTTCGTCAATCCTACAGGTAAGTTTGTTATCGGTGGTCCTCATGGAGACACCGGTCTGACAGGTCGTAAGATTATCGTAGATACGTATGGCGGTAAGGGCGCACATGGTGGTGGCGCATTCTCTGGAAAGGATTCAAGCAAGGTGGACCGTTCTGCTGCTTACGCTGCTCGCTATATTGCCAAGAACATGGTAGCTGCAGGTGTGGCTGATGAAATGTTGGTGCAGGTAAGTTATGCTATTGGTGTGGCCGAGCCTGTCAGCATCTATGTGAATACTTATGGACGTAGCCATGTGAATATGAATGATGGTGAAATTGCCCAGAAGATTTCTCAGATGTTTGATCTCCGTCCAAAGGCTATCGAGCGTCAGTTGAAGCTCCGTCAGCCAATGTATCTGGAGACTGCTGCGTATGGTCACATGGGTCGAAAGAATGAGGTAGTGGAAAAAACTTTCACCAGCCGTTATCATGATACCAAGACTATGCAGGTAGAGTTGTTTACTTGGGAAAAACTCGATAAAGTAGAGGAAATTAAGAAAGAGTTTGCCCTTTAAAATGGGATTAGACTCAAGAAAATAGAATTTATTCCCTAGAGAGCCTGGCTTTCTAGGGATAACTTATTATTTATAGTAGAAGGATGGCGCAACAAGCAGATTCAACAATCATAGAAACTCCTGAGTCAGATGTGGCACAGGAGCCTTTAAAGCATACAGGAGAATTGACTCCGAAGCAAGTGCTGAGTTGGTTGCCCAAGAATGCGACACCTGCTCAGCAAGATTCCATGGTGCGAGCGCATATCAAACCATGTGAGATTCATTGGAGCGAAATGCCCGATACCTTGCATCTTCCTGGGCATCAGCCAGGCAAGAGTTTTAGGGACGTCAGCTTACCGCAGTATTATCGTGAGTCTTTCTTCTCGAAAGATTCGCTCTTTCATCCAGAATTGAAGGGCGGAAGATTGGGTGTAGCAGGTGACCCTGTGCCTTATACTGTAGCAGGCGATGATTTTGTCACGATTTTGCTCTTGTTCTGCTTTCTGATAGCATGTGTGGCCTTCACCAAGTCTCGTCAGTTTATCATTCGTCAGGCAAAGACTTTCTTCCGTGTACCACGATTTGGTACCACGGTGATAACCGAGACGTCCAACGAGTTGCGCTTCCAGTTGTTTCTGGGATTACAGACTTGCTTACTGATAGCCATCGGCTATTTTATGTATTCCAGGGCTTCTATCAGTGATACATTTACAATAGACCAATATCAGGTGATTATCATCTATGCAGGGTATGCTGCAGCTTACTTCCTGTTGAAGGCATTGCTCTATTCGATAACAGGGTGGGTGTTCTTTGATAAGAAAAAAAACGAACAATGGATGAAGGCATATCTCTTCTTGGTGTCGTGTGAAGGTGTACTACTTTTCCCTGCTATTATGCTGATGATATACTTTGGTTTTTCCATACAAACGGCTCTGATTTATACACTTATTGTAGTCGGAATCATCAAAATATTGTCTTTTTATAAGTGTTTCATCATCTTTTTTCGAGGAAAAGGCGCTTTTTTGCAAATAATTTTGTACTTTTGTGCCCTCGAAGTGGTACCTCTTTTCGCTTTGTCAGGCGGATTGGTATTGATTAGTCATTATTTGAAAATAAACTTTTAGGACAAAAATGATAAAGAAGATTTTAGTTTCTCAGCCAAAACCAGCGAGTGATAAATCTCCGTATTATGAATTAGAGAAGGATTATGGCGTAGAATGCGTGTTCCGCCCATTCTTCAAGGTTGAGGGACTTACAGCGAAGGAGTTTCGTCAGCAGAAAATCAATCTGCTCGACTATACTGCAGTAGTTTTCACCTCTCGTCATGCAGTGGATAACTATTTCAAGTTGGCCAAGGAGATGCGTATTACTATTCCAGAAGATATGAAGTACTTCTGCGTGATTGAGACGATTGCACTTTATATCCAGAAATATGTGCAGTATCGTAAAAGAAAGGTGTTCTTTGGTGAAACAGGTAAGATTGATGGTCTCCTCGCACAAATGTCACGACACAAGACAGAGAAGTATCTCGTGCCACTGAGTTGTGTTCATAATGATGATATCAAGAATGCTCTCGACGAGAAAAACCTGAAGCATACAGAATGTGTGATGTATCGTACAGTAAGCAATGATTTCACAGAAGAGGAAATCAAGAGCTTCGATTATGATATGATGATTTTCTTCAGCCCAACTGGTGTGAAGGCTTTAAAGAAGAATTTTCCTGATTTCAAGCAAGGTGATATCGCTGTTGCTGCTTTTGGTCCTGCTACAGCCAAAACTGTAGAGGATGAGAATCTCAGACTCGATCTGGAGGCTCCTTCCAAGAAATTCCCTTCTATGACAGGCGCCTTGAAAGATTATCTCGAGAGAAATAACGAATAATTAAGTTCTAAGAGAAGTACTGAGGAATCTCTAATAAATACTGAGCGATTTCTATGGTACTAAGATTTCAATAGAACTGTATAATCAATATAGCCTAATTGATAGGAATGTCAGAACAGAAGACTTTTACATTACCGAAACAAGAGAGGTTGTGTAGCAGGACGCTCATAGAACAACTCTTTTTGGGTCATTCCCAACATAAGAAAGAATGGCCGGTGAGGGTAGTGTATCAAGTCGTGAAAAGGAAGGATGAGGATGATGCGCAAGCGGAAGTCTTGATGAGTGTGTCTAAGCGCTATTTCAAGAGGGCTGTAAAACGCAACTTGGTGAAGCGCCAACTTCGAGAAAGCTATCGTCTTCATAAGGCAATTTTGACAGATGTACTTGCTTTGCATCCGGATACAAAAATCCTCATTGCCTTTATTTGGCTTTCTGGACAAACCTATGATTCTGCGAAGGTTGAGAAAGCTGTTAAGGCGGCATTGGAAAAGATAGTAGATAGTTTGGAACGATGAAAAAACTGCTAACTTACCTGCTGGTGATGCCGATACTCTTTTATCAAAGATGTATCACGCCATTTACCCCGCCGTCTTGTCGCTTTACTCCCACTTGTTCTGAGTATGCTCGTCAGGCGATTCTGAAGCATGGACCGTTTAAAGGGCTCGCTTTGGCTATCTGGCGAATATTAAGATGCAATCCTTGGGGTGGTTCGGGTTATGACCCCGTGCCGTAAGTTTCCGAAGGTGATTCGGGCCCCTTACACATATTATATAATATATAACAATCTCATTCGATGGCAAAAAACTTTGTTGAAGAATTGAAATGGCGTGGTATGCTGGCTCAGATTATGCCAGGTACAGAGGAATACCTCAACACCCACATGGTGTCTGCTTATCTTGGTACTGACCCTACTGCAGACTCTCTTCATATCGGTCACCTTTGTGGAATCATGATGTTGCGTCACTTGCAGCGTTGTGGTCACAAGCCTTATCTGCTTGTTGGCGGTGCTACAGGTATGATTGGCGACCCTTCTGGCAAGAGCCAGGAGCGTAATCTTCTCGACTCAGAGACTCTCTATCATAACCAGGAAGCTATCAAGAAGCAGGTATCTAAGTTCCTTGACTTCGATGGCAATGAGCCAAATAAGGCCGAGTTGGTAAACAACTACGACTGGATGAAGGACTTTACTTTCCTCGATTTCGCTCGTGTGGTAGGTAAGCACATTACCGTTAACTATATGATGGCAAAGGATAGTGTACAGAAGCGTTTGAATGGTGAGGCTCGTGACGGCTTGTCTTTCACAGAGTTTACTTATCAGTTGCTTCAGGGTTACGACTTCCTTTATCAGTATGAGAAGTATGGTGTGCGCCTTCAGCTCGGTGGTAACGACCAGTGGGGTAACATGACTACTGGTACTGAGTTGATTCATCGTACTCTCGGCAACGACGCAGAGTGCTTCTGCCTCACTTGCCCGTTGATTACCAAGGCTGATGGCAAGAAGTTTGGTAAGACAGAGAGTGGTAACATCTGGTTGGACCGTAATCGTACTACTCCTTACGCTTTCTACCAGTTCTGGTTGAACGTAAGTGATGACGATGCTGAGAAATACATCAAGATCTTCACCGACCTCGACAAGGAGACTATTGATGCTCTCGTAGAAGAGCATAAGCAGGATCCAGGTCGCCGTGTTCTCCAGAAGCGTTTGGCAGAGGAGGTTACTGTAATGGTTCACTCTCAGGAAGACTTGGATATGGCTATTGCAGCCAGCAACATCCTCTTCGGTAAGGCAACCAAGGAGAATCTTGCACAGCTTGATGAGGCTACCTTGAATGATGTATTCGCTAATGTACCTCATTATGATCTCGACAAGAACTTGCTTGGCGGAGCAGCAGTTGACCTTTTCAATCAGGAAGGTATGCAGATCTTCCCAAGTAAGAGCGAAATGCGTAAGCTCGTCAAGGGCGGTGGTGTTTCACTCAACAAGGAGAAGCTTGCTGCTTTCGATCAGATAGTAACTGCAGACGACCTTATTGATGGTAAGTATCTCTTGGTACAAAAGGGCAAGAAGAATTACTTCTTGATTACCGTAAAATAATCGTTAAAAGTATTGAAAATATTTGGTAGTGGAGAAAAAATCCACTACCTTTGTACCCGATTTATTGTCCTATGGTGTAATGGTAGCACTACAGTTTTTGGTTCTGTCAGTGGTGGTTCGAATCCGCCTGGGACAACATCTCGCAAATAACCCTTCAAGTCTTCACGGATATGGAGGGTTATTTTTTTTGTGATTTATCTAAAATAGAAATCGTAGAGCCTGATTTCTCTGAGAATTTTTACTTTTATCTGTTATTTAGGAATAATAGACGTGAAAATAGGAAATAAATTAGGAAATCAGTAAAAAGTGATATTCTTTCGTACATATTTAGTAGTGAGAGTCAAAAATATTTTGTATCTTTGCCCTCAGAACAAACAAATCGAAAGAAGTAATGAAGACGAACATAGTGCTGCTGCCACTCACAATTATACCTTTATCTGGGGTATGGGAGGTGAAAATCTTGACTATGGTGATCAGGACTTTTACGAGATTACAGACTTAAAATAATAAAATACGGATGGTCTGAAGGAGTGTTTCGGAAGACCAGCGTATGAAAGATAATCATAAACAACTATAAATCGAACAAAAACATGGATTTTTCTAAGTTATTCTCTCTTGAGGGTAAGGTAGCCCTCGTAACAGGTGCCGCTTACGGCATTGGTTTTTCAATTGCTGAGGCTTATGCTAAGGCAGGTGCAAAAATCGCTTTCAACTGCCGTAGCCAGCATCACATGGATCAGGCTTTGGCTGACTATAAGGCTAAGGGTATTGATGCTAAGGGTTATATCTGTGATGTAACTGATGAAGAGCAGGTTAAGAATATGGTAGCTGACATTGAGAAGGAGCTTGGTGTGATCGATATCTTGGTTAACAATGCTGGTATCATCAAGCGTATTCCTATGACAGAAATGTCTGTAGAGGATTTCAAGCAGGTTATCGACATTGACCTCAATGCTCCTTTCATCGTTTCTAAGGCAGTTCTCCCAGGTATGATCAAGAAGGGTCATGGTAAGATTATCAACATCTGCTCTATGATGAGTGAGTTGGGCCGTGAGACAGTTTCTGCTTATGCTGCAGCTAAGGGTGGTTTGAAGATGTTGACCCGTAACATCTGCTCTGAGTTCGGTGAGTATAATATCCAGTGTAACGGCTTGGGCCCTGGTTATATTGCTACTCCACAGACAGCACCTCTTCGTGAGCGTCAGGCAGACGGTAGCCGTCATCCTTTCGATAGCTTCATTTGCGCTAAGACTCCAGCTGGTCGTTGGTTGGAACCGGAGGAGTTGATGGGTCCTGCAGTATTCTTGGCTTCTGATGCTTCAAATGCGGTAAATGGTCACATCCTTTATGTAGATGGTGGTATTTTGGCATACATTGGCAAGCAGCCTAAATAAAGAAACTTTCGGCTTTCCAAAGAGAGGCTTATATAAATGGAATAGGACAGTCCAATACGGACTGCCCTTTATTTGTCTTAAATAATCTTTACAAATTATTCATTGATAGCATCAGCAAGTTCTGCACCAGCCTTGAATTTAGCTACCTTCTTTGCTGCAATTTGGATCTTCTCCTTAGTAGCAGGGTTGATACCCTCACGAGCAGGGCGCTCGCTGACACTGAATGTGCCGAAACCTACCAACTGGATTTTATCACCAGCAACGAGAGCCTCTTTGAGAGCGTTAGTTGTAGCGTCAAGAGCTTTCTTTGCATCAGCCTTGCTAATACCAGCACCAGCTGCAATCTTGTCGATCAATTCTGTCTTGTTCATAATTTTTCTTTATTAAATGATTAATATTTTCGTTCCTTATCCAATTTTGCTTACAAATATAGGTCATTCCTTTTAAAAAAACAACAAAAAGAGAAGAAAAATGTAGATTTTATTGAAATTTAAGTGTAATATGCTTATTTTATGGTGCTATAACGGATATTTTTCGTAATTTTGCCCCAAATTTAGTAAAAAGATAAAGTTTTAGATTATGCGTAATATACCTATAGTTACAAAGAACTTGCTGATAGTGAATATCGTGGCTTTCCTGATTACATATATATTGGGAAAGGACGCTTCAGGTGGTTATGTTCTAAATGATCTCTTGGGACTCCATTTCTTTATGGCATCTGATTTTCAGGTCTATCAACTGATTACTTACATGTTTATGCATGGTGGTTTCGAGCATATTATCTTCAATATGTTCGCACTTTGGATGTTCGGTTGTGTCGTGGAAAGAGTGTGGGGACCTAAGAAATTCCTTTTTTATTACATCGCCTGCGGGTTGGGTGCAGGATTGTTTCAGGAGTTGGCTCAGACTATTCAGTTTTATTTTACAGCGTCTGAACAGTTTCCGGAATTGACAATATCCCAATTATGGACCGTAGGGCATAATAGTGCTGATGTTTTGAATGGTTGGACTACCGTTGGAGCTTCTGGTGCCATTTATGGTATTTTGTTGGCTTTTGGTATGATATTTCCAGAGGAACGTATTTTCATTTTCCCATTGCCTATTCCTATCAAGGCTAAGTATTTTGTAATAGGATATGCTGCTATCGAATTGGTTTCTGCCATCGCTACAACTGGTGATGGTGTGGCACATATTGCTCACCTTGGTGGTATGGTTGTTGGATTCTTTATGATTCGTTATTGGAGAAAACAAGTTAATGGATATAGTGGCAGCAGTGCTCGTGATGCTTTTGAGAAACTTCGTGATTCTTTAGGTGGAAAGCGTAACCGTCAGCATTTTAACTATACCCGCAATCATAATCCTCAGTCTGATAATAACTCTTATCAGTCTCATCAGCAGGATTGGGATTATAATGCCCACAAGCGTGCCACCCAGGAGGAGATAGATCGAATCCTGGACAAGATTCGCAAAAGCGGCTATGATAGTTTGACAAAAGATGAGAAGCAGACTCTTTTTGACCAGAGTAAGAAATAAGCTGGTTTTTCTGGGCACAATAGATTATGATATAAAGAAATAAGTGGCAAGATGATATTTAAACAATTGAGGCAGTTTTCTATCAGGATGATTGCGGGAGCAAATATTGCTACCATAATCATCCTGTTTCTTATAGGCTTTTCAGATCATCTTCATCCGGAAAGATTTGCCATGTTGTCGAATGTAGGTTTGCTTTTCCCTGTTTTTCTCTTCATCAACTTAGGGTTTCTTATCTTTTGGCTGATATTTAAGGTGCGTTATGCGCTGATTCCTTTCATGGGGTTCATTATCTGTTATGTACCTGTGCGAGAATATATTCCCTTCAATATTCCTCGTGAGGCTCCGGAGGGTTCCATCAAGATCCTTTCATATAATACCTGGGCTTTTGCTGAGGGAGAGATGGGGGAAGACGGCATTAATCCTATTGTGAAGTATATCAAAGAACAGAATGCAGACATTGTATGTCTTCAGGAAGTGGGGCATACTGGGGATGTGGAGAACCAGTTGGATTCTCTTCTCTACCCGATGTATGCCTATCGGGATACAACCTGGCATTCGGGAGGTGGTGATGTGATTGGCATATTGAGTAAATATCCGATTCTATCTAAGGAACGTATCCCATATGAGTCAGCGGGAAATCTCAGTGTGGCTTATCAGTTGGAAATCAATCATGAAAAGGTACTCTTGATTAATAATCATCTGGAAACAACGGGGTTGACCTTGGAAGAACGGGCGCAGTTTAAACAACTGATCAAGGGAAAACTGGAGACTGATACGGCTGAAATCACTTCCAAGTTGCTGGTCGTGAAATTGGGAGAGGCCACCCGTAAGCGAGCATCACAGGCAGAAGCAGTCGCAAATTACATCCGTCAGCATCGGGATATGAGTATTATCCTCTGTGGTGATTTCAATGATGGACCGATTTCTTATACCCATCGAACCATTGCCAAAGGACTTACAGATTGCTATGTAGCAAGTGGCAACGGACCGGGTATCAGTTATCATCATGCGGGATTTTTTGTAAGGATTGACAACATGATGTGTTCAGATGACTGGGAACCCTACGAATGCAAAATAGACCGCAAAATATCGTCATCAGACCATTATCCTATCGTTTGTTACCTAAAAAAGCGGGATAAATAGCAAAAAAGCCTCAAATTATTCTTATAAAAGAAAAAAAATGATTATTTTTGCACGTCATTATGTTGATAATAAAGAAATTAGACGAAGATAAAATAAATAATTAATAATAAATAATAGAAATGCAAAACAAAGGAATTGTAATTTGTGTTGCCGTCTTATTGACGCTTGCAAGCATCTTCTATCTGTCATTCTCAGTAGCAACAAGCTACTATGACAGTGAGGCTGCAAAGATCAAAGACCCTATTGCCCAGCAGGACTATAAGGATTCTGTGAAGTACTTGGGTGTTTATTCTTATCAGAATTGCTTGGAAACTCAGATCGGTCTTGGACTTGACCTCAAGGGCGGTATGAATGTAATTCTTGAGATTTCTGTACCTGATGTAATTGAAAACCTCGCTGACCACAAGACAGACGCTGGTTTCACCAATGCCATGAAGGAAGCCAGAGCTCAAGAGGAAGCTAACGGTGGTGACTTTGTGTCACTTTTCATAAACGCTTATCACAAGAGCGCACCAGGTCATAAACTCGCAGAGGTTTTTGCTACCCAGCAGTTGCAGGGTAAGGTTTCTCCTCAGAGCAGCGATGCAGAGGTAGAAAAAGCAATCCGTAGTTCTGTACAGGATGCTATCGACAACTCTTTCAATGTTGTACGTACTCGTATTGATAAGTTTGGTGTTGTACAGCCTAACATCCAGAAGTTGGAAGGTCAGCAGGGCCGTATCATGGTAGAAATGCCTGGTATCAGCCAGCCTGAGCGTATGCGTAAGATGCTTCAGGGTAGCGCTAACCTTGAGTTCTGGGAGACATATAACTCTGAGGAAATTGCTCCTTATCTCCAGCAGCTTGACACTCGTCTTGCTAATGGCGACCATGAGGTAGAGGCTAAGGATTCTGTTGCAGCTGATTCTGCTAAGAAAGAAGTTGCAAAGGCAGAACCTGCTAAGGCTGCTCCTAAGTTGAACCTCAAGAAGGGTGATGAGGCTAAGTCTAAGATCAATGCTGAAAAGCAGAGTGCTGCTGCCATCAAGGCTCATCCATTGCTGGCTCGTTTGCAGTTGGTTCCTGGACAGGGGCTGAGCACTGTGGGTTATGCAAGTGTTCGCGATACTGCAGCTATCAATAAGTTGCTCTATTCTGCTTTGGCTAAGCAGGTGTTGCCTTCAGACTTGAAGTTGCTTTGGAGTGCTAAACCAGCTGACCATTTGAATGTGAAGAACATCTATGAACTCCATGCTTTGAAGGTGACTACCAGTACAGGTCGCGCTCCATTGGAGGGTGATGTGATTACTGATGCTAAGGACGAGTTTGAACCTACTACTGGTGCTCCATGTGTAAGCATGAAGATGAATACTGAGGGTGCTCGTAGATGGGCTCAGATGACTAAGGCTAACGTAGGTAAGGCTATTGCCATTGTTTTGGATGGTGTAGTTTATTCTGCTCCTCGTGTAAATGGTGAGATTGCCGGCGGTAGTTCTCAGATTACTGGTAACTTCACTATCGAAGATACGAAGGATTTGGCTAACACTTTGAAGTCAGGTCGTATGCCAGCTCCTGCCCGTATCGTTCAGGAGGAAGTTGTTGGTCCTACTCTCGGTGCACAGTCTATCCAGATGGGTATCATCTCATTCGTTGTGGCTTTCGTACTCTTGATGGTTTACATGGTGATGATGTACAACATCATTCCTGGTATGATGGCTAACCTTGCATTGCTTGTCAATGTATTCTTCACATTAGGAATCTTGACGTCATTCCAAGCAGCCTTGACGTTGCCGGGTCTTGCCGGTATGGTCTTGTCTTTGGGTACGGCCGTGGATGCTAACGTGCTTATTTATGAGCGTATCAAGGAAGAACTCCGTTCTGGCAAGGGTATGAAGCAGGCTGTGGCTGCCGGTTATGGTAATGCTTTCTCTGCTATCTTCGACTCTAACTTGACATCTTTGATTACAGGTGTTATCCTGCTTGTTACTGGTACCGGTCCTGTTCGTGGTTTCGCTACAACCTGGATTATCGGTATTGTTGTATCATTCTTTACTGCTGTATTCTTGACTCGTTTGGTTTACGATTATAAGTTGAATCACGACAAGTGGATGCATTGCAAGTTTGATACTCCAGTTTCTCACAACTTGATGCAGGGCAAGAAGTACAAGTTCATGTCTATGTACAAGACTACCTTTACTGTAGCAGTTGTTGCAGCTGTCGTATTCATTGGTAGCTTTGTAGTTCGTGGCTTGAGCAAGAGTATTGACTTCACCGGTGGTCGTAACTATGTAGTTCAGTTTGAGAAAGCTGTAGAGCCAGAGCAGATCCGTACTGTTCTTGGTGATGCATTTGTCAATGCAGATGGAACCAAGGCTAACACAAGTGCTATTGCTATCGGTACAGATGGAAGAACCATCCGTGTATCTACCAACTATATGATTGAGAGCAACAGTCCTACAGTAGATGATGAGGCTGAAACAATCCTCTATAACTCATTGAAGAAGGCTGGTTTGGTTTCTCAGCAGAATGTTGAGGCTTTCAAGAATCCAGATGTACGTCAGGGCGGTTCTATTATCAGTAGTACAAAGGTAGGTCCTTCTGTAGCTAAGGATATTACAATGGGTGCTATCTACAGTGTGCTTTTCGCATTGATAGCTATCTTCCTCTACATTTTGCTCCGTTTCCGCAACGTAGCATTCTCTGTAGGTTCTACTATCGCTCTTGCATTTGATGCTTTGACTGTTATTGGTTTCTACTCACTCTTGTGGGGCCTTGTACCATTCTCTTTAGAGATTGACCAGACCTTCATCGGTGCTATCCTGACCGTGGTTGGTTACTCTATCAATGATAAGGTGGTTGTGTTCGACCGTATCCGTGAGAACATGAAGCTTCATCCTAAGGGTGATCGCCAGCAGCTTTTCAATGCTTCTATCAATGAGACATTGGCACGTACTATCAATACTTCAACTTCTACCTTGATTGTGTTGCTCTGTATCTTCATCCTCGGTGGTGACAGTATCCGCAGCTTCGCATTCGCTATGATTTTGGGTGTTGTATTCGGTACTTTGTCTTCTATCTTCATTGCTTCTCCAATGGCTTACATCGTTCTTGGTCGTAAGATTAAGGAAGAGCCTGCTGAGGCAGAGGTTGTTGCTGTTAAGTAATACTGGGCAGATCAATAACCATATAGAAGCGAATTAACATGAATAATTTCTCCGTCTGGTGAAAACCAGATGGAGAAAATGTTCCAAAGAGAATGTGAATGTTCTAAAGAGGATATTCTATGAAGTGAATATTTTGAATGAAGGACATTTCAATGATTTGAGGAACTGAAAGATATAATAAAAGGTCGCATTCCAGAATGGAAGCGACCTTTTATCGATTCAGCTTGTATGCTGACAACTATCTCCATGTGATTCCACCGAGAATCGAACTCGGATCAAAGGTTTAGGAAACCTCCGTTCTATCCATTAAACTATGGAACCCTTTGTGAATAGTTTGGATTGCTTGTAAGATGGCATGAACAGCAATCTGTCTGCAAAGATAATGTAAAAATCTGACTTGACAAAGAGAAAAGGCAGAAAATCAATGCTATTTTGTTGAGAAACCTTCTAAAATTTGTAATTTTCATGTGTGGATGCGACTTTAAAATCTCATAATTATGTTTTTATCTCTTCTTTTATCTTCTTTTTTCACTTTTGTAGAGTTGAATTGTGAAAATCTTTTCGATACCGTACATGATTCTCTGAAGAATGATACGGAGTTTCTGCCAGAGAGTGATTATCACTGGACAAGAACCCGATATTGGAAGAAAATCAATCATCTTTCTCAGGAAATTATTGCTTTAGGAGAGTTGGCTACACCTTATTATATATATAATGGCAGTCTAAGCCAGAGCAAGAAAAATCAGTTGCAAGGTAAGGGACGCCAAAATCAATGGCATTTGCCGGATTTGGTGGCTCTCTGTGAAGTAGAAAATGATTCTGCCATGATTGCTTTGACCAGGCGTTCTCTGTTGCGCAAGGCTGGTTATGAATATGTGATGACTTCTTCACCAGATGAGCGTGGCATAGATGTAGCATTGATGTACCAGCCTTTTTCATTTCGTCTGCTCCATCATCATGCTATACGTATCAAGCATTTGCCTGAAACTCGTCCCACTCGTGATATTCTTTATGCCAAAGGAATTTTGATGGGGAAAGATACGCTTCATGTTTTTGTAGTTCATGCCCCAAGTCGTAGGGGAGGCGAGGCTGCTTCCCGTCCTTTTCGTCTGCAGGTAGCCAGTCAGTTATCGCAGGCTGTAGATTCTATCTATTCTTTTAATCATGGTGCTAAGATTATTGTGACGGGTGATTTCAATGATTATTCTGATTCTCCTGCATTGCAGTTTCTTGAGTATCATCAGTTGGTGAATATCAGTCAGGATGCGCATGGACGGAATGGAGCCAAGGGTACTTATCGTTACCATGGAGAATGGCGCAGTCTTGATCAGATGTTGTGTAGTCAGGCTTTGGTAGGGCAGAAAATCGCTTGTGAGGTGGGAGATTTGCCTTTCCTTTTGCAGGAAGACGAAAAATATGGTGGTAAGAAGCCATTTCGTACCTTTTTGGGTCCCAGGTATTTAGGAGGATATAGTGACCATTTGCCACTGGTTGCATGGTTTAAGTTATAGGTTGTTGTGAAATAATCTTGATATTCTTTGCTATATATCCTATGTTTGCCAATATTCGGTAAATATACGGAAAAGTCATTGTTCTCACATTTGGGTGTGAATGATGGGCTGCCTCATAATAGGTATTGGTTGTAGAAGATAACCGGGAAATCAGCTTCCTGGTAGGTTTTGCCACTCCTTCCTATTTCACCACAAGTTTCAAGAAATACTTCGGATGTCTGCCTACTGAATACATCAAGAAACAGACTGAAGGGGAAACAGAGGAAGAAGAGCGGGAAGAAAACTGATCTTTAAGTTGAAAAACTAATTTTCAGTTGAGGAAATCCGATTTGGGATGAACATAAAGATAAAGAAAATAGGTACGTCAGATGATGGCATACCTATTTTTTTGTGTTAAATGCGAGAGAAATCTTGCTTTTTCCTATATAAAGTTGTATCTTTGCCTACGGATAAGTTATGTTCAGCGTCGTTGAATATAAGTTCAACGTTGCCGAACGTAAGTTCAACGTCGTTGAACATAAGTTCGCCGTTGCTGAACATAACTATCTCGTAGGAGAATGAACAACTGAATAGAGCTGTAAGAATCATCCTACTTAAGATTATAAACTATAATAACAAAGAAAGGAATCTATGCCAAAGTACAAGTTAGTAGAGATGACAGACCTCCGTAATACGGGCAAGCGCAGGGTCTATCCCAAGATGGTAGTCAATCGTACATTGTCTCAGTCAGAGTTCATCGACAAGATGAAAATGTATAGTCGTGCGTTGCCTTCCAGTATGATAGAAGCAGTGGTGGCGGATGTGCGCGATATGCTCGTGCGTCTGCTTTCCATGGGTTACAATGTAACCTTCGATGAACTCGGCACCTTTTCTCTCTCGCTCGACTTCGAGGATGACAAGCCAAGGGAGATTCAGGACGATAGTGACAAGATGATATATCGTAAGGTGGGCGTGAAGAGTGTCAACTTCAAGCCTTCGCCAGAGTTGGTGAAGGATGCGAAACTGGCTACCGACTGTGATCTGGAGCGAGACATGAGCGGCGTGAAGGTGATTCGCAAGGAAATCTATACCCGGGAGCAGCGCATCGCCCGAGCCTTGAAGGTTATCGATGAGAATGGTTTCATCGGTCTCACCGACTATGCCTATATCAATAATCTGAGCCGTACTGCAGCCTCGCTGGAACTTCGTGAAATCTGTGCTGCTGCTGATTCGCCTATCCGTTCCACAGGTCAGCATAGCCATAAGGTTTGGGTGAGGAGGAAGGAATGAAGCCAATAAGTTTTTATAGAACAGACTAATTGACATAACAGAATATTGCCCAAATTGTAGTCCTTAGTTTGGGCACTTGTTGCCCGCCTCGTGAGCACCGGTTGCTCGTCTCGTGTTCACCGGTTCCCCATCACGTGGTCCCCGAGGGACCGCTTGGAGAGCATGGCAGGAACTTCTGGAGGGGTAGAGAACACTGTTACGAAATGCCTGCATCGGGGCTTCCGGTATGGGTATAGACATTAAAAAGGTAACACTTTTACCCAGAAAACCACTTTGTTTGGCTGGTAAAGTATGATTTTAAGGTCCGATTTAACATTGTTAAATATAAAGATGTCAAAGAATTCCACTTTTGCGTGATTTTTCCTGCTAAAAAGTTTGTATTATCAATGATTATTCGTATCTTTGCAGCAACAGAATCCGCCACGCTTCCCATTTGAACAGCGAACCAGGGCGGGTCTTTTGCTTTTATGGGAACATTAAGATTATACACTAAACAGGCTCTTTCTATTTCCGAACAAATAGAACTACTAAAAAGTAGAGACTTAAATATTGCTGATTCATCCAAGGCTGCAAAATTTCTTGGAGAGGTCAGTTATTTTCGTTTTGTCCAATACCTTCGTCCTATGGAGGCAGACAAGACTACGCATCAATTTAAGCCTAATAGTAGATTTGAAGATGCCGTAGCTCTCTATAACTTTGATATAGGGTTGAGAGATTTGATGTTCAAGGCTGTTCAACGATTAGAGATTGCTTTGCGCACAAAGATTATACAAGAGTTTTCTTTGGCTCATGGACCGTTTTGGTTCTTTGATACAAGTCTTGTTGACGATGAACACAAGTTTATTGAGAATATGAACTCCATAGATAGAGAACTTCAACGTAGCAAGGAGGACTTTATCAAAGAGCATAGGCGCAACTATGACAAGCCGATATTCCCTCCAGCATGGAAAACGCTTGAACTTGCATCTTTCGGCACGCTTTCAAAACTCTATTACAATTTCAGTGATAAGAAGTTGAAGAAGCGTGTAGCTCGTCAATTTAATCTTCCACAGCATGAGGTGTTGGAAAGCTGGATGCGTAGTGTAACTGTCCTGAGAAACTGTTGCGCTCACCACTCACGACTTTGGAATCGTTATCTTTCCAATGCTCCACAAATGAACGCTTCTTTACGTGGTGCATGGGTGAACATTGATGGTGTTGATGCGAACAAAGTATATGCTATAGCCTGTTGTATAGCATATTGGCTTGATTCCATGGGATATGGATTGGACTTCAAGAATGAACTCAAATCATTACTCGCTTCTTATCCACAGGTAGATCCGACAGCAATGAGATTCCCTGAAAATTGGATTTCGGAGCCTCTATGGAGATAACTTTATAGATAAAATACAGGCTTTCTTCTTGATATATGAACTTTTTGATGTAAATGAAAGTTAAATGCGTTAAAGATTATCCATTCCGTATCAAAATAAAACCTATATTGCCACTTTTCTACCGTTTAGAGCGTATAATACTGATAATCAACTAATAATATATTCGGAGGTTGTAATTTCTCAAACGATTTTAAACAAGAATTAATCTCCCGGTTTGGAGATAATATATGTTAAATCATTGTGAATATATTTTAGTCATTATGATATGAAAAGTATATAAGAGGGTGTGTCATAAGTCCATGACGCACTCTCATAGAGCGGGGAGTTGAAAAATCAAGATAAAGCAGCAGATCAGCGGTTGTTTCCGAACAGATAGCGGTGCCGATGATTTTGCCAAGTTACACTCCATCGCAGAAACTGCAGTGAAGAACGGAAATTCAATGCGTTTAAATTTGCATGTTACAAATGCAATTCTTGTTGCAGTACAGCCGTAAGACGATTACTTATGCTTATAGTGGTGCTTCAATGGGTGCTGAGTAGTTATTACTCAAATTCTATTGGAGTTTGGGTAGAGACATTGTTGCCCTTAAAGCAGAGGCTCGATGGGGTAGTAAGTTCTATAAAAATCTTAGCAGGGATTTAAAAGAAGCAAACCCTTTGGCAACTTGCTTCTCGCCGAAGAATCTTCTATACATGAAGAATTTTTATTGTATGTACCTACCATATACAGAAATTGGTCAGCAACTTGCAGACCAATTAGAGAAGAAAGATTTTTCATCTCAACATAGGGCAAAAAATAGTAGCTTTGAAATTAATCAGCAACTTGCTGACCAATTAGAAAAAGATATATTCTCCATTCCATGGGGACATCACATGCTATTGATAGATAAGTTTTTAACAGTGCCTCAAAAGGAACGTTATTTGCCAATGCCTGATTATGACAAATCAACAGCAACAGAAGTTGTCTTGACCTTGCCTGGTACAGTTATTGATGAGAATTATAGTCTCTTACTATTAGAAAACAAAAATATGTCTCTTACAGATGCAGTTCTATTAGACTCTGTACAGAAAGGCAAGCGCATATCGCCAGAAGCTATTGCCATGCTCCGCAAGCGCAAACTGATAGAAGGTCGTTTACCACATATCTTCATAGCAAAGGATATTGCCCAAGTAACAGACCAGAAGATAGAATATTCCAAGCACAAGGGATTGGACGACAAGAAATGTGAGGCATTATTGCTTGATTCGTTGAAGGATCATGGTTCGTTGACGAAACCTGAAATAGTGCGTCTGCTTTGGGATGTGCTGCCAGATCAACTTGATGATAAGCAGAAAGACAACAAATTGGATTATTTGCTTAAACGATTAAGGAAAGCAGGAAAAATATGGACTGAAAGAAATGAAGTTACTTCCATATGGCACCTCACGGAAAACTAATAAATTTCCGTGAGGTTACAAGCACTTTTTCCGTGAGGGATAAGCTAAGTCTACATATGTATTTGTGTTGATAATCAGTCTATTACAGTCGCAGGTAATCTTGCGGAAAATTTTTATTTCAGAAAAATTCCGTGAGGTTTCCGTGTATAAACCATCAAAACAGACTTTCATTATGGAAGACATTCAAGAGAAATACAACCATCTTCATGTATTATTCTTGTATCTTGTGCAGATACAAGGGTTGTCTATCGAAAGGGTGTGTCATAAGTCTGTGACGCACCCTCATTTGTTTATACGACTTTATCCGAACAGGTCGTCCATTGTAATTTGTACTTGAGCCAAGGCTGCATACTGTGTAAGGCGCACGCCAAAAGTAGTAATCATCGTTGTGATAATACCACTTTTTATCCCTGTTTCTGCCACGAAATCAGCCATACGATTACGAATGCGCATATCCTCCTCCTTAGTGATCGTGTAAGGCATCTGCGAATACTTGATTTCGCATAGATTCACGAGATTATCGGCACGTTCTATCAGTAAGTCGATTTGCGCAGCTGGCTTTGAAACCTTACTTCGCCAAGAATAATACTCGGTATGGATTTGGTCTATCCCCAAGAAATGCTTGATTTGAGGAATATGCAACATACAAACTCGCTCAAAAGCCAAGCCATACCAAGTATTTTGACGAGGTTTTCCCATCAAGTGAGTCCAATATCCCGTGTCCGTCGTACCAGGATGGCAAAACGTCATATAAAATAATGTATAGAGGTCGGTGAGCTGAAAGATTTGATCTTTCTGCTTTATCTTCTTATCCCTGGTATTATACCCTCTTACGAAATCGCAATTTATCAATTCACTAAGAACCTTTGTCAAAGTTCCACCCGATTTCAGCTTCAATTTCTCCATGATTTCCTTTCGGGTCATACCTTGTCTGCATGAGGCAAGTACCTCTATGACACGCATATAGGCCTCAGAATTTCTAAACAAGGACGAATATAGTCTTCCATATTCTCGCTTCAGTTCAGCGTGGGATGAGAAAAACAATCTGTCGACATTCCCTTCCACACCTTGCTTTTTATCCAACAAACTGAGATAATAAGGCACCCCACCAAGGATGCTATATATCTGAAGGATAGAAATGCGAGTCCATGAGAATCCATAAGCTTGCAGCAGCAGTTCCGTCTCACGAAGAGTAAAAGGAGCAAGATACATCTCGTGCGTTATCCTATTATGAAGCCCACCATGACTATCTATCAGATTAGCTATCATCCACGACGTGGCACTGCCACAAACGATAAGCATGATTTCACTTTGGTAAGCTGCCCATCCGTTCCAAAAGTGCTCAAAAGCCTGTTGGAAACCAGATTTCGGCGTATCCAAGCATGGTAGTTCATCGATAAAAACAACGAGTCGTTCTCCTTTCATTTTTGCCTTTAGCAACTGTTTTAATGCCTCAAAAGCCTCTGTCCAATTCGTAGGAATAGGCTGTTTGGAATCTCCATATTCCCTCAGCGCAAACCCGAAATTAGAGAGCTGTGCCTCAGCTGGTGCCTCTATAGACCCAGACATATCAAAGGCAAACTTATCACGGAAGAGATTTCTCACAAGATAAGTCTTGCCGATACGACGCCTGCCATATACAGCCACAAACTCAGCTTTGCCAGAATGATAATATTCTGTCAACAGCTCGATTTCTTTCTTTCGTCCGATAATTTGCTCCATACCTTTTTTATCTTACTTTAATGATGGTGCAAATATAAGATAATTATCCGAGAAAAACAAGGATTCTTTAGCCAAATCGATGAATTTTAACTCGATTTGGCTATAGAATAGGTTATACTTTAGCCAAATCGAGCAATTTTCCTTCGATTTGGCTATAGAACGCCTTGTAGTTACCTTTCTATTTCATCCTTTCAACTATCCCTTAGAACTGATAATAAACTGAGCCCACTTTAAAAAGTAAGGCCTGTTTAAAATGTTTATATTTCACGAAAATAATCTCTGATTTATGCCGTTATCTGGAGTGTTTTTCGTATCTTGCCATACTTAAAGAAGTTTTCTGCAAAAATACAAATCTTTTGCGGAAAGGCAAAGCCCGAGCTTGTGAAAGTTTGGACTTTGTTGTAAATAAAAATGTTTTTTAAAGATTTCGTATCTGTGAAAAGGCAAAAAATAAAAAGGGGTGCGTCACAGACTTATGACACACCCTCTTTTTACTTTGTGCTACAACTCGTTGAATATCTGCAATATACAAGTCCTCTATAAAATTGTCCGCAGCTTGCGGACAATTTGCCTGTAATGGTGCATAGAGCTTATAAAAGTAGCTTATGTACTTCAAGTTAGTTGGTGAGAATCCCTTCACCCCTGGCATTTTGTTCTTCAAATCCTGACTGAGATTTTTGTAAAATCCAGAGCATAAGTATTAGTATATTGCTTAGCTTCAATGTCTCGTCCCAACTTCTAATAGAAGTCCAACAAGTAGCCATTGGTGGCAAGGAACGCATCTACGATGACATGAACGAAACTTCCACTAAACCCTATTGGTTGCGGATTTGAGGTTTATATTAAAATTCCCAAATCTTACTGCAACTTTTGTCGCAATTGCGACTGTTTTTGCAGTAGAACGCGGAGAATATGCATATAGAACACTTCTGTTATATAGATTTGTTTCTGTTTCAAAAAGCGTAGAATCCCGTCTGCAATATGTGTTCGATACTGCGTCATCGAAATCTTTGATCTCCGATTTCTATAATTGTTCCATCAAATCCGGCTTTAGCAAGAAATCCATTACCCCGACAATATAAAATCCATTGTTGTCATGATATGGTTTTATGTCATCGCGCATTATGATTATCTTCTTAAAGGAATCATCATCAGAAAGTTTGACTGCGGATTTTGTTTTTATAATTGTACTCATATCAATAACTTTAGAATAAATCAGCCAATACTATGGAGATGATTCCTGATGCAACAGCACTTAAAATCCATAGGAAGACTTGTAATGCACGTCTTACAGTAAAATGTACACGAGCCCAGTGAACATCGGGAGCTGTTGTATCCATGAGAAGTTCCAATTCGCTATATTTATTGTAGGCCTGCTGATAAATATCTAACGCTTCGTTAGTATTGATACTTTCTAAAATCTTAGCTTTACGTACAGCTCTTACTGCATCAGAGCGTAGAGATTTATATTTTGGATAAAAAGTGCCGTTTTGTAGCACCGTCAAATCCACATGTCTTGTTTGTTTTTCAAATAATAAAACCGAATCGTGAATAGATAAGTTCAAACACTTATAGCAGTCAAGTATAATTCTAAGCACATGACGTTCTGCTTTATGTATTTCGGCATTTCTTTGCTCTGAAGTTATATCTTTAAAATAGCATCGAGCAATATGGTCATGCAATGCACGTATTTCATTAAATAATGGTAACGGGAACTGTTCTGTTCTCGCTTCTACTTCTGCAATAAGCGGTTTGATAATCGTATTGTAGTCGTCATATAAAGCTATAATTTGCTTGCTATTATCCATTTTAAATTCGTGCTAAACGTTTATCTATATCATTTTTTGAAACTAAACGTTTGAAAAATAAATAGACAGACCCTCTACTAACCATGTTTTTGAGAGAGAATGCAGGGGTGAGTTTTTTGCCAATACGAGCCTCGACAAGTGCATCTAACTCTTCCGCACTCATCTGCAATATCTCATCGTAAGTTTTTCCTAACTTCCGACTTAATGTTTCTCGTGTCTGTTCATTCAGTATATGCATAAAACTCATTCTTACATTAATTAATGCAAAGGTAATTATTTCTCTGTTATCTTCCAAGTATTTTTTACGAATTTAACACAAAAAATATCAATGGGTGATAATAACGCAGAATCCCGTCTGCAATATGTGTTCGATATTGCGCATCAACATCTTTAGCCCTTTGTTACGTTATCTAATATAGTAATCAAAAAATTGACTTATACTATAAAAAGTTTCCAACCAAAAGGCGATATTTCTATGACAATCCAAGCAGTTGAAGCATTCATATAGACAATGAAAACGGGATGGTTCCAATCGAACCATCCCGTTTGGGTTGAGCGGGCCTCAGTTATCACTAACTTTATTTGATGGCCCTGGTCTTTATATTGACGTGATCAGTTTGTGTTTGTTTATGAACCGTCTCGCCGTAATACTCGATTTAGGATTGGCATAAAACTCGTCTGTCTGGCTCATCGTCATGGCATCGTTGCAGAAGGGTAACTCTGGCGTATGAAGCACTCTTGCTACTCGTCGGTGTTCACCACCAGACTTGGCGGATAGATACTCCATTACATACTTTCCTCTCTATAAGTTAGGTGGTACACTTTTAAGTTAGAATCTACATATCTATATCTTTTGCAAAAAAAACTGTCTTGCTACTCAGCACATTCGCGGCGTGGCTCTTTCGCGCTACGAATGTGCTGAGATGCAAGACAGGTTTTCTGTTTTCATTCAAGTCTGAATCCTACCAGGAGTCAGAGAAAGCATTGTCATCAAAGAACCAATCATTCTTTTTGGCATAATCACCCTCTTTTACGTTTCTATCGTTTGAGATATTTAATTCTGTATTACCATTCATCGAATTGTGCTGAGCACCAGGATCAGGAGCTGCAAACACGCAGTCAGCAGTATGGATACTGTTATCGAGTAGTTCTGACTCTTCTTCATATTTTATTAAGAAGATTGTCGGAATAATATAATCTTTTTTCATCTTTGTGACAATTATTTCTTTACATATTTCTTACCATTAACTATATAAACGCCTTTAGGCAGTCCGTTAAAATTAAGAGCTTTACTACGAACCAACTGTCCATCTATGGAATAGACATCAGCAGAATGAGTAAGGATACCACTCTCAAAGAGCAGATTTTCAATGCCTGTAGTATGGTCTTCATCATTCTCAAAACCGTTTACATTCATATCTTGCAGCAAAATCGCCTTTGCACCAACAGTTTGCCTATTAAAATAGATGTAAGATCGGTAAGGTTTTATATTCATTCCATCTTTAGGAATACGTGAGAGAACACCATTATTCGTCACTACGTAAGATCCTTCAGTAAGCTTAGCATTTTTGAATGTACCCTTAAAGACGAGTTCATCACTCTGCTTTGGCTCTGTAAGATATGTAGTGCCATCAGTTTCTACACCAAAAAGCGGACTGTCAGCCTCACCGAATGTGGCGCGGGTTGTTATGATGCCATTATTGATGACTGAATGGTTTGTCTTATCATTATCTGCCTTATCGGTAGGGAAAATAAGATAAGGATAACCGGCGATGATGTCCTGATTGGCATGCTCGATAAACATCACTTTCTTGTTGGAAGTGTCGATGTAATTCATCAGCACCACCATGGTTCCGTCGCCGAAGACCTCCTCTATCTGTCTCCTATTGATGGAATAAGGCAGACAGATGGCATTCCAACGATTCTTATAGAACTTGCGATTTAGTGTGACATTCGCATTCTTTTCTGTATGCGCAGAATAGTCTTTTGTATCGTCGAGCGTAACAGGTTCTGTTCGTGTCAAATCAGCTGCCAACGGAGCGTTTGCTATGATTTCGTGTTTTAAATTGAAATTCAACTGCTTATTCTTTGTGAAGTTAAAGCCGGCGATACCCATCTTTGCGTCGTTGGAGAAGATGTAGTAGGTCTTGCCCGGGAGAACATTGAATGTATAGCGCACGATACCCTTGTCCACGATGCCAAAGCCCTTGCCAAACTTGATTATGTTCTGCGTCATGCCGGGGCTGTTCCATTTGTCGAGCAGAGTTACAGCATAATTATCTCCACTTACATTTACAATATTCTTCTTGAACCGTTCATGGAGCAGTTGGCTATAAGCAGTATTTTCTACATAGTAAGAATACTCTGCGCGGGCGCGTCCGTCATCTTTCCAGACCTGAGAGACAATCTTCGACTTAGTGTCAGTGACGACATCTTCGATTACCTGTCCTGCCTCATCAGCCACATACACCTTCTTGATAGAAATGTCGTATGGCTCGTTTGGAGCGATTTCTGGATATCCATTGAAAAAAGTTTTCTTTGCGCCTGTCAGATTGCGCTCCATACAACCTTCTTGCAAGACATAGACGCTGATGATGCCAGCCTCTGTAGGCTCTATCTTGGCATACGATCCACGGCAAGGAAGCGTCCAGGCTGTGCTGTTGTTTATTACAGTTGTTGAGAACAACCCTGTGTTTGCTTCGCCATCCATTTGCTCACTCGATGCGGCATGGGTACCACCAGTGTAGGAACTGAGAGCTGAGTATGTATCACCATCGGTAGTAGCTGCGCCTGAACTTGTATCATATTCGGAACTATAACCATTAGTATCATTTTCAGTCTTATTCAGCGGCATACCCTTCCATTGCTCTTTCTTGGTGTAGCCGTCAGTTTTTTTGAAATATTCTCCACTATTATATTTCCATCCTCCGAGTGTCAGCGTGACAGCTTTGTTCTGATCTTTAGTACTGAGGACTTCACCTACGCTGAATGGAGTGTCTTTTGGCTTGTTTTCATTACTAATCTTGACAGAATATCCAGGTTCACTATTCGGCACATGAATCTCATAACGTGCAAGTATGCGGTTTGAAGACGCATAGAGGTCTTTATCAGCAGTGTTGCAGTCATACTGGTTGTTGTTTTCCAACTCAGCGTAAATGTATGCAGAACCAGGAACGCCAGTGACCACTACATCAGGTTGATTGTCTGTTGTTTGCGCTGATTCTACGTAAGCCACGTGCGGAGCAGAACTCCAGAAAGTAATCTTGCCTTTATAATCATTAGAATTTAATTCTTTGTAATTATATACATTATTATAACCTATACCATTCTCGAAAAGATAAAGATTAGGCAAAGTAGGATTTTTTCCATCTGTTTTGACCCATTCTATTGTCTCTGTCTTATTATATGTCTTATTTTCATTGGTGAGAGTTCCAAAAGTCAAGTCAGCGAATATCTTATCAGTAGTGCCTATTGACTTTAAGCGGACCTCACTTCCAAAGACTGATACAATGCAAGATGACAAATTTGAAGTTTCACTTTCTTGTTTGGTAACTTTACTAACACCTGTATTACTATTATTGGAAATATTGATATCACCCTTAAATTCAAGATTATCCTTATAGGATAACCAACCTGAACGACTTTTATCAAACTCACAACGCAGATACTGACCAACAGGTGCATTTGAAATGGTTATCTGCGGATCATTAGTGTCAACGTCATCATTATTTTGACCTACTACTATCAAACGCTTATTAGCCATATCAATCTTGATCTGATCTGTGCCTGTTGTCTTGAACTTCAATCCACGGAATGCAGGGATGACCCTATTGCCGTCGTATGTCAGTTCGGCAGGAGTATCCAGTTTCTTGATAAGGGTATATACATCGTTACCTTCATTTTTCCAATAAGAAGCCTTGAGTTTATCTTTGTTAAGCAATGCCGTGTTGGCGATGTTCTTTTCGAAGTCCCATGAGTTAGGGCTGTATTTCTTTGCCGTTATGATAGCCTGTATCTCCTGAGGAGTCAGGGCACGACTGTAGATTACTATATCATCAAAAGCGAATGCAGGGTCGTAACCGAAATTAGTGTATGTAGCGTTCAGACCTCCTATGATGATATGGTTGATAGTGTCGAGACCGGCAGTAAGGTCCTGATCGCCGCCCACGATGTTCTGACGGCTTTTGGTCAGTTCGCCGTCAACATACATATCCACGTTGCGCAAACCGTTGGACATCACCATTGTGATATAATGCCAGTTGCGGTCCAGATAAAGGTTTTTCTTGTAAAAGCCCGCCTCGCCGCTATTGTTGCAATAATCGCCAAACATATCGTCGGCATAATAACGCACCTGTTTGCGTGAAGCATCTTTCAAGAAGCCGTTTGTTTTACCATTGCATCGGATATTAAACATACTTTGATACTGCTTGTCAGATGCTTCTGTACCGTTATCTTCAGTAGGAGCATAGTGGGCAGAATAATATGGACCAGAGAGATAAAGCATAGAAGCATCGAAGTAAGAGAGTCCGGCATCTACAGCCACCCTGCCGTTCACCCAGAAGCCTATCGTTGCAGCACCAGTTTTTTTAATATCAGAGAGAGCACCATCTTTGAGCACCGCACGCATATAGTTTTGTCTAGCAGAACGGTCATAGAACTGAGCCTTAGGGATATTCTGGAAATAATTACCGAATACTTCATCGTGTAATATTACATCTTTTATTTCCCAGTTTTGTTTATTATCTCCTTTGTGACAATTGTAGAGCTTATAGCCTTCAGTCGGAACAGTTCCCGTGAAATGGATATAATCGTTCTGATTCTGGTCCTTTCCTTCTTTTATGTATGTGGTTTCCTCATTAATTTTTTTACAGTTAGCTCCCACATTACTTTCCTCAAAGTCAATCTTTACAATGAGACCGTCTGTTTCCCAACCCTCGTTCAATGCCATATAATTCTCACTGTCATCCACATCGTCAGGATTATAATCTGATGTATGTATGGCGAGGGCTGTGCAAGTGGTGCCACTATTGCCACGTTCTATCTTGATGTAATACTCCCCATCTTCGATGACTGTGAAAGGACAGAGAATAGACAGGTCGGCGGAAGCATCGCCAGAGTTGTTCTTCACCTGACGACGGACTATGCACGTGCCAGCATCTTCCGTCGCTCCTACCTTATATATTCCTACTATGATACCTGTTTCGTCACTGGAAACCACATTAGCCTTAGCATGGAGCTTGTATGTACCTTTCTCCAACTGTATTGAGTTATAGACGTTGTGGTTGCCGTCACAGCCGTCTGCTGCACTTGTACAATCTTTACTACAAGTTGTCTTTCTGTTGTCCCCATAAGTGAGGGTACCATGATTTTTTCCTAAAATAGCGACACGCTTCCATCCGTAAGGATAGCCGTTACTTGCAGACAGATTACTATTGATAGTCTTCATGTCCCACTGCCACTTCATAGTAGTAGTAGTAGGCTTATACGTGTCTGAAGTCTTACTAAAGAAATCCCAAAGATAAGCAGGTGCGCTTGGATGCACACTATGATCGAGTCCATCAAATGTGATAGTGGTGACAGGCACTCCATTCACACCTTTGAAATCATTTCTTGTCATACCATTCTCTTTGATCGTAGTCCAACCATCGTCATTATTCTGCTTTGGTGAGAGCTTGCATCCATTGCGGAACAGGAGGTTTTCTATGATGGTGTGGAGATGCTTGATGCCAAGCATTTGATCTTTATTGCCATGCATATGGATAAACGGAATAGGGTTTTCCGTAGCGAGGTTCATGTGAAACTCATTGAGAGGGTAGCCACTGCATGAACCGTATGCCGCAAATGTGCCATTGAGCACTTTCGCACAAGCGTATGTCATCATGCCGCCCATGGAGTATCCACAGAGGTAGAAACTCTTCGGATCGACGGAGATATTGCAGTTGGAATTGTAGATTGTCTTTATCTCATCCACAATTGCCTTGATAAACTTAGTATCTGCATTCTCTTTTCCAGTGGCTTCCCAACCGGTAGTGCCAACAAAACCATTATTCCAGTCATTTGGTTCCTTTCCACCATCTCGTCCTTGAGGATAAACCACGATGAAGCCTTCTTTATCTGCAAGTGAGGTAAAAGTTGGTTTGCCATATATACTTGAATTGTCGGCATTCGGATCACCTGTACCACCACGTCCGTGGAGAGAGAATACCACTGGCACATTCGTTTTTCCTGCCACAGAAGCAGGTACATAGAGCCAGTATTCACGGGTTTTGCCATCGACATTTATAGTGCGTGCTACGTTATCGGGCTTTACACCAAACTCAATATCATCAATCAGCACCTCGCCACAGTTACCAAAGTTTATCTTTATTACCTCATAGTCACCTCGGTCTGTGGTTAAATCATATTCATACTGTTTCCATGTCTCATCTATTGAGATGGAGTTGCCGCCGAATGCAATTTGGGGATACTTTTCACTCTCGTTGTTTTTCTGAAGAAGGACCTTGATTTGACCAGAGCCTGATACTTTTCTCGCCCAGAACTTGATGACATATCTTGTTCCTTTAGCTGGAGTAAGACCTTTACCTTTAAGATCGTATTCCATCTGCTTGTCATAATCATTAGCAGCTCCGGTATTTGTAAGCTTAAGATAATTACCGTTGCATCCACCTTCGCTTGCTATTGACCATGCATCCTTATCATAGCAAGTCCACGAACTGCTGCCTGAATCAAACGTCGAACTATTACTGTCCAGCAGATTTCCAGCGTTGTTAAGTGATTGAGCGCTATGAGCGCTACAATTAGCCCAAATAGCATACAATACAGTTAAAATTAAACATAATTTTTTCATGACTTAAAATTTTACAAAGAAACACCAATACAAACAATGGTGATTCCAAAATGATTAAACGTATATGTTCCCAAATGTGATGATTTTATATTCGCGGGGGACAATGGTACTTAAGATTTTATAATTTTAGCGTTGTTTTAATTCCAGATTTACTCTGAAAATGCGATGCAAAATTACAACTTTTCCGATGATTTATATTTTTATAATATAACAATAATTTTCGCTAATGTTACATAAAGAGGGAAATATACGAAAATGTTATATGAGGAAAAGCTCGTGTTACACCAGAGAAAGTTGTCCGATTTTTCCGAAAGACAGCAGGGGGATTACATGACACTGCGAAACTCTTCACCAATCCCAAAAGAACCGCGTAATCTGTGCCTAAAAATAGAGCCCCCAGCTGAAATTCTGCTGAGGGCTCTTAAGATATATTCTGTTATGGAATCTGAATCAGATTATAAAGGTTTATATTCTACGAATGCTTCCATCGCCTCATAGCAAGCAAGACCCAAGTTATCATACAACTGGGCTGTAGCGCGGTTTCTGTCTTCCGCACGCTGCCAGAAGAGACGGTCGTCATTGCCGAGGAAAGGAGCACTTTCCATCTGAGACTGGTGCTTCAGGATAGAATTACGCTTAGCGCGCAATTCCTCTGGGCTCAATGGAACACACATCTCGATGTTCTCAATCTCCCATTCTGCCCATGCTCCACGATACATCCAGATGCGGCAATCCTTCAGCCACTCTGCGCCTGCCTCCTTCTCGAGGTCGATGGCTGCGAGTACGGCGTCAGTACACTTGCGGTGTGTGCCATGAGGGTCTGCCAAGTCGCCAGCTACATAGATCTGATGAGGCTTCACCTCCTGCAGCAACTGTCTTACTACTGCTACGTCCTTCTCGGTCATAGGGAGTTTTTCTATCTTACCGCTTTCATAGAATGGAAGGTCGAGGAAGTGGACATGATCCAGCGGAATCTCATTATAGGTACAAGCAATACGTGCCTCGCCACGACGGATAAGACCCTTGATAGTAAGAATGTCTCTTGTATCGAAGTCGCCCTCCTTCTTGTTGGCAAAGAATGTCTTGATCTCCTTGTACTTGTTGGCGATGATGCTGTCCTTGGATTCTGCAAAGAGCTGGTTGAAACCATTGGTGAAGTGCATGAAGCGTGTTACTTCCTCATCACCTACTGCGATGTTGCCGGATGTCTCGTAAGCCAGATGCACGTCGTGGTGCTGCTGAACCAGACGGCGGATGGTTCCGCCCATAGAGATAACGTCATCGTCTGGGTGTGGAGAGAACACTACGACACGCTTTGGATATGGTTTGGCACGCTCTGGACGATAGGTATCGTCAGCGTCTGGTTTACCACCAGGCCAACCGGTGATCGTATGCTGCAAGTCGTTGAAAATCTTGATATTAGCATTGTATGCAGAACCATAGAGAGCCAACAGCTCGCTCAGACCATTCTCGTTGTAGTCCTTGTTGGTCAACTTCAGGATTGGTTTGTCGATCTTCTGGCAGAGCCAAACCAGTGCAGAACGTACCAGCTTGTCTGTCCATTCGCATGATGAAACCAACCAAGGGTGCTCAATGCGGGTAAGATGGGCAGCTGCACTCAAATCCAATACCACCTGTGCGTCTGGGTGAGTCTGCAGGAAAGTAGCAGGCAGGGTATCTGTGATGTTGCCCTCTATCACCTTCTGCATAATCTCAGACTTTTCGTCACCCCATGCTGTCAGGAATACAGTCTTGGCTGTCAGGAGAGTGCCAACACCCATAGTGAGTGAACATGGAGGAACCTGCTCCTTGGTCTTGAAGCTGTTTTCCATCTCCTCGCGTGACATATTGCCGATGAGGATGATACGGGTGAGCGACTGGATGCTTGAACCCGGTTCGTTGGCTGCGATATTACCCATGCGGCCGATGCCGAGAATAGCTACGTCGAGACCGCCGAAGGTCTTGATGCGCTGCTCATATAGGCGGCAGGTGTCTTGTACAGCCTCTTGTGCGATGCTGCCATCGAGGGTGAAGATATTCTGTTCTGCAATATCCACGTGGTCGAGGAAGTGCTCCTTGAGCTGGTTGATGCTGCGGATAGAACTGTCCTTGCGGAGTGGGTAATACTCATAGGCATTGAATACTACAACATTGCGGAAACTCAGTTTCTTCTTCTCGTAGCGGCTTACCAATTCATCATATACAGGATTGACAGAGAGGCCTGTGCCCAATGCCATCACATAATATTTGCCTTCGTGCTGGGCAGCCTTAATGCCCTTCTCAATGCAGTCGGCAATATGACTACAGCCTTCGCTTACAGATGCGAAGATATCGGTATGAATTTTCTCCATGCGGGAGATTTCGGAGTATTCCACGGTCGTCTTAGGCTTGTAGAATTCCACAGGTACCTTGTTGAGTACGATTTGTGAACTAAGATTTAATCTCATAACGTAATATATTTATGTAATGTAATATATTGATAATGTTGGAATTTTCTCGGTCTGTTGGAATTTTCTCGGTCGAGGGGTCTTTTAGATATTGTTCTTCTCGATATCCTTGAAGTAGCGGTAGGTTCCCACTTTCAACTCGTCTGTAGCCATTTCATCACAGATGATGATGCCGTGCTTGTGGAGCTGGAGTGCGCTGATGGTCCAAGCCTGTGTAACAGGACCTTCGATGGCTGCGTGGAGAGCCTGTGCCTTGTTGTGACCATTGCAGAGAATCATCACCTCTCTTGCGTCCATCACGGTGCCTACACCTACGGTAAGAGCCAAAGCAGGAACAGCCTCAGGGTCGTTGCCGAAGAAGCGTGAGTTGGCGATGCGGGTGTCGGTGGTGAGAGTCTTCACACGAGTGCGTGAGGTGAGGGAAGAGTAAGGCTCATTGAAGGCGATGTGGCCGTCAGGACCAATGCCGCCGATGAAGAGGTCGATACCGCCTGCAGCCTTGATCTTCTGCTCGTAGCGCTCGCACTCAGCTTCGAGGTCTTCTGCATTACCATTGAGAATGTTGATGTTCTCCTTAGGGCAATCAATGTGATCGAACAGATTCTTTGCCATGAATGAGTGGTAGCTCTCTGGATGAGACTCTGGCAAACCTACGTATTCATCCATGTTGAAAGTAATGACGTGCTTGAATGATACCTTGCCTTCCTTGACAGCCTCTACGAGCGCTGCATACATACCCATTGGGGATGAACCGGTTGGCAAACCAAGTACGAATGGACGCTCTGCTGTTGGAGCGAACTTGTTGATTGTCTCTACTACGTGATTGGCTGCCCAACGTGACAGCTCATCATAATTTTTTTCAATAATTACGCGCATAGTCGTTAGTATTAATGATTTGTTTTTAACTATAAATAATGTATTTATTTAACTGATTTATTTTTGTTGAATCAATTCTAATTTTGTCGCAGCAATGAAACCGATAGTCTTTCTGTCAGACCTTTTCTGCCTTTCTGATAGTTCCCTTTCAGTTGTTCCTGTACGATTCTGTCAGCTGTTCCGGCAGTTCTGCGGACTGCATCCGATGTGGGTCTTCACGAATTTGCAGAACGAGGCGTAGTCGTCGAAATTCAGGCACAGATTGCCGTCCAGACAGAAGAGCATCATCAGGAAATTGACCTTGATGCTTTCTTCTTCGTCGGGAAATAGCAGCAGGGGAGATGCTACTACATAATCCGGGTCGGAAAAAACCGAATTGCCGTCTTCTTCTGCAAAGTCTTGCAGCTGATAACTTGTTAGTCTGTTGTTCATCATTCTTTTATTGTCGGTGCAAAGTTAATAAAAAAAGAAGGAATTCCATTACATATTTTTCCCCATTATTCTACCTTATACCGCAATATTGAGTAAAAAGGCGTTTTTTAAATCTTTTTTAGGAGAAAAAAAGAAGAAAATGGGGAAAAATATGTAACTCTAAAATGCTTATTTTCCTATTCAAATTTGTCACCTTATTATATATAGTGTATCATTACCTTATTATATATAGTTTCATCGTCTCATTTTATTCAGATAAGGTTGTCTAATATATAAAGATGTGATTTTATTTGATATAAGTTTGAAATTTGCATAAAATGTGAGCAAAATGTTAGTGTTTTGCCAAAAAATTACTAACTTTGCACCCGCAAACTTATAAATACGATAAAAGAATGGCTAATTTGAGATTTGAGGTTGTAGCCGAGGCCTTTAAGAAAAGACCTGTAGAGGTGGAAGCTCCCAAGGTTCGCCCTTCGGAATACTTCGCCAAGTATGTATTCAACCGCCAGAAGATGTACAAGTATCTCCCATCTGATGTTTACGAGAAACTCATCGATGTGATTGATAATGGTAATCGTCTGGATCGTTCCATCGCTGACGCTGTGGCTGCGGGCATGAAGCTTTGGGCAGAAGAAAACGGGGTAACTCATTATACGCACTGGTTTCAGCCTCTTACCGAGGGTACTGCAGAGAAGCATGATGCTTTTGTGGAGCACGACGGCAAGGGTGGTATGATAGAGGAATTTTCAGGCAAGCTACTTGTTCAGCAGGAGCCTGATGCCAGCTCATTCCCTAACGGCGGTATCCGCAACACCTTCGAGGCTCGTGGCTATTCTGCATGGGATCCTACATCGCCTGTGTTCATCATCGATGATACCCTCTGTATCCCTACCATCTTTATATCTTATACCGGTGAGGCTTTGGACTACAAGGCTCCATTGCTCCGCTCGCTCCATACTCTGAGTGAAGCAGCTACCGAAGTGTGCCATTACTTCTATCCTCAGGTGAAGAAGGTGCAGACCAATCTCGGTTGGGAGCAGGAGTACTTCCTGGTAGACGAGAGCCTTTACTCGGCTCGCCCTGACCTGATGCTTACGGGCCGTACCCTGATGGGACACGACTCTGCGAAGAACCAGCAGATGGACGACCACTATTTCGGAACCATCCCTGAGCGTGTGCAGGCATTCATGAAAGATTTGGAAATCCAGGCACTCGAACTCGGTATTCCTTGTAAGACCCGCCATAATGAGGTGGCTCCTAACCAGTTTGAGCTGGCACCTATCTATGAGGAATGCAATCTTGCCGTTGACCATAACATGCTCCTGATGAGTTTGATGAAGCGTGTGGCCCACAAGCACGGTTTCCGTGTTCTCTTGCACGAGAAGCCATTCGCTGGTGTCAACGGTTCGGGTAAGCACAACAACTGGAGCCTCTGCACTGATACTGGTGTTCTGCTTCATGCGGCAGGCAAAACTCCTGAGGATAACCTCCGATTTGTAGTGTTCATCGTGGAAACCCTGATGGGTGTGTATAAGCACAACGGTCTGCTGAAGGCTTCTATCATGAGTGCAACCAATGCCCATCGACTGGGTGCCAACGAAGCTCCACCTGCCATCATCTCCTCTTTCTTGGGCAAGCAGCTCACTGATCTCTTAGACCATATAGAAAAGGCAGATAAGGAGGAACTCTTTGCATTGGCAGGTAAGAAGGGAATGGAACTGGATATCCCAGAGATTCCAGAGCTGATGATCGATAACACCGACCGCAACCGTACCTCTCCATTCGCCTTCACCGGAAACCGTTTCGAGTTCCGTGCCGTAGGTTCAGAGGCCAACTGTGCGTCATCTCTCATCGTACTGAATGCTGCCGTAGCTGAGGCGCTCGTTAACTTCAAGGCTCGTGTTGATGCTTTGATAGCAAAGGGTGAGGACCAGACTTCGGCTATTATAGATATTGTACGCGAGGATATCAAGACCTGCAAGCCTATCCGCTTCGATGGCAACGGCTATTCAGATGAGTGGAAGGAAGAGGCCCAGAAGCGTGGACTCGACTGCGAGGCATCCTGCCCAGTGGTCTTCGACCGTTATCTGGACAAGGAAAGCATCGAGATGTTTGCCAAGACCAACGTGATGAGCGAGAGCGAGTTGAAGGCACGCAACGAGGTGAAGTGGGAGACCTATACCAAGAAGATTCAGATTGAGGCTCGTGTGATGGGCGACCTGAGCATGAATCATATCATTCCTGTGGCTACCCACTACCAGAGCCGTTTGGCGAAGAATGTAGAGGGTATGATTCATATTTTTGGTGGCGAGGAAGGCAAGAAGCTGACAGCCCGCAACGTGAAGATTATCCGTGAGATAGCCGAGCGCACCGAGTCGATAGAGCGTGGTGTAGAGGCATTGGTTGATGCCCGCAAGGTAGCCAACAAGATAGAGAGCGAGCGTGAAAAGGCTGTGGCTTATCATGATACCGTGGCTCCAAAGATGGAGGAGATCCGTTATCAGATAGACAAGCTCGAGCTTCTCGTAGCCGATGAACTTTGGACTTTGCCAAAGTATCGTGAGCTGCTGTTCATCAGATAATATTTCCTGGATAAGGAATAAAGATAATAAAAAAAGAGTGCATTGTTTGTTACAGTGCACTCTTTTTTGTTCCGTGAATATGGTAAAGTAGGTTAAAAGTAATATAAAGAACGTGAGGAAGTTTGTTTCGTTACTTGTTTTTTAGTACTTTTGCCCCATAATTATAAACTCAAGTGTGGAAAATGTGGAGAATTACACAAAAAAGGTATCAAAAATGTGTAAAATTCCACATTTTCCCCACTTCAATAAAAATAAAGGGATATGTTTAACAGAACGATTATTCACGAATTGGAGCAATGGAAAGAGCGCAGAGACCGCAAGCCATTGATGATGCTGGGAGCTCGCCAAGTAGGCAAGACATCGGTGCTGAAGAAATTTGGAGCAGACAGCTTTGAACATTGTGCTTATTTCAGTCTTGATGAAGAAGAGGGTGTTTGTGACATCTTTCGCAAGACCAAGAACCCGCAGCAAATCATCGAGCAGCTGTCGTATCTTACATCCGAGCCTATCTTACCTCATAAGACTTTGCTTATCCTTGATGAGATACAGGATTGTCCGGAAGCCATTAGTGCCATGAAATATTTCTGCGAAAAGACCCCCGAGTATGCTGTGGCTTGTGCCGGTTCACTCCTGGGGTTGGCTTTTGGGCATCAGGGATTTTCGTTTCCTGTGGGAAAGGTGGATCACATGAACATGTATCCCGTTACTTTTTCTGAATTTCTGGAACAGCGTGATGCCGGACTCTATCAATATTATATGTCGATAGATAGTCTGGAACCGCTTCCTGATGTGTTTTTCGACCGTCTCTCGCAAGCTTTTACCGCCTATCGCATTTCTGGTGGAATGCCGGCAGTGGCTATGAAGATGATAGAGAAAGATTTGGAAGGTGTGGAAACTACGCTTCGTAATATACTGCAGGATTACTCCTTGGACTTTGTGAAGCATGCCACGCCTTTGCTTGCCAATAGAATTTCGCATGTTTGGCGGTCATTACCGTCACAGTTGGCTAAGGAGAACAGAAAATTTGTTTATCAGCTGGTCCGTCCTGGTGCGAGAGCCCGTGAATATGAGGATGCTCTTACCTGGCTTCAGAATGCAGGATTGATATACAAGGTAAGTTTGTGTTCTACTCCGCAGGTACCATTGAAATCTTATGAAGATTTAAGCATCTTCAAGATTTACAGTCTTGATGTGGGCTTGTTGCGAGTTCTTGCAGAGTTGAGTCCTGAGGCATACTTGAGTGATAATCCAATCTTTAAGGAATACAAGGGTGCTTTGGCTGAGAACTATATTCTTCAGAGTCTGGTGACTAATGGCATCAAATGTTCTCATTATTGGGCATCAGGAAATACGGCGGAAGTAGAATTCATCGTTCAGCGTGGTTTGGATGTGATTCCTATGGAGGTGAAATCGGGAACAAGTGTTACCGGGCGCAGTTTGATAGAGTATAACAGGAAGTATTCTCCCCATCTGCGCATCAGATATTCCATGCTTAATCTCAAGCAGGATGATACCTTCCTCAACATCCCTCTTTTCCTGGCGGATAGAACTGAGCAGCTGATAGGATATGTGCAGTAGGGAATATGGTAAAGTAGGTTAAAAGTAATATAAAGAACGTGTATATAGCAAAAATGCTTAGTTTACTATCGAAGCAGGCTTCGTTGGTCATTGCAATAGGCTTCATCTGCCATTGAAACAGGCTTCATTTGACGATGAAGTAAGCTTCATTTCAAATGTGTAGTGTGAAGTAGAATGGCATCTATATAAAATAAGCTCCCTCGGCTAAGAAATACCAAGGGAGCTTTATCATTTTATGACTTCATACAACTTCATATTACTTCACAATAACCTTGATGGTCTTGCCATTTGAAAGCTTCACAAGATTGATACCCTTCATAGGAGCATTCAACTTCTGACCATCGATGGTGTAGCGACCCACCTCTTTCACGTCATTCCAGTTGATAACGTTAGAAATGCCGGTAAGGTCACTGTCGCCAACTACTACCATGTTGGTGTTATCTACCCAGAGATCGTTCATGGCAGAAGCAAGAGCGGTCTTGCCATCTACCTCCTTCTCTGTCATTGGACGGCTTACGAACGCAATGATATGCATGTTCTGGCTCTTCCAAGCATCATCAAGCTCTACCTCATAGTCGTTCTCGTAACTGTTGCCGTTGGTCTGGAGAGCATCACCGAGTGTACCAGTCACGATTTTGCGCAATACATGGTTATGAGTGAAGGCAGGCTTTGCAATAGAACCACCGGTGCTCTGCTTGCCGATTACCTTATCCTCTGTGAGATAAACGGTGAGGCGTGCATCATCACCAATCAACTTCTGGTAGCCGTTGATGAGCTTACCCATTACCTTGATGGTCAACTTGCCTGTTGCGTCATCAAGCTTAGAGTCGATACCAACGGTAGAGAATGATGGATAATAGGTAGCAGACTCGTTGATGATTGTATTGAGCATGCTAACAACATTATCCTGGTCGCTTGCATCCTGAGCAGCCATGTTCACGGTCAAAGCCTTCTCGTAATTGATGACATCATTATCGTAGAAGTATCTGTTGAACGCACCGGAACCATCAGATGGAGTAGAATAGTAAGCCAACTTGTTAGCCTCTGGTACAGTGAATACATCTGATAGTGTTTCTACAGTTCCATCTTCGTTTTGCTGCTGGCTTTCTCCGTGGATAGAAACGATGGCAAGGTCGTCGTCTTCACGAGCCTCGGCTGTCTTGGTGAGTACCTGGTCTGCAAAGTAGGTGTATTTTGACATCTGGCATGCGTAGAACTCTACCAGGTTCTTGGTGCGGTCGAAGTTGTCCTTATATACCTTGAACTTGGTGGTCAGCTTGTCATTGGTCAAGTCGCCCGCTGGTTCTTTTCCTTCTACCAGCATAGGATATACAGTTACCTCATGTTCGCCAATAGTCCAATCCTTGTCGATAGGAAGTCTTACTGGAATATTGGAATAGTCGGCATTGGTGATCTCTCTGAAGGCATCGCCGGCAGTAGTCTTGTCGTATGTGAAGGTACCCATTTTCTCGCCATCCACCTCAATGCCGAATTTTACGTTTGTGATGTTGTCACGTCCGTCATTGTGGCAAGTGAAGGCTACGCCTGTCTTTGTGTCGTTTTTCACAAATGGTGACATGGCTATCTTGTCCATTACCAAGTCGTGGATGATGAAGTTGCCGTCTTCCTTCTCGATGATGAGCTGAATCATGAGATTAGAACCATCTGTTCCAAGGTAGATAGGCTGCCATGCCCAACTGTTTGGGTCGTGCTTACCATCTACGTCACCATAAGCCAGAGCGCCGCAAGTTCCTGCATAGGTACCTGATGAGGCAATAGGGTAGCCTGCATCTGCGCTCATATTGCTTGGTGTGAAATCGTAGTATGGCAACAAGCCGTCGAAGTTCTTTGTATCAATCTTGTAAGGCTCATCAAACCAAACGTAATTCCAGTGTGCTACGGTTGAAGGCACATCCTTTGATGCCAGGATGTCGCCAACATAAGGAGTATTGTTCTCTATCTTCACGTGGCAGACACCCACCTTGCTGGCGCCGATAGGAATGTTGACATAGAAGCGGGCACCTACAATCTTGCAGCCCTCGAATTTCTTGAATGCGTCACTATAAAAAAGTGTACCCAATGATATGGCACCTTGTGTATCTGCCGGGAATGTAGCTGGCCATACATAACTCTCGTCATAGCTGTAGTTGATGTATCGCTGGTTGTCGGCGATGTCAGAACCTGCTCTTGTAGCTACTTTCCTGGTTGAATTCTCAACCTTTTGTGGAGTGGAGGTCTCAGCCCATGTCTGGGAGGAAGCATTCATGTTGATGTGCTTCATGCTCTGGGCATTGGCAGTCATTGCCATCATGGCAAGGGCTGCTGTCATCAAGTAAATATTTCTCATATTTTTTTTGTCTTAAATTGTTATTCTTGATGTGGTGCGGTGATACACCGCACCCACTAAACTTACTTCTTAACGTAAACCTTCTTTGCAGTTCCATCTGTAAAGGTCACGATGTTGAGACCTTCGAAAGGAACATTACTCTTTTCGCCAAGGACATTGTAGTAAGCCTTTACTTGCTTGTCGGAAAGTGCGATGTTGCTGATGTCCGATGTAGAGCCTTCTGCCACGCAGACCTCATCGATGAAGAATGCGTCTGATGCAAAGGTAATCTTTACTCTTCCGTTGGCTGTAATCTTTGTAGAACACTCGTTCCATTTGTCTGGCTCCAGCTTGAAAGTTGCCGTCTCTACAGTTCCGTTGTTGACAGTTATGGTCATTGTCTTGCTCGACAGGGAGTAAGGAGCAGCCTTGAATGTAAGTGTTACATCGCCATTAATCTTGATCTCAGGAGAGGTGAAGGTGATGTTGGTGGCATCTCGCTTGCCTACACGAGCACACTGGGAGCCTCCCTTATAGGTCTGTACATTAGATGTCCAGCCGTTCTTGTCAGGTGAGAATGGACCGCTGGCAAAGAGGTTGGCATTGCCGCTTGTATAGAAGCCCTTGCCGTCGTTACCACCTGTACCCAGACACTTGTCAAATGTTTCCTGGAAGATATAATTCTGCTCCACGTTGTTCTTGTTCAAGTTCTGGAAACTGAACGAGGCAGTGCCGTCGGCAGCGATAGCCATATCAGAGAGGATGATGTTCATCAACTTGGTGCCGTCGGTGTTCAGATTGTACGTGTCGCAGGCAGGGGTGGTGTTGTTAGCCAGACGATTCTTGTTGCCGTAAGGCCAAGGGTCGTTCTCTTCATTCTTGTTGCTCTTTATGTTGTCGGCAGGGATGAGGCTGATACGCTCATGGTCGTTGATACCAGCCATCATGGAGTTTGGAATATTGTAATTCCATGCCTTCAGGTTGTAGTCGATGTGGTTGATGATGATGCCCGATCCTGCAAGTCCTGCGTCCCAACCTTTCTGCTGTCTGTTCTCTATCAAGTAATATTCGTCAGAATTGTTAGGATTTTTGAAGATGTAAGCATCACCGTCATCGGCCAGAGGCTTGATTCCTGATACTGAAGTATTCTCCTTCAGCTCGATAGGGGTAATCCAGCCTGCGGCATACTTCTCGTAAGCAGTATATCCGGCAGGAGTAAAGCCGTTGCCATTGTAGTTGCCCTGGCACATCAAATCCCAGGTTCCCATACCATACAGGCCAGTGTAGTTTACATCGTATGCATCAGGATAGCCGAAGCAATGGGAGAACTCATGGCAGATAGTACCGATACCGTCCACCTCGTTGGATGTAGATAGCTCGTTGGAACATGCATAGTTTATCAGCGTCTTGTTGCCGCACTTCACAGAGTTAGTCATTCTTCCCTTGTGTGGCCAGATGGTGTTGTCACCTCCGCCAGTAGCCTCGCCACGTCCGGCATAGACCACGAATACCATCTCCATCTCTCCGTCTCCATCCCAGTCGTATGGAGAGAAGTCGATGCCTTCTGCGGCAGCCTTGCCCAGACATCCAGAGATCATCGCCTGTACGTTCACGTCCTGCTGGCCTCCTTCGTTCTTGCCATAATAGGCTTGTTCGCCTAGAGTATAAGGACCCATTACGTCGAAATTCATCTCAAACTTGCCGTTGCTCTGTGCCTTGAAGTAGTCGGCCACGCTACCCTTGAAATTACCCTCGTTGAACCCTGGCTCGTTGGCTACACGGTTGTAGAATGCCTTAGGGTCGTTCATGGTGAACTTCTTGTCGGAGAACTGAGCCAGCAGGATGAGACACTTCTTCTTGCCGGTGTAAGAAACGCCTCTTGTGAGGCTTGTGCTTCCATTGGCACCAGCAAGGAGGTTCTTCCTAATGATGTTGTCAGGGCAAGCCTGCTGGCGCATCACTTGGGCGCGAGTCCGTAGCTGAGCCATGTTGGCAGGCTTCAGCCCATCGGATGTGTCGTAAGAATAGCGGTTGCCATCCTTGTCCTCCCAGAAGTGGAGGAACTCGTCGCCACATAGCTGAACCTGGACAGTCTGTCCAGTCTTCAGCGTAAATGTCTTCCATATGCCACGCTTGGCAGGTACTGCGTGGATAGCAGTACCAACCATTAGCATGGACAAGATGAATAGCAATTTCTTCTTCATGAAACGTAATTGTTAATTGTTGTTTTATCTCTAACTTTACTTCGCTCTGGTCAACTTGATGTTCGTTACGCGGAAGAATTCGGCATACTGGCCGCTGATCAAAGCATAGGCAAACAGATACTTGCCTTCCTCGAAGGTAATCTCCTTGCAATCGTCAGACCATGTACCCTTGATAGGAGTAGTGGTGAGCTTGCCGTTTTCGAGGTTACTCAACAGGATGTTGACCTTTCCAATTCCGTTGCCGGCATCGAAGTCCTCGATGAAGTTGTACTTCATCAGGTTGTCGAATGCCACATAGCCCTGCTTGGTTGCCGCATCGTAGTGGTAAGACAGTCTTGCGGTTGAAGAACTCATGGCCATGCCTGTCAGATACAGGGTGTTGTTGTAGTCGCCCTCGTCTTCATTGCTTGCACCAATGATCTTCACTACGGAAGTCATGGTCTCGCCGGTATAGCTTACGCCTGTGAGTACCCATTTGCCCTGCAACTTCTCGTAGATGTTGGCATCGTTGTCCTTCAGAGAGACCATCGTGGTAGCGTTGCCTATCTTTGCACCCTTGGCAGAGACGATGGTAATCTCGAAAGTACGATCTTCGTTGATTTCCTCGTCATCTACAGGCTCTACTTCAATGTGTGCCGTGCTGTCGGAGATGTTGATGGTTTTGTCAGTAATATAATAATGTACGTCTTCCTTGGCAGGGTTGCTGCCCACCTCTTTCACCTCTACGGTGACATACACATTGCCATTGGTCTTGCCCGTCACCTTGATAGGCACATTGGTCAGTCCCTGGCTCTCCTTGATGTTCATGGTGGCATTTTCCATGCTTACAATCACGTCGGAAGCCGTGTTCCATGAATCATCGTCGCTGGAGCAGGCACCGAAGAAAGCGACCACGGCCAGCAACATGAATAATTTGATGTATTTCATATCCGAATGAATTCTTGTTTATTACTTCGTTTGATTAATAACCTGGGTTCTGCTGTCCCTTCAGAATTGGGTTGGCATCCAGCTCGGCCTTTGGAATAGGCCAGGTGAGGCGATAGTCGTTGGCTTTATATTGTATTGCCTTGCCCTGCTTCACGATGATTTTGTCCAAAGTTTCGTTCTCTTCGTGCATTGATACACGCTTGAAGCCATTGCCATAGCGGCGGATATCGCTCATGCGCATGCCTTCGCCGATGAACTCACGCTCACGCTCCTCTTCTACAACCTTGAGGAATGTGGTTGGTTCAGAATAGGTCTGAGGCTCAAAGTCCACGATACGGTTGTTGAGGAAGGTGTTGAGATACTTGTTTGCCTCTTCCATGTGGTTCTGGCGAGCTTCTGCCTCGGCGGCGATGAGGTACATCTCTGAGAGACGGAATGGCTTGCTCATGTTCATAAGGTTGTTGTTGCTGCTGGTACGAAGTTCTGAGTTACCAGGGAACTTGTTGAACACGTATGCCTCATAGTTGCTACCTTCCACCTGAAGGTTTTCGTAGAGTTTCAAGAACACCTCGGCACGAATATCACCCTCGTTCATCCACAAGAGGTCCAGTGTGCCATAGGTAGGGATGTAATCCGCCTTGGTCTCCGACTCGCTTACGTAAGGAGTGGCGTTGCAGCCGCCAAGTTCTGTAGAAGTCATGCTTGGACGGAAGATGATTTCCGTGCCCTCGTCGTTGGTCCACAGCTTGGCGTAGTCCTTGATGGTGGTGAGTTTGTACTTGCCGCTGTTGATGACAGCCTCGGCATACTTGGCTGCGTTTTCCCAGTCGCCCTTCACCAGAGCAACGCGAGCTTGGAGTGCTCTTACGGTCAGGGAATGGATGTAAGCCAAAGGCTGACTTTCTTCTTTTTCTACTGTCACACCCGACTTCTCATAGGCTGCCAGTCCTTCATAAGCCTTCTGCATATCTTCCTCTATGAGGGCGAAGGTCTCATCCAGGGTAGAGCGGCTTGGATAGTCGGCGAGGTTACCCGTAGGGTTGTATTTGGTTGACAAAGGAAGTCCGCTTGCAGCCTTGCTTGGGTCGCACTGAGTATATGACTGGCAGAAGTGATCTGCCAACCAGAAGTATAGGTAGGCGCGCACGAAGTGGGCTTCGGCGGCATAGTGGGCGAAAGCCACCTTGTCGGTTGCGCTGAAAGCGTCGCTTGCCGTCATGCTGGCGGCGTGATCCATAATGGCATTGGCGGTGGCGATGGTAGAATAACAGCCACTCCACTTGTTGGAAATGTCACCATCTGATATGGTGATGGTACCATTGGAGAATGTACCAATGCGGTTACCATTGCTGATCAAGCCATGGAACTCGTCCATCTGGATGTCGGACAAGTAAAGCCAGGTGCCCGATGTTACTCCTCTCATGCTGGCATAGAGAGAATTGCGGAACTGGCGAAGATCCTTCTCCTTTTCGATGGCAGTCTGGTCGTCCAAAGAACCGTATGGAGCCTGGTCCATACTACAAGATGTGAACGCCATCGCACACAGAAGCATCAATGAAAAATATATCTTCTTCATAATTCTTTTCTGATAATACTTTTATTTAGAATGTTAACTCTGCACCAATCACGAACTGGCGGGTGTTTGGATAGTTGAACTGAACGACATTCTTGTCTGGCTCAGGGTCATATCCGTCGAATGGAGTGATGGTAAAGAGGTTGCGAGCTATACCAAATACTCTGATGTCCTTGATGTAGTGTACAGCCTGCATCCATTTCTTAGGCAACTGATACTGAAGGGTCAGTGTCTTCATGCGCAGGAACGATGCGTTGCTTATGGTATGGCTGTCCAGGTAGATTTCGTAGCCGTAGGCTGGAATGTCTGTCACCTGTCCAGGTGTGGTCCATACGTTCAGCATATCTACACACTGGTTGTAGGTGGTACCCTGATTGGCGTTCTTGGTGAAGTAGTCGTCGTTTACCATCATGTACTTGCCCGATTGCCAAGCGAAGTCAGCGATGACGCTGAAGCCCTTCCATGTGAAGTTGGTACCAAAACCACCAAGCCATGGGGCGTAACGGTTCTTGCCCAGGAATACGGAGTTGTTGGTCTCGTCATACACCTTGGTGATGTTGCCGTTCTTGTCGTACCACATAGGCTCTCCTGTACGAGAATCTACGCCTGCATAGCGTACCTTGTAGAACTCACCTAAGGCATGACCTACCTCCAGTTTCAGACCTGTGCTGGTAAGCTCGTATTCATTGCGACCAGCGAACAGTTCTGTGATTTCGTTCTTGTTGTAGCCGATGTTGGCTGATATTGTCCAGCTCATGTCCTTGGTCTTGATCAAGTCCACGTTGACGGTTGCCTCGAATCCCTTGTTGACCATTGAACCGATGTTACCCATACCGGATGTGAAACCTGTAGTCATAGAGTAAGGAATCTCCATCAGCATGTCGGTGGTCTTGTTGCGATAGAAGTTGGCATCTACTGTGACACGGTTGAAGAGTCCGAAGTTCAAGCCGATGTTCAGCTTACCCACCTTCTCCCAAGTCAGCTTGTCGTTGCTTGCCTGGGTGATATCGATAGAACCCTCGCCATTGTAGTTGCTGCCCGAACCGAAGAGTCCGTAGAAGTCGTAAGAGCCGGCACCAGAGTCGTTACCTGTAGTACCATAGTTGGCACTGATGGTGAGATCGTCCAACCATTTCACTGAGCGCAGGAAGTTCTCTTTCTTGGCGTTCCATTTCAAGCCTACAGAGCCGAATGTACCCCAGCGATGCTTAGGCGCAAACTTAGAGCTGCCATCGAAACGGAGAGATGTATATACGAAGTATTTCTCCTTGAAATTGTATTCTGCTGTGCCGAAGAGAGAATTGGCAACCTCCTTTGTACGGCTATCTACCTGGTCGGCAGGAGAGATGGTAGTTGCTGTGTTCAGCGTCATGCGGCGTGGGTCTGTCTGACCGGTTGTGAGAATGCCGAAGCTTCTGCCCTTCTGTATGCGGGTCTCCTCGCCTAAGAGGACGTTCACATAGTGAGGACCGAAGTTGTGACGAAACTCTGCTGTATGGGTCAAGGTGTAAGCGTAGTAGCGCTTGAGGCTTGCTGACACACCACCTGTCCTGGCATTAATCACCTGTCCCATTGGAGTGGTGAACTGATCGTATGGGAGGCTCGTTCTGTCGGAAGTGAGGTCGTAGCCGAACATAGACTGCAAGGCTGTGAATGTCAATCCCTCGATTGGAGTGAACTGTTCGTTCAAAGAAAGATTGACGGTTATGTTCTTGTTAGCCTGTGTCGTGTTCTTGGAATAGAACCAAGGCATTGTGAACTGCGAATAGAGAAGTCCTTCTGCACGATTGCCCTTTACTATGTTGCCAGCTTCGTCGAAGCTATAATAATAAGGTGTATCATAAGGCAAAGCCATCTTGGATGCTACCAGAGGGTTGGTTACGTAAATCTGGCTGTTGTCCGCCCACTGGCTGTTCTGGCTGTAGTCCTGTACACCGAAGTTGGAGCTGAAACCTACCTTGAAGAATTTATTCAAGCGAGAGTTGATGCGGGCTGCCAAGGCACTGCGGCGCATCTCGGAATCCTGTATCAAGCCATCTTCCTGATGGTGGTTGAATGACACGTAATAGTTCATGGTCTGTCCACCGCCCTGCAATGTGGCATTGATGTCGGATGTTGGAGCAGAATTGTCTATCATCTCATCGCGCCAGTTGGTGCTGATACCATACTTGCTCACCAAGTTGCGGATGTTGTCGCTTACTGGCTGACCAATCATGTCGCGGAACTGGATGTACTGCTGAGAGTTCATCATCTCCTCACCCTTGCTGGTAGCAGAAGAGATACCATACTGCGCCTTTACGGTGAGCTGAACCGACTCGTTGTACTTAGCCTGCTTGGTAGTGATGACAATTACACCATTGGCAGCACGAGAACCATAGATAGAGGTTGACGCAGCATCCTTCAATACGGTGATGTTGGCAATATCTGATGGGTTTAATGTGCTGAAGAAACTTGCGGTGATAGGAGAACCATCGAGAATGAACAAAGGCTGGTTGGAAGAACCGATAGAGTTGACACCACGCAGACGAATCTGTGCAGACTGTGAAGGGTCACCGGCAGATGACAGAACAGACAAACCTGATACCTGACCGGCGAGCGCATCAGTAAAGTTAGGGGTTACGACCGTTTCCAACTTCTTTTCACCGATGTTGGAAATAGCACCAACTACAGATCCCAACTTCTTGGCAGCACCATAACCAGTAACGATTACCTGCTCCAGTACCTGCGTGTCAGGATCCAAAACAACCTGCATCTTCTCTGATGCCTTTAATTTCTTTGTCACCATGCCGATGTAACTGAACTCAAGCTCTGCTTTGTTGTTTTCAACATCCAGAGTGAAGTTACCATCGATGTCGGTAACAGTACCAGAAGTAGTACCCACAATCTTGACAGATGCACCGATAATCGGTGAACCGTCTTCTGAAGAGGTTACTACACCAGAAACGTGAGTTTGTGCCAACGCCATTCCCAAATTAAGGAAGACGCAAGCAATAAACATCATGAGTCTTTTTTCCATAGATCTCTTTTTTCTTTTTATTGTTATTTTTAAAAGTGTATTCTACTAATTTTTTTCGTTATATCTGACCCTTTTCGAAGGGACATCGCTTTAAACGGTGCAAAATTAAGCATTTTTTATATTCCTTCCAAATGTTTTTGTGAAAATATAAAATAAAAGCTATATTATTCTAATAACTTGACGTTTTATAAGGGAAAAATGGATGAAAAATCATATTTTTAGTGTTTATTGAACTTTTTTGTAAGGAAAAGTTAGTTTTATGTAGATTTTATGCAAAAAATCTTGTGAATTTCGGGATAAATTATTACCTTTGCCACCAAATGAGAGGAAAATTAACGCTAAAGATGCGTGATGAGTTACGAATAATAAATTTAAATATCATATTTTAAAAAATCGAGCGTATGAGAAAAGTTTTACTTTTTGCGACAGCATTGTGCCTTTCATCTGCAGCAATGGCACAGACATCAATTGAATCAGCTCTCGATGCCCAGAAGGGTGAGAATACCTACAAGGTAGAGAGCAGTGAGGCTAAGAACACTTATTGGAAGTTTACAGCAGACAAGAACTATCTTGCCAAGGTATCTCCATTGTCTGGATCAAGCAATGTTCCTACTGTATTTACATCGGTAGAAGGAACAGACTCGCTCACCCTGGGTGGTGCGAGCTTGAAGTATCCTTCTAAAGCGTATGCCTTGGAAAAGGGTAAGACCTACTACTTCATCATGAACATGACGGGTGAGTCGGGCTTCAACCTTGACTTGTCTGAGATGTCTTCTTATGGTAAGGGCCTCTCTCAGGACAATCCTGCCGAGTTGAAGGTTGGTGAGGAGTTGTACCTTGGTAATCCGCTGGGTGCTCAGTATGAGAACACTACTGCCTATGTTACCTATACAGCCGAGAAGACAGCGCAGCTTCAGCTCGCTTTCTCAAGCTATGTTTCAGGTGCCACTGTGAATGGTATTTATGCTTCTACAAACTATGACCAGGCTACAAGCGGATATGTGCTGAAAGTGAGCGTAGAGAAGGATAAGACTTATACCATCGCACTGAATCTTCAGGGTAGTGTCGTTACAAACTCTAAGCTCGTAGAGGTGAAGGCGGGTTCTCTTGAGATGCCATTCGCCTTGAACGAGGGTGAGAACAAGGTACCTGCCGAGATGGGCGACTACTACTTTACTTATACTCCTACCAAGACGGGTTATCTGAACATCTCCAGCGATGCTGTGCTGGCTGGCGGTCAGGTAAAGGTATATTCCAATTTGAACAATATCACCTATCATGAGGTAGCGGCTTCTTCTGAGCCTGGTACCTATAATGTTCGCGTTGAGATTCCTTATACAGGTACTACCTATTATATCGTAGTAAACAAGTTGCAGGATTCTGCTGCCGAGGATGTAATCAAGGCAGAAATGCAGGCCTACCAGCCAGGTGAGACTGTGAATACAGCCTTCGAATTGACTGAACTCCCTGTAGAGAAGACTTTGCCTAGTGCCAAGGGTACCTATTATTATAAGCTCACGGTTCCTGCCAACACAGAGAAGTTTGTTACGGTTGAGACTGATGCCAATCTCGATGCAGCTACATCTATCATCTTCTACAACCAGCAGAATGGCGAGTATGGTGCTGCTACTGTAAAGGATGGCTTGCTGAAGACTTACGTTGGTGGCCAGTCTTACGAGATTACTTATATCCTGAAGGTTACAGCCAATGAGGATAATCCATTGGCATTCAAGGTTTCATACCTGGATGTAGAGAAGGGTTCTCTTGTAACAAACCCAGCTGAAGCTGTGGAGGGTGAAAACGAGATCACCGTAGAGGGCACAGAATACTTCAAATATACAGCTACCAAGAATGGCAAGCTCAATGTGGAGGTTGAACCAGGTGCTACCGTCAGCTTCCCTAAAGGTACAGGCCAGTGGGATGGTGAATACACAGCCATCAACAAGGGTACCGACTTCTTTATCGAGGCTACTGCCGGAACCACTTATCTGATTAAGGTATCTGGTGCAGCCAAGGGTACAAGCATGAATCTGGAAGAGAAGGAGTTCTCTGCCGGTGAGTCTCGCACCAACCCTATCGTCATGGAGGATGATGAATATACATTCACCAAGGCAGGTGCTGCTGACCTCTGGTTGCAGTATAACGTAACTGAGGATGGTGTTCTCGACTTCGCCTGCGACCAAGGCTATAATGGTGGCAGCGACCGCATCGAAGTCTTCAAGAATGAGGAGCCATACGGAACTACCATGATGGGTACTGAGAACTTTGGTAGTGTTTCAGTCACCGTATATAAGGGTAAGGTTATCGTTAGCAAGGGCGATAAACTCTATATCCACTGCGTTATCGCAGGTAAGGTTACCGGTAGCAAGATCAAGTTTACCAAGCATGAGGCTGAGCCAGGTGAAATCGTAACCAATCCATTGGTTATCACTAAGGGTAAGACCGTAACAATTACAGGTGCTTCCCGCAGTACTCCTGTATGGATGAAGGCTTCACTCCCTGCTGGTACAACCACCTTCCGCCTGAACAGCTACTTGATGACTGCCCTCTATAACAGCCTGGAGGATGCCAAGAATGGCGCCAATGCCGAGGAGGTAAGACCCAATTACGTACAGCTGCCTGATGGCTCTTACGTTTATGAGTTTACCAAGGAGATGGCAGCAGCTGGTGATGTTTACTTCCAGTTTATTGAGTCATACGGTGCTACCGACTTCACATGGATGGATAACGAGGCAACTGGCATCTGGAACATCGAGGCTGCTGGCGACAGCAAGGTATCTATCTTCAAGATGGATGGTACTCAGGTGAACCAAATTTCAGGCAATGGTGTATATATCATCAAGTCGAACGGTAAGACCAAGAAGGTTGTCATTAAGAAATAATGGTTTGTAGTATGATGATACATATATAATAAGAAAAGGTGCAAGTGGGGTGAAATACTCCGCCTGCGCCCTTTTTCGTCAAAGTATCACTTGCTATAGACCTGTTATTACGACAGAAAAAGAGAAGAGAATTAAGCATTTATTAATATACACATTAAAAAACGAGAAAACTATGAGAGGTCTCAAAAGACTGCTTTTGGCTTCCGTATTGTGTGCGGGATATACCCAAGCCACTTGGGCTATCAAGGCATATCCCCATCCAATCATGATGCGGCAGCCTGACGGCACCACCTTGTTGGTAAGAATACAAGGTGATGAGAATTTCCACTTCGTTACCACCACGGATGGATTTCTCCTGAACAAAGACAAGAAGGGTTATTTCTGTTACGTGGATTACGACAAGAAAACCCAGAAGAAAGTGATGACCAAGCAGAGAGCACACAATGTGGATGTGCGCTCCGACAAGGAGAAGAAACTCTTGGAGTCATTGACCAGTGCGAAAGATGCCACTGTCGACATCTTGAGCAGAACCCCTATCATGAAGAAGGCACCTAACAAGTTCCTGAGCCGCCGCATCGTGGCTCCCCGCAAGTATGCTGCTGAAACACGAAGCGGCGAAGCTGCTGTCAAGGAATCGCAGTATCTTGTGGTCCTGGTTAACTTCCAGGATAGCGTATTGCGCCACACCCAGCAGGACTTCGACCACTGGCTGAACCAGCCTGGCTACAGCGAGAACGGTGGAACGGGTAGTGTGAAGGATTACTACCGCGACAATTCCATGGGTCAGTTTATCCCTAACTTCAAGGTAGTGGGGCCATACACCCTTTCCAAGCCTACGGCTTACTATGGCGGCAACAGCAGCAGTACCAGCGGTACTGATACCAACCCACGCGACATGGTGAAGGAGGCTGTGGAACTCGCCAAGAAGAACAATCCTGATATGGATTTCCGCCAGTTTGATAACGATGGCGATGGCATCATGGACAACTGCTACGTAATCTATGCCGGTTACAGCGAGGCAAGTACAGCCAATGGCGATGATATCTGGCCACACAGCTGGTATCTGGACGACAACACCACCATCGATGGCGTACAGATTCACGACTATTCCTGCTCTGCCGAGCTGGTAGGTATGCCTGGAGCTCCTGTAGTTCCATCTATGGATGGTATCGGAACCTTCACCCATGAGTTCGGTCATGTGCTGGGTCTCAAGGATATGTACGACACCGATGATACCAGCAATGGTAAGGGTATCGACCCGGGTGCCTACAGCCTTTATGCTTCAGGTAGTTACAACAACGATAGCCGCACTCCTCCTTGCCTGATGGCATTCGAGCGTATGCAGATGGGCTGGATGAAGGAAGGCGAGGACATCGTAGAGGTGAAGAACCCTGAGGATGTTACCCTGACTTCTATCGCCGACAACAAGGCGCGCTTCATCAACTGCCAGCCAGACCGTACACCTGGTACAGGTATGGAGTGGTTCATCCTGGAAAACCGCCAGCAGACGGGTTGGGACAAGTATATCCCGGGTCATGGTCTGCTCATCACTCATTACGACTATACCGATGAGATGAAGAAAGACTGGTGGGATATCAACGGGCCAAACAACAGCGCCAAGCATCGCTGTATGTATATCGTGCCAGCCGACGGCATCGACAACGAGGTGACCCGTAGCGGCGATACCTATCCGGGTAAATCAGCCAGTACATCTTTCACAGATACCACCACCCCTAGTTCTCTGAATTGGGAAAAGGAGCCGGTTAACGTGCCTATCACCAATATCATGGAGCAGGATGGCAACGTGATGTTCCAGGTTAATGGCGGTACCAGCAAGTGGAACTTCATCAAGACACTTGTGCCAGAGAAGATTTACGATACACAGGCAACCTTCAAGGCAAACATCGAGAGCAACAAGGTAGATGTGGATGAGGTAGGCTTCTGCTGGAAGGAAGGCGCTTCTGCCGACCCAACTCTCACCGATGGTGTGAGCGCAGCAGGCAAGGTAGAGAATATCAAGGCAGCTTCTTTCACAGCCAAAGGTCTGCAGTCAGGAACCACCTACAGCGTACGCTCTTACATGAAGATGAGCGATGGCAGCGTGGTATATGGTTCACCGGTTCCATTCACCACCGAGTGGGCATACGCCAACGTAACCCTGGATACTCCATTCTACGGAAACTTCCTGAGCTGGACAGACGGCAACCCTGACGGATGGCAGATTATCGACCACAATGGCGATGGTACCACCTGGTATCAGGACGAGGGTGCCCAGGCCGTTCACTATTCTCTGAACTATTGGAATGATGCAGATGATTATCTCATCAGCCGTCGCCGCTTCCACGTGCCAGAGAAGGGCGTGATGTTCTTTACCCGTGGTGTGACAGAGGAGAATGGTGTGGAAGACCTGGAGGTATTGGTTTCTACCAAGACCAACGATCTGAACGATTTCCACCTCGTAAAGCGTTTCTCTTTTGCCGATTACTTTGGAAGTCAACATGCAGAGGAGGTAGATTTGAGCCAGTTTGCCGGAAAGGATATCTATATTGCCTTCCGTGTCTGCTCAGAGAGAATGCAGAACGACCTCTGGTTGTGGAACGTGATGGTAACACAGAAGCTCGATACACCTAAGGACGTGAAGCTGGAGAGAACCAGCGAGAGCGTGCTTACTGCATCATGGAGCCCTGTGGAAGGCGCTGATAATTACTATCTCTGCCTGAGTAGAGAAACCAATAAGACCAACTCGCAGACCGTGTTCACCCCAATGGATTTCTATCAGAATGTAGAGGGTGATGTAGTTCTGGGCACAGGTTCTATCCAGTTCCGTAGCAATGGTTCCGTTACTCTGAAGGATTGTCCTGACGGTATCAAGGATTGCAAGTTCATCGTCACAACATCCGGTCCGCTCGGTTCTTCTGAATTGAGTATCGAGGGTACAGAGGATGGCAAGACATGGAATGCTGTGGGAGCTAAGATTACCTTGAAGGAATATGATTCTGAAGGTCAGGAAGAGGATTACTCTACTTATCTGGAGAACAAGAAGTACAGACAGCTGCGCTTCAAGTTCAAGAATGGCGGTAGAAATGGCCGTATCAAGTATCTCACACTTACCTACAACGACGGTAAGGTTTATGAGGACTTGGCAGCCGGTTCTGTAGGAAATGCCACAGCGATTCCTATTACCAACAAGGAAGACGGCGAGTATGATGAGGGCAAGTACCGTGTTTGGGTAGCTTCAGGTAAGGGCAACCTTTACTACGATGAGTCTGCACCTGTTTACTACCAGGCAAATACCTCTACAGGCATCCACGATGTCATCGAGGGTACCGGCATCGGCATCAGCGTGAATGGTGGCAATATTCAGGTAGATGGCATCAAGGCAGGCTACACCGTTACCTGTACATCTGCTGCCGGCATTCAGCTCTATACTGCTGAGGCCCGCTCTGGCAGTCTGAACTTCCAGGTTCCTGCAGGCACTGGCATGGCTATCATCAGCGTAAGCGGCGAGGGCAAGACCCATCGCAGCAAGATTATCATCAAGTAATAAACAATAGCTAATAGCATCAAATAGAACATTTATGAAACATTATAAATATTCTGCCATCTTGTTGGCTGCCATGACCTGCGGAGCTGTATGGGCTTCGGTGGATGCGCTGACTGATGGAAAGAAGGGTGAAGGCGAAAAGGTGAAGCCATCGGAGAATTTCGTGGCTCAGTCTCGCAAGGCACCTGTCGTTCGCTATACCAAAATGAAGGTGGAAGGCAATGCCGAAGGCGTGCCTTACGGACTCCAACTGATGGGTGTGAACGACAAGACGGTGAAGTTGAGCTGGATTTCACCAGAAAAGACCGATGGCTACTTCGATGATTTCGAGAATCATCAGGACTTCGCCATCAATTCAGCCGGTAACGTGGGCTGGTCGTATATCGACGCCGATAATAACAATACCTATACCTGGCAGGCTTGTACCTTCCCAACTCAGGGTCAGAAGATGGCTTTCGTGGTCGTGAACCCTTGGGAAACCTCTCCTGCGGTGAACGAGAATCCAAATTACCAGCCTTATTCAGGCAAGAAGATGCTGGTGGATTTCAGTTCTATCGACGATAAGAACAACGACTACATCATCTCGCCAGAGCTGAACTTCGACCAGGACTTCCAGTTTAGCTTCATGGCTCGCAGTTACAAGATCGAGGGCGATAACTTTGCCGCTGAGCGTGTGCGTGTAGGTTATTCTACCACCGGCAAGCGTCCTTCTGACTTCAAGTATGTGAACGAAGGCCCATACGTGGAACTTCCTGCGGCTTGGACTCTCGTGAAGTACAACATTCCTAAGGAGGCGAAGTATGTAACCATCAACTGCGTTTCTGAAGGTGGCTTCATGATGATGCTCGACGATATCTTCGTGGGCACCAACAAGATTCGTCCTACTCAGAGCACGAAACAGCTGGCTGCTGCCAACCCTGTGGTGGGCTTCAACGTTTATCGTAATGGCCAGAAGGTGAACGAGACTCCTATGGATTCTGCGCGCTTCACCGATAATGTGCCAGACTATGCTGACTATACCTATACGGTGACTGCCGTTTATCAGAATGGTCAGGAGTCTGCCCAGAGTGAACCTCTGAAGGTGAACGTTCCGGATATCCGCCTGCTGCCTTTCGAGGACGACTTCGACGACTGGACGCTCCATGCCGACAAGTGGACCACCGTGAACCTCGACAACAACGAGGAGAGCAAGTGGTCTATCGACTACTACGAGTATGGATTGGTTGACCCATCCGCTACCTACAGGTGGTCGGCTTTGACCAATTACAACCAGGCACTGGAGAGCCGCGAGCTGAATACTCCAAACAAGGACAATACCTACCTGCGTTTCAACCTGCGTCTCCGCAACAGTCAGCAGACCAATGTTGACTACATGGAGGTGGAGTATAGCTGCGATGGCGGAAAGACATGGGAAGGTCTCGATGTATTTGACAACTACTCTGGTGGTTTCGAATGGACAACTTATACCTATCCTATCGGTGAATCTCTGAGCAATAACCTGTTCAAGATCCGTTTCCGTGCGCATGGCGACTATGCCAAGTGGATTGACTATTGGTACGTAGATGACGTGAAGGTATGGAACCCGGTTTGGGCGAAGGGACAGTTGAGTGTCAAGACTCCAACAGGTACTATCTCAAGATGTCCTGTTACCCTGACTGGCGATAACGGTGCTGTTATCAGCGAGACTACCGACAAGAATGGTGTACTCAAGCTCGACCAGATAGAGGAGGGTACCTATACCGTAAGCATCATCCGTGAGGGCTACAACGAGTATAAGGGAAAATGGACCGTCAAGGCCGATGGTACTAACAACTTCATAGCCAACCTGGAAGCTCCAAAGGTAGCGTTTTCTACCAACGCTGTGAGTGCAGACCTGGAGGCTGAGGCTAACATCACCAAGAACTTTACCATCAAGAACGAGGGTAACGGTACTCTTACCTGGTATCTCAAGGAGAATACCAACAAGGGTACCGGCGACATCTCTCACCGCTGGGAAACCATGCCATCATGGAACACCTCCGGCGACTTGCAGAGGTCTATCGCCTTCGATGGTGAGTACTACTATACCACCTCTTCCGTAGAGTTGGGTAAGTTCTGGAAGTACGACAAGAACGGTAAGTTCATCGAGCAGTTCTCTATACCAGAGATGTATTACAAGCTCTACGACCTTGCCTTCGACGGCCGCTACTTCTACGGCAGTGACTGGTCTAACCGTATCTTCAAGCTCGATTTCGACAACCATCGCATCGTGGATGTCATCACCGTGGGTGGTGTTTCCGACCTGAAGATTACCCACTGTACCTACGATCCAGCCTACGACGGCTTCTGGATTGGTACCTTTACAACCATCGGATTGGTTGACCGCAAGGGTAAGTTTATCCGTAGGATGGCTGCCTTGACTACTGATGGCAACATCGCTGTCTATGGTTCTGCCTACGATAACGTAACTCCTGGAGGTCCATACCTCTGGTTGTCTGATATGACTGCTGAGTCTTCAGATAAGTTTGATAAGCTGCAGCTCCGTCAGTATGATATCGCCAAGGGTGTATTGACTGATGTGAAGCACGTATTGACCGATGTTCCTGGTTATGTATTGGGTGGTCAGGCCACTGGTCAGAACTATGTCTGCGGTCTGTTCTCTTCTATGGATGTAGTTCCAGGCAAGTTGGTTCTGATGGGAATACTCAACCAGAGTCCTAACCTGGTATTCAACTATACCCTGGCAGAGACTAACAAGTGGCTTAACCTCTCTCCTAAGCATGGTACGCTGGAGCCGGGTGCTGAGCAGGTAATCAACGTAGGTCTCGATGCTCTGGAGGCAAAGAAGGGCGACAGCTATGCGACAACAGCTACTCTGTTCACCAACCCAGAGTTGGAAGCACAGACCATCAGCTTCAACCTGAATGCCACATCTGAGTCTTCTACTCCACGTCCGTTGAGCCTGAAGGCTGAGCCTAAGGCTGCCTCTGCCGTACTCACATGGGCTAAGGGCAATGGTGCTGCCGTGGCAGATGGATATAATGTATATCGCAACCTCGTGAAGGTGAATGCCACTCCAGTGAAGGAGATGCAGTTCACGGATACCAAGCTGGTTTATGGCAAGTATTCTTATCAGGTGACAGCGGTTTACAATGGCAAGGAGTCGGCAAAGAGTGATTCTGTGGTTGCCTTCGTCAGCGATGGTGCTCAGTATTATGCTCCTCTCAACCTGACTTCAAGCATCAAGAACAACAAGAATGTTCACCTGAACTGGGATTCTCCATTGTTAGAGGCTGCCCATCGTGATACCATGAGCTGGGCTACCGGCAAGCACGAGGATGAGCTGGGTCTGGCTTCAGGCGGTTACTTCTTCGCAGGTGCCAAGTGGGATGCTGAGGATTATATTCCTTACCGCAACAAGAAGGTTTCTTCTGTTTCCATCCAGTTGGTTAACACGGTTACCTATCTTGCACCTCGTATCTATGAGGATGGCAACATCATCTACAGCAAGAAATATAGAGGCGAAATCAAGTATGACGGTTCATTCACCGATATTCCATTGGATAAGGATATTATCCTGAAGCCAGGACATTCTTATATCTTCGCATTCCAGATCATGAACGATGCGGATGTACATCCTCTGAGTCTCGACGACAGCAAGGCTGTGAACGGCAAGGGTAACTTGCTCTCTGTAGATGGCAAGAACTGGTTTACTGCAGCTGAGTCTGCCATTAGCGGTAACTTGAACATCCGCGTAAACGTGGCTCCTAACAGCAACGATACTGAGGCAACCCCTATGGGTTACAACATCTATCGTGATGGCGTGAAGGTGAACAGCACTCCTGTGGCTGGTCAGTCATTCGATGACGTTCTCTCTAACGCAGGTACCTACAGCTATCAGGTAACATCTGTATATGCTGATGGCGGTGAGTCTGAGTTTGGCGGCAAGACTTCTGTTGAGGCTTATGCCATCGAGAACCAGACGGCTCCTCATCATCTGGATGCTACTGTAACCCGCAACCGCGACATCTCACTCCGTTGGGATGCTCCTACCGTTTCAGAGATGTCAATCCCTGCAGATGTGGCTAAGCGTCCTGTAACAACCGATGCTGATGCGCCTGAGTTCGTAAGAGAATTCGACGGTGCGAAGTCTTCTATGGCTGTGGCTACCGACGGCAAGTACATCTATACCTCTATCTATAACGAGGATGGTAGAATCGATGTATTCTCTATGGATGGCAAGAAGGTGAAGAGCTGCGTGGTAAGCGATATCGACGGTATCCGTAACCTGGCTTACGATGGTCAGTATCTCTATGCAGGCGACTACAGCACCAAGATGCATGTCATCAATCCTGTTACCATGAAGTTGATGAAGAGCATCGATATCTCTGAGTACTCACGCCACTTGGCTTACATCCCAACACTGGATGGCGGCAAGGGCGGCTTCGAGGTTGGTGACTGGGAGACCAGCATCTACATGGCTAAGGATGGCAGCAAGTTGGCTACAGGTCCTGTCCTGAAGGGTGCTTCCGGCACAGCTTACTACGATGGCAAGCTCTATGCTTTCGAGCAGGGCAATGAGGCGAATGCCTATACCATCGGCATCTATGATATGGCAAGCGGTGAGCGTGTAGGCTCGCTCGATATGGGCAAGTATCTTGAGATTGACAACATCTCTTCTTACAAGGCAGGTGGTATGTCTTCGTTCGTATCTCCTGAGGGCATCACTTACATGTTGCTCGCTCTGCAGCGCCAGGGTGCTGCTACCAAGTTCGTCGTTCTGGATATGGGCGGCTTGAAGACGGTGGCTGGTTACAATGTATATCGCAATGGCGAGAAACTGAATGGCGAACCTCTTACTCGTCGTTTCTATCAGGAGACTATGAGCCAGGAGGGTAATTACGACTACTGCGTAGAGACCGTTTATATTGATGGTACTACTTCGGCTAAGTCGGCCGTTGCCACAGCTACTATCGTGGCTTCTGGTGATGCTAAGGTTCCTGAGAATGTACAGGCAGTGCAGTCAACCTATGGTTACAACGTGCTCCTCTCGTTCAAGGATCCTGATATGTACAAGGCTGCAGCTTCCGTGAACTCATTCGAGTCTTCTGTAGATGGTACAGAGGTATTCGGTGCTGAGGGCGAGAGCTACAAGTCAAACTGGATGGTAAGTTCCGACTACTCATTCGATGGTAGCAAGTCGATTGTTGCCGGTCAGAAGGCTGAGGCTTTCGGTGTCGTGAAGGCAGAGAATATGAAGTATGTTCGTCTTGCAGCCAGAAATGCTGATGACCATAAGGGTGATGGAACATTCGATATCTACTATTCTGTAGGTGGTACTCATCGTGACAACTTCATCCGTCTGCAGACTGTGACAACCACAGAGCAATGGCAGGATGTGATGTGCGAGTTGCCTGAGGGTACAGAGTACATCGGCTTGGCTAAGGCTGCGGGTAATCCAGACCAGTATATCGACGGTGTAAGCTTCTACAAGGAGGCACCTCAGACCGACTGCTACGGATTCGACATCTATCGCAACGGCGAGAAGATTACAGCTTCTCCGGTACAGGGCATCTCTTACGTAGATCACAACCTTTTGATTGGTCATTATGATTATCAGGTGAAGCTGGTTACCAAGAACTCTGCCGAGAGTGAGTTGAGTGATGCAGTAAGTCTCGATCTCTATTATGACAATGGTAGTCTGGCTCCAACCTCTCTGCGTGTAGAGAACAATGGTGGTACCAGAAACCTGACCTGGCAGACTCCTGCTCTGGGTGAGCCTATCTACTTGCGTTGGCACAATGGCAACTGCTACGATGCAGCCGGTCAGCCTAACGGTGGTGCCTTCTTCGCAGGAGTCAACTGGTTTGCTGAGGATTTGAAGGATTACGGTCATCTGGCATTGAGTGATGTAGAGGTTTACATCAATCAGATTCCTGATGCTCTTTATGTATTGGTATATCAGAACAACACGTTGGTTCGCCAGCAGTTTGTTCCAAGCCTGAAGGAGTATGCCTTCAATACCATTCATCTTGACGAGCCACTCCCAATCGACCCTACCAAGAGTCTCCGTGTGGCAGTATATGTAGAGCACAACCAGATTACAGTGCCTCTGGGTTACGATAAGGGCCCTGCTCGCAGTGGCCGTGGCGACCTTTATTCTTCTGATGGTATCTCATGGAGTACGATGGAGGATTCAGGTACTGATATCGATGCCAACTGGAACATTTCCATCGGTTTGAGTCCATACTCTCCTGCTACTTCCATGAAGGCAAGAAAGCTGGGTGCTGATGTTCTCTCATTCAAGCCAAAGGCGAATGTATCTGCTGCCCCTTTGAAGGTGGCTCATGTGGCTCAGGGCGCAACTTCTCAGAAGAATGCCTTCTTGGGTTACAATGTTTACCTCAATGGTGATAAGTTGAACAACGACTTCATCTCTGGTAATTCATACACAGATAATTCTTCTGTTGTTGGCAATTATCTTGAGTATCAGGTAGCTGCCGCTTATTCTGTTACTGGTGAGCAGTATTCTAACAAGGTGACTCTTGTTGTTACTGGCATCGATGGTGTAACAGCCGATAAGTTGAAGATTACTATTGCTGGCAGCACATTGCGTATTGTGGGTGCTCATGCAGGTGACAAGGTAGCTGTTTATGCTACTGATGGTAAGTTGGTAGTAAATAGTGTTGTAACCGACGATTATGTTCAGAACATTTCATTGTCATTATTGCCAGCCGGCACATACATCGTGAAGGTAGGTCATGATACCGTGAAGGTTCGTGTATCTCGTCGATAAGATTCGATTATAAACAAAAAAAGAAGGGTGTGTCATAACTACATGACGCACCCTTTTTCTATTTCTATTTTTCTACAAGCAATGCTAAATCATAATATTTTTCGACTACACTCCCTATTCTCCAAAATACTCTTTTAAATTTCCTTCTCTGCCCGGGTATCTTTTTCTCCCTGCCCACGCAAGAATTTTTCCGTGGGCAGGGAAAATAAAAGTGGGTACAGGGGAATTGCTTTCACATCGGAGGGTGTATCATGGAATTATGACACACCCTCTTCTTTGTTTTAACCAAATCCTCGATGATGAAGCGAGCCACCTCGTTTCGTGAGTAACGCTTGCTTGTTGAATTCGCGAACGGTCTTATAGTTCGAATTAAGTTAAATATTTATAAAAGTTTTGATTGAAAACTCGTAACTTACACATAATTAAATAAAAATGTGTAATTTTGCAGTCCGATTATTTCGGGGATACACTTAGAGTCCCCTGGACTGGTGTGTTAATAGCAATGTCCTGTGGCCGGGATTTGCGGTTAGAGAATCACCTGTCCGAAATAGTGAGTAAAAAGATTAAAAACGTTTTTTAGTAGTAATTTAAATTTTAAAATGGACACATTAAGTTTCAAGACTATCTCCGTAAACAAGGAGACAGCTAAGAAAGAGTGGGTTGTAATCGACGCAACAGACCAGATAGTTGGTCGTCTTTGCTCAAAGGTAGCAAAGTTGCTCCGCGGTAAGTACAAGCCAACTTTCACTCCACACGTAGATTGTGGTGACAACGTAATCATTATCAATGCAGCAAAGGCTGTATTCTCTGGTAAGAAAGAGACTGATAAGATTTACACACGTTACACTGGTTATCCTGGTGGTCAGCGCTTCAACACTCCAGCTGAGTTGCGCAAGCGTCCAGACGGTATGGATAAGATCCTTCGTCACGCTATCAAGGGTATGTTGCCAAAGGGTTCTCTCGGCCGTTCTTTGATGGACAACCTCTTCATTTACGATGGCACAGAGCACAAGCATGAGGCTCAGCAGCCAAAGGCAATTGATATTAACCAGTATAAATAATTAAGGTAGAATGGAAGTAATTAATGCAATTGGTCGCCGCAAGAGCGCTGTAGCTCGTGTTTACCTCACAGAGGGTACCGGTAAGATCACAATCAACAAGAAAGATATTGAGACATATTTCCCATCAGCAATCCTTCGCTATGTAGTAAAGCAGCCATTGCAGTTGCTCGAGGCTGAGGGTAAGTATGATATTAAGGCAAACCTCGACGGTGGTGGTTTCACCGGTCAGAGCCAGGCACTCCGCCTCGCTATCGCTCGCGCACTCGTTAAGATCGACGCAGAGGATAAGAAGGCTTTGAAGGATGCAGGCTTCATGACACGTGATTCACGTGCTGTAGAGCGTAAGAAGCCAGGTCAGCCAAAGGCTCGTCGTCGCTTCCAGTTCAGCAAGCGTTAATCTTTGGAAGTGAAGAACGAAGAGTGAAGAATTCTCTTGCTTGATGTTCTTTATGGAAGCAGAAAGATTAAAAAAGTGCTGAGTAAAGAGGAAAAGGGTGTTGAATTCTTCACTCTTCGTTCTTCACTCTTCACTTAACTGAACAGTTTAGTATCTAAATCGGTGAGATTCCATTAATCGGGGACTACTCATCGACTGATTCTAGATTAGAATTCAAAAAGAAAGTAAACAACAATTAAACAAGAAAAGACAATGTCAAGAACAAATTTTGACCAGTTACTTCAGGCAGGTTGCCACTTCGGACACCTCCGTCGCAAGTGGAATCCAGCAATGGCTCCTTACATCTTCATGGAGCGTAACGGTATTCATATTATCGACCTCAACAAGACTGTAGCTAAGATTGACGATGCTGCAGAGGCTCTCAAGGCTATTGCCAAGTCAGGCAAGAAGATTTTGTTTGTCGCTACTAAAAAACAAGCTAAGGATGTAGTAGCCGAGAAGGCTGCTTCAGTTAACATGCCTTACGTTATTGAGCGTTGGCCAGGTGGTATGCTCACTAACTTCCCTACAATTCGTAAGGCTGTGAAGAAAATGGCAAACATCGACAAGTTGATGAACGATGGTACATTCTCTAACCTCTCAAAGCGTGAGTTGCTTCAGGTAAGCCGCCAGCGTGCTAAGTTGGAGAAGAACCTCGGTTCTATCGCTGACTTGACTCGCCTTCCAAGCGCACTCTTCGTTATCGACGTAATGAAGGAGCACATCGCAGTGAAGGAGGCTAACCGTCTCGGTATTCCTGTATTCGGTATCGTAGATACAAACTCTGATCCTAAGAATATCGATTACATCATCCCAGCTAACGACGATGCTAAGGATTCTGTAGAGGTAATCCTCTCTGCAGTTTGCGGTGCTATCGCTGAGGGTCTTGAGGAGCGTAAGGCTGAGAAGGCTGACGATAAGGCTGCTGCTGAGCAGAAAGATCAGCCTAAGAAGAAGGCTGCACGCAAGGAAGAGGCTGCTGCTGAGTAATTAGGTAGAAGAATATATACTGGAGCCATTGATTCTGTTTATGATTCGATGGCTTTAGTAGCTTTTAAAGCAAGATTTTTATTAACTTTTTAATATAAAAAAATATTATGGCTGTTTCAATTGAAGATATCAAGAAACTTCGCGCTATGACTGGTGCTGGTCTTGCTGACGTTAAGAAGGCACTCACAGAGGCTGAAGGTGATTTCGATAAGGCAAAGGAGTTGCTCCGTGAGCGTGGTCTCGCTATCGCTGCTAAGCGTTCTGACCGTGAGACTTCTAACGGTTGCGTTCTCGTTAAGAAGGTTAACGATTTCGCTGCTATCATCGCTCTCAAGTGTGAGACTGACTTCGTTGCTAATGGTGCTGACTTCATCAAGTTGACATCTGATATCCTCGACGCTGCTATCGCTGCTAAGTGCCACACTCTTGATGAGGTAAAGGCTTTGGCTCTCGGTGAGTCTGATGTTCAGGCTGCTGTTACTCAGCGCTCTGGTATCACTGGCGAGAAGATGGAGCTCGATGGCTACAATGTACTCGAGGGTGAGAACATCGAGGTTTACGACCACATGAACAAGCACACTTTGTGTACTATGGTTCAGCTCAACGAGAACAACGAGGAGGCTGGTCACAAGGTAGCTATGCAGGTAGCTGCTATGCGCCCTGTAGCTCTCGACGAGTCTTCTGTTTCTGAGGAGACTAAGAAGACTGAGCTTGAGGTAGCTGTAGCTAAGACTAAGGAAGAGCTCGTAGAGAAGGCTGTTAACGCAGCTTTGAAGAAGGCTGGCATCAACCCAGCTCACGTTGACTCTGAGGATCACATCGAGAGCAACACTAAGAAGGGTTGGTTGACACCTGAGCAGGCTGAAGAGGCTCGCAACATCAAGAAGACTGTAGGTGAGGAGAAGGCTGCTTCTTTGAACCCAACTATGATCCAGAACATCGCTAATGGTCGTTTGGCTAAGTTCTTCAAGGAGAACTGCCTCGTTGACCAGGAGTTCCAGTTCGGTGATGGCGACAAGCAGACTGTTGCTCAGTACCTCGCTTCTCAGAGCAAGGATCTCAAGATCACTGCTTACAAGCGTTTCACACTCGTTGCTGAGTAATCCACGCTTTTAGCTGGATGGGATCATCACAAGATGACCCAACAACAACAACTATAATTTGACTTATAGTTAAATTAGAATATCCGGGAGTTATGGAGATAAAGCTCAGCTTTACTTCTAACTCCCTTTCTTTTTATCGGAATTTTTGAGAGAATCTCATAGCTGAATTTCTCGGAATCTTATAGCAGGTTTTCTCAGAATTTCATTCAAGGATTTTCTCGGAATTTCCCCCAAATTTTACTTTTTGGGGTTATTCTTTCTTAAAATATTGATATTATGAAGATATTTGCCATAGGCATGAACTATGCCGAACACAATAAATCGCTCCATGGTACGTTATCTAAACCAGAGCGTCCTGTCATTTTCACGAAGGCTGACTCTGCCTTACTCAATAATGGCAAGCCTTTCTTCATCCCAGACCATCTGGGACGTATCGAGTATGAAACCGAATTGGTGGTGCGCATCTGCAAGTTGGGAAAGACGATTCCGCAGCGTTTCGCTCACCGCTATTATGATGCTGTGACTGTGGGTATTGACTTCACAGCCAGAGAAATGCAGAAGAAACTGAGAGAGGCAGGACAGCCTTGGGAGTTAGCGAAAGGATTCGATGGTTCTGCCGTTATCGGTGAATGGGTAGATGTACAGAAATTTAGAGATATACAGGCTATTCATTTCCATCTCGACTTGAACGGAAAAAATGTGCAGGAAGGTTGTTCCAGTGACATGCTCTACAAGGTGGACGAAATTATCTCGTACATCAGTCAGTATTTCACGCTGAAAACTGGTGACTTGCTCTATACGGGTTGCCCTACTGGTTGCGGACCTGTGCAGATAGACGACCATCTGGAGGGATATTTAGAGGACAGGAAGGTGCTCGACTTTATGTGTAAGTAATTGTGTAAGAAGTGATTTGAAAAATATGGTTACAAAGGTTTGGAGATATTTGATAGCAACTCTATTGCTGATGCTTGTCTTGCCTATGCAGGCGCAGCAGTTCTTTAACCTGACCGCAGATGAGGTCAGGGTAGATTCCGTGTTGCCGAGATTTGTGTATTCCAAACCTTTGTCCAATCATTACCAGGATTCTATTTATACAGCAGCGGTCAAATATGCAGAGTATGTAGATATGACCGTTGCTGATATTGCCAACTACAATCGTCTCTCGGGGGCGGCACTTCCATCGCAGGTTCCTGTAGAGACTCAGGTTTCGCTTTGTCGCAACGAGGCAACGCTCCTCGTCAATTTTTGTCCGTTGGTATTCCGCAACAACAAATATCAGATATTGGTTAGTTTCATGCTCGACATCAAGGCCAAGCCTATCAGTCGTTCAATGGCGAAGGCAAGAGCCTTGACCCGTGCTTCTGAAACAGAAAAGGATTATGCGGCTCATTCTCTTTTGGCTACGGGCAGATGGGCGAAAATCAGGGTAGGCGAGAGTGGTATTTATCAGCTTACTGACCAAGTTATCCGACAGGCTGGTTTTTCTAATATTGATAAGGTGAAAGTGTATGGTTATGGAGGTAATTTTCAGAATGAGGCACTCTATGCGTCAGAAATCTTAGCTAATGACGATCTGAAGGAAGTGCCACAGTATGTGAGAGATGGCAAGCATTACTTCTATGCCAAAGGTCCGGTGAGCTGGAGTAGCAATACTGCCACCCGTCGTACTCGTAATCCTTATTCTGACTACGGATATTATTTTATCACACAGAGCGACGAGGCTCAGCAGACCGTGGATTCAGCTACTTTTGTGAACTCATTTTATCCTTCCAGCGATTTCTATCATTCTCTCTATGAGGTAGATGGTTATGCTTGGTTTTCTGGTGGAAGAAATCTCTATGATTCCAAAGCGCTCAATCAGGGAGCCAGCGAGCAGATTGTCTTTACCAATACTACTGGAAATGCAGGCGGAAAATTGGCCGTCAACATCTCTACGGGTACTTCTGCTACGGCTGATGTGGCTTTGAACGGCAGGACCTTAGGCAAGGTCTATGCCGCAGTTTCCAGTTCGGAATACGATTTTGGAGCGGAAGGTTCGACTATTTTCACCCTCAAGAATCTGACCATCGGCGGCAACGATACGATTACGATTACGAATGTTTCGGGCGGAACCATGCGCCTCGACTATGTGGCCATGGTGTGGAATGCGCCGAAGGCATTGCCGGAATTCTCTGGAAAGATTCCTGCGGCCCAGTTTGTTTATAATATTACCAATCAGGATCATCATGCCGATGCACAGGCCGACATGGTGATTATCATCCCTACTTCCCAGAAACTGCTCAAGCAGGCAAAGAGACTCAAGACTTATCATGAAAACCATAACGGATTGAGAGTCAACTTGGTGCCTGCTGACGAACTGTATAATGAATTCTCCAGCGGAACACCTGATGCTGGAGCTTACCGACGTTATCTGCGCATGCTCCAAGACAGAGCCGAAGGAAATGAGGCAGATATGCCGAAATATCTCCTGCTTTTCGGAGATTGCGTATGGGACAACCGTATGCTGACTGCCGACTGCAAGCGACTGAATCCGGATGATTATCTTCTCTGTTTTGAGAGCGAGAACTCTCTCAACAAAATTTCTTGTTATGTGAGTGACAGCTGGATGGGCATTCTCTCTGAGGGAGCCGGTGGTTCTCCAACCACCCAACAGCAGGACGTAGCGGTAGGAAGATTCCCGGTTTCAACACCAGAAGAAGCCAAGATTATGGTGGATAAAACCATCAACTATATGGAAAATGCCAATGCGGGATCATGGCAGAACACATTGGTGTTTATGGCAGATGATGGTAATGACAACCTCCACATGAAGGATGCCGACGAAGTGGTCAACTACATTGCCGACAAATATCCTGATTTTCAAATCAAGAAGGTGATGTGGGATGCTTACCAGCGCACCACTTCTTCTGTAGGCAATTCCTATCCTGAAGTTACACGTATCATCAAGGAGCAGCAGGCTAATGGTGCCCTGATCATGGACTATGCCGGTCACGCCAGTGCAGGTCAGTTGTCGCACGAGCAGGTGGTGAAACTGGTGGATTTCAACAATTTCAAGAATACCAACCTCCCTCTCTGGGTGACTGCAGCCTGTGATGTCATGCCTTATGATGGAGTGGAAGACAATATCGGTGAGGCAGCTGTGCTCAATCCGAATGGAGGAGCTGTTGCTTTCTATGGAACAACCCGAACGGTTTATGCCAACCGCAATAAATATATGAACCGTGCCTTCCTCAATCGTGTGCTGAGTACGAAGGACGGAAAGCCGCTGACTATCGGTGAGGCACATCGCCAGGCACAGAACGATCTGGTAAAGGGAAATGTAATAGGTTATGATGAGAAAGGTAAACCTATCAAGGAGAGCGACCTGACTTCTAACCGCTTGCAGTATGCGCTCTTAGGTGACCCCGCAATGCCGCTGAATGTGCCAACCCTGAAAGTGGTAGTAGATTCTGTGAATGGCATTTCTACTTCGGATGCTTCTGCCAAGGCTATGCTGAAAGCTGGAATGGTGGCAAGAATCGACGGACACATTGAGGGAAATGATGCTTTCAATGGTGTGGTGACGGCTACGGTAAGAGATTCCAAGGAACTGATAACCTGCCGACAGAACGATGGCACAAGTGATGCTTTCACTTTCTACGACCGCACCAAGACCCTCTATAATGGTTCTGACAGCGTGGTGGGAGGCAAGTTCTCCTTCCTGTTTGCCGTACCTAAGGACATCAACTATACGGATGAATCAGGACTGGTCAATCTCTATGCCATCAACAATGACAGGACCATCCGTGCTCATGGTTCGAGCGACGCATTCAATGTGGGTGGAAGTGCGTTGGCAAAGAATGACTCTATCGGTCCGTCTATCTACTGTTATCTCAATTCGCCTTCCTTCGTGGATGGTGGAAACGTGAACCCTACGCCTTTCTTTGTGGCTGAGGTGAAAGATAAGGACGGAATCAATGCTGCAGGAAGTGGTATCGGGCATGATTTGCAGCTCATCATCGACGGTGATGCGAACAAGACGTATAATCTGAATAACAATTTCACCTACGATTTCGGAACTTATACGAGCGGCTCTACCTATTACAGTATTCCTGAGTTGGCAGCCGGTCCGCATAAACTCCAATTCCGTGCCTGGGACATACTGAACAATAGTTCTACCGCTACGTTGACTTTCAATGTGGTGAGGAGTCTGAAACCATCGTTTGATATAGGTGTGACCGAGAATCCAGCCCGGAATTCTACTACATTCATCATCACGCATGATAGAATAGCGAGCAGTCTGGATATCGTCATCGAAGTGTTTGATACTTCCGGAAGAAAACTCTGGCAGCATACAGAGACGGGCGTTTCCAATTCGGGTCCTTATACTGTGAAGTGGGATTTATCCACAGGTAGTGGAACCTTGCGTACAGGCATCTATCTCTATCGCATCAAAGTGGCTTCAGATGGCAGTGGGTATGAGTCAAAAACCAAGAAACTGATTGTACTCAACCATTGATCAAAATAGAAATAACATATTAACATATATATAATAAGGTATGAATATCAAGAACAGAACAGTTAAGATATGGGCAACTTGCCTCTTGGCAGTCTTTTCTGTGCAGGCGAATGCACAGGAGAACGAGAAAGATCTCTTCAATCCAGTCAACTTCGCTGTGATCTCGCAGACCATCGCTCCGGATGCACGAGGTGGCGGTTTGGGTGATGTGGGTGCAGCTACAGACCCAGATGTCAATTCCCAGTACTGGAACCCTGCCAAGTATCCTTTCAATATTTCGAGAGCAGGCGTGGCACTCAACTTCACACCATGGTTGCGCTCCTTAGTCAACGATATGAACTTAGCCTATCTGGCAGGTTATTACCGTATAGGTGACTACAGTGCCGTTTCCGGTTCCTTGCGCTATTTTAATTTGGGTGAGGTTTATACGAGTTTAGATGAAAATGCCACTACTATCAACCCTTATGAAATGTCGCTCGATGTGGCTTACTCCCTGATGCTCAGTGAGAAGTTCTCTCTGGCAGCGGCAGTGAGATGGATTTATTCAGATATGCGCTTCAATGAGACTGAGGAGAACTCCCCAGCTTCCGCTTTTGCCGCAGATATTGCTGCCTATTATCAGAATTACGTCAATATCGGTCAGCGCGAATGTCAGTTGGGTATTGGTTTGAATATTTCCAACATCGGTAGTAAAATCACATTCAGCGGAGAGGAATACAGTCAGTTCCTGCCAGCCAACCTGCGTTTGGGTGCTTCCCTGATGATTCCGCTTGACGAGTACAACCGACTGACGATTGCTGCAGATGCCAATAAATATCTTGTGCCAACCGTTCCGCAGCAGGAGGAAGGTGAAGACAATGCCGACTATGAGGACCGCATACATAGAGAGTACAGCGACGTATCTTCCATCAGCGGTATTTTCAAGAGTTTCAGCGACGCTCCAGGCGGATTCAAGGAGGAGTTGAAGGAAATCAACTATGGTGTAGGTGCGGAATACGTATATAATGACAAGTTCTCTATCCGTGCCGGTTATCATCACGAGAGTGCCAGCAAGGGTAACCGTAAGTATTTCACTGTAGGTGGCGGTTTCAAGATGAATGTTTTCTCTCTGGATGCCGCCTACGTAGTGGCAACGGCAAAGAGCAATCCGCTCGACCAGACCTTGCGCTTCACCTTGGGATTTGATATGGACGGAATCAAGGATTTGTTCAGAAGAAGATAAATTAGCAATATAAATAGACTATGAATATACGTGTAGGATTCGGATATGATGTGCACAAGTTGGTAGAAAATCGTGACTTGTGGTTGGGTGGCATTCAGATAGATTACGAACTCGGATTATTGGGCCACAGTGATGCAGATGTGTTGATTCATGCTATTTGTGATGCCTTGTTGGGAGCAGCCAATATGCGCGACATCGGCTATCATTTCCCTGATACGGCAGCAGAGACGCTGAATGTGGATTCCAAGATTCTGTTGAAGAAGACCATCGATCTGATAGCCACCAAGGGGTATGTGTTGGGCAATATCGATGCAACCATCTGTGCTGAGCGTCCTAAGCTCAATCCGCATGTGCCTGCGATGAAGGCCTGCCTTGCCCAGGTGATGAATACGGATGAGGAAAATATTTCCATCAAGGCAACGACCACAGAGAAATTAGGCTTTACCGGAAGAATGGAAGGCATTTCCGCCTATGCTACGGTTTTGATCGAGAAAGTTTAGTCCTTTCTCCTAATAGATACATTCCGTTTCTTCTCTTGATAGAAAGCAGTCTTTCTGTTCTTTCCCTCTACAGAAAGCAGTCTTTCTGTTTTTCTCTCCTTGAAATCAGACCATCAAAATAGAAAAATGAAAGCAAAACGCTCATTAGGCTTTACAAGTTGAAAGCTTAATGAGCGTTAATGGTTTCTTAAAATCTGTTGTGTTCGGTCACATTTGGTTGATGTAAATCAAAAAAACGCAAAGGTGCTGCATTTTCTTTCAAAAATATTTGGAGGAATCAGAAAATCGTCGTATCTTTGCACTCGTCAAAAGGTTAATAGATTGTTTAGGTTAGTAGTAATAGATTTAGGTTTTTAGTTATTAGGTTTTAAGGTAGATTGTTTAACAGATAGCTAAGGAGATCGTGAGATTCCTTTGGTTAAGATTTTTTTTAAAGTTAAACATATTGTATGCCGCAGCTCGAGGTGAGTTGCGGCATATTTTATTTTCCCATTCTCATTCTTTTCCTCTCACCCTTTTCATCTCTTTCTTTCCCGACAATCTTTCTTTTATTTTTGAAAAAGTAGCTTTTTCTTTTTGTCCTTCAAGTAATTTGCATTATCTTTGCATTATCTTAATCTGCATTTGCAGCAAAACCCTTTGCAATAGGCGTAATAATAAAAGATAATAGGCATGAGAGTACTCATAGTAAATACAAGCGAGAAAACGGGAGGTGCTGCAGTTGCAGCCAACCGTTTGATGGAAGCCCTTAACAATAATGGTGTTAAGGCTAAGATGTTGGTGCGTGATAAGGCAACAGAGAATATCACGATAGCCAGTTTGCCGCATTCTCCTTTGCTGCAATGGCATTTTCTGTGGGAACGCTGGCGTGCTTTCTGGCATCTTCACTTCTCTTCCGTCCATCTTTGGGAAATAGATTTGGCTTGTGCCGGCTCTGATATTACCAAGTTGCGTGAGTTTAAGGAGGCTGACGTTATTCATCTGTCCTGGATCAATCAGGGAATGCTTTCACTGAAAAGTATTCGCAAAATTATTAAAAGCGGCAAACCTATTGTTTGGACTATGCACGATATCTGGCCTGCTACGGGCATCTGTCATTATGCAAGAGGCTGCAATCGCTATGCTTCTGCGTGTGGCAACTGTCCGCTCCTGCCTCATAAGGGCAGCAAGCATGACATTTCCAACAAGGTGTTCAGGCGCAAGAAGGAACTGTATCAGCATAGTAATATCTACTTCGTCACTTGCAGCAAGTGGCTGGAGCGGCAGGCTAAGAAGAGTGCCCTCTTTACAGGACTTCATCTCACCAATATTCCCAATCCGATAGATACGCGGGTCTTTTATCCTCATGACAAGGCTGAGGCTCGTCTGCGTGCCGGACTCCCGGAAGATAAGAAGATTATCCTCTTCGTTTCACAGAAAGTAACTGACGAGCGTAAAGGCATGAGTTTCTTCGTAGAAGCCATAGACAAGTTGGCAGCCCAGCATCCTGAAATGAAGGAGAATACGGTGGTGGCTATCTTGGGCGGTCATTCGGAAGATGTGGCAGAGAAACTGTCCTTGCCTGCATTTCCTCTGGGCTATGTGAGTGATGAAAGGACCATCGTCCAGATCTACAGTTCGGCTGATGCATTTGTGCTCCCTTCCTTGGAGGATAATCTTCCGAATACGATTATGGAGGCGATGGCTTGTGGAGTGCCAAGTGTTGGATTCAAGGTGGGCGGCATTCCTGAGATGATTGACCATCAGAAAAATGGTTATGTGGCCAACTATCGGGATGCAGACGACCTGGCACAGGGCATGTATTGGGTTTTGGAGGAGGCTGATGCAGAGGTGCTCAAGAGCAACTGTCTGCAGAAAGTGGCCCACAACTATTCGCAGCATGCCGTGGCAATGAATTATATTGAGGTGTATAATCAGGCAATGGCTTACAAGAATTACAGTTTGTAGGCAATGGCCGTTGATAAAAGTAGAAACGTTATGATCAAATTTTCGATAATAACCTGTACTTACAATGCAGAGTCTGTCTTGCAGCGCACGTTGGATTCGGTGATGAAGCAGACCTGCTGCAATGTAGAACACCTGATCATAGATGGTAAGTCGAAGGATAAAACCTTGGCAATGGTCAAGGCTTACAAACATAAGAATGATGTGGGTGAAAGTGCCCATGAAATCCGGGTTTTCTCAGAACCGGACAAGGGACTTTACGATGCCATGAATAAGGGCATTGACCGTGCTACTGGTGACTATCTCGTGTTTCTGAATGCAGGAGATGTTTTTCCTTCCGCCGATACGTTGGAATACGTGGAAGGTTGTGTAGGCGAGGGGGAAGTCCTGCCGGGTGTCCTTTATGGAGATACGGACATCGTGAATATGGACGGTCGCTTTCTGCGCCATCGCCGTCTTTCTCCACCCAAGAAGTTGACTTGGCGTTCTTTCATTTGGGGAATGTTAGTCTGCCATCAGTCTTTTTATGCCCGCACGGATATTGCCAAGAGTGAGCACTATGATTTGGATTACCGCTTTTCTGCCGATGTTGATTGGTGCATCCGCATGATGAAAGCATCCAAAGCCCATAAGTTGCCTTTGCGTAACGTAGGGGCAGTCATCACCAATTATCTGGATGGTGGAATGTCGGTGCAGAATCATAAGGATTCCCTGAAAGAACGCTTTCAGGTGATGAAACACCATTATGGTCTGCTGCCCACCTTGTTGGCTCATGCCTGGTTTCTCATCAGAGGCGTATTCAAGAAATAGCCCCTGATGATAGTTCTCCGAGGATATTTCGCAGTTCATCGACGATGGTAGCGAGATATTCTCGGATTTTTTCTGTCTCTACCTCGTTGATATGTTCAGGAGCCAAAGCCTGCACCAGTTCCAGGCTCTCCATCTGTATCATGGAAGCGATAGGCAGCAACTTATGAGCCGCCTTTCCGATGTCTTCGCAAGGTAGAGTTTCTTGAGAAAGTGCATCCTGCATTTTTCTGAAATGACCTTCCAGCTCCTGCTTTACGGTGCTGATGATTTCAGCAGCAGCGTCTTCGTCATCTTCAGCGAAAGCCAACAGTGGCTTGAAACGGGCAGGGAAAGTCGATTTTTCTTTTTCTACTATCTGTTCCTTTTGAGAATCAATTTTTTCTACTCCCAAGATTTCTTCCAGTTTCTCCATAGAGAAAGGCTTGAAGAGACAATCGTCAAAACCTGCTTCATGCAATTTTGATTTGATACTTGTATCATGCGCAGTCATGGCAATCACCAGCATCTGACTGTGATTGATGTGCTTAATCATCTCCATACCATTCATTTCTGGCATTTCGATGTCCATCATCATCACCGCAGGTTGCTCATTGTGAAGTGCCGTAAGGGCTTCCGTCACATGATGGCAAGTGATTACCTTCCACGTATCACCTACCAGACGGCGCAACATCTCTTGCAGCAGTTGCAGCTGCAGAGCATCGTCGTCCAGAATGAGAATCTTGTGGTTGGCGAAATTCCGCTTCGTTTTCTGCGTGTCTTTTCCTTTAGATAATCTTGTTTCTCCTTCAATTCCTCCTATTTCTTCTGTTCCACCTATTCCATTATCTTCTGTTCCTCTTTCAGTTTCTTCTTCTGCGTCAGTCTGTTGCTGTAATAGAATAGGGAAGGAAACGGTGAAGGTAGAACCTTTGCCCACTGCAGATTCGAGCTGAATCTTTCCGCCGAGCAAGGCTACCAGTTCGCGGGTGATAGACAGACCCAGTCCTGTGCCCTCAATGCCCTGTGCACCTTTGAGTCTGGTGAATGCCTGGAAAACCTTCTGTTTTTCCTCCGAGGTCATTCCCTTTCCCGTATCTTTCACCTGTAGAGTGAGTTCATAAGTATGCTCGTCGATGATGATGTTGTATTCATTTCTCGCCTGTCGGATAGAAACCATGATATGTACGCTTCCCTGGTCTGTATATTTGATGGCATTGCTCACCAGGTTGTCCAGCACCTGTCGGATGCGGAAGTCATCACCTCTGAATATTTTTCCCCAGATATTGTCCTTATCTGCATTCTGGAACTCGCAGGAGATTACTAACCCTTTTTTTTCCGCCTGTAGTCTGAGCCCTTCCACACTTAGTTTCACCAACTGTTCTGGCGAGAAATTGACAGGGTTCAGTTGCATGAGCCCGTTTTCCAACTGATGATAATCGAGAAGGGAAGCCACCAGTTGGGAAAGATGACTGGCTGAGTTTTTGATATTGCTAAGACATGAAGTTCCCTTAGGATCGCTCACATACTCTTTCATCAGATCGATAAACCCGGAGATGGAGGCAGCAGGTGCCTTGATGTCGTGGGTGATGGTAAGGAGGAGTCTTTCCCTCTGTCGCATGATGCGCTGGATTTCCTCGTTGGCATTCTCCAGGTTTTCCCTATAGACACGCTCCTTCTTGGTGTCCTGGTAGATGTACCAGAGCAGGATGATGGCAGCAATGATGGCGATGATGGCAAGGAAGGCAATCTGCCATATCAACTGCTGGCGTGCTTCCATCGCCTTGTTGATGGCATGTTGCATGGAAGTGCGCTCTCTCTGGTGCGCCTCATTCAACTTCTTGGCAGAACGCAGGGCAAGTTGCGCATTGACAAGCTGCAGATCCTCCATCTCCTTATTCACGGCTTCGCTATGATGAGTAGAGACCTTCTTCTCTTTTTTCTCAATATCTTCCAGAATGTTGGCCACATTCTCTGCCACATTGATAGGCGTGGCTACAGAATCCACCACCGCCAGATTCGTATCTCTCTTTACGCTGATGGTTTCAGCATGTTCTTTCTTGAAAGCGTCGGCAAGGCGTCGGAAGAATCCTCTTCGGGTTTTCAGCACTTCTACCGTAGTGTGTTTAGCCTCGTGAGTCTGCGGGGCTTTCTTTTCTACCACAATGGAGTCCTTGCCATTGCTGAGACTGTCCACCTTGGCGTGCAGATAGCCTTTGCTTGACTTACCTGCCAAAGCCTCCGAGAGTTGCTTGAGATTATTCTGTTCTTCCTTGAGCAGTCGAGTCATCGTACTATCTGCCACATCCTGCTTCTGAATATATTCGCGGGAAGCCTGGTTGATATCGTAGATAGACTTGGTATTGCTATATACGAGCACCATTGCCATGATGAGGACAATGGCAGTAGCTGTATAGCCGATAGCAACTTTTAAAGGGACATTATTTTTTTGCATGATAAAAAATCTTTTCTTAGATGCAAAGTTAGCTTAAAAAATCTGATTTACCATCTAAAAGTGAAGGAAAAACAAGGAAATACGAGAAAAAGGAGCCACATCGATACCCCCAAATACAAAAAAACAGGAGAACAAAGCCATGATAGCCTTTTATCTCCTGCCCGATTGAAAGCGACGTGTAATTATTTACTGTTTTTTGAAGGTGATGTTATTCTGCGGTAGCTGCTGAGTCTGTAGATTCAACTGGTGTAGCTGCTGTAGAATCCTGAGCAGTATTCTCTGCTGGAGTTGCAGTTGTGTCTGCTGGAGCGACTGTGTCAACTGGAGCTACGCATGATACACTTGCCATCTTGTTAGAGGCGAACACGTTGCTAACTGATACCATTACCAATGCTGCGATAGCTGCAAATACTAATTTCTTCATAATTGTTATGTTTTTAATTTGTGAATATATTATTTTATTTATTTCTCTTTTGTGAAGCGCCTTATGTACTCCTTAATTCCGCAACACTATAATTTAACTTTATTTATAAGTTCCTGAGCAACAA
>SAMEA3663085__coassemble_24_pt1 | contig 92012 bp, 78 predicted proteins | sample SAMEA3663085__metabat2_high_PE_025 | metagenome-assembled genome bin SAMEA3663085 (sample SAMEA3663085) | pig gut metagenome | biome: pig gut; feature: pig-associated habitat; material: faeces | place: France | collected 2012
GGGCCTACGTCTGCTACCCTCTGTCTATGACTCGAAATTAATTCAGCAGACCCTACATTAAAATAACAAACTCTGAAACTAGAATATGTATCACGCCTCCATTTAAGACCTTTCTTGTCCATACCTTTTTCTATAAGATGCTTATCCTTCAACGATGTCGAAGGCTTAAAATCATCTATAGGAGTTTTCATTAAAGGACCTTGCAATATCAATAAGACACCGCCACTTCTAAATGAAAAAGCATAAACAACTCCTTCCTCATAATATTCTATCTGGCGTTTTACTCCCTGTTCCATAGACAAATCGACTTGAACAGCATGCAAATTCAACGTTTCTTTTGTGTATTTATGACTAGCACAAGAATAAAACACCCCCATACTAATCATTAGCCAACCATTAACGATTATTCTTTTCATAATTATCTATAGCTTGTTGTTCAACAATATTTATCTGCTCTTCTAATTCTGTATTATTCTTACCAAAAACCGGATAAGAAACAACTTGATTGAAATAAGGATCAAACTCTTTAACATATCCTACGACTCCAAAAGTATGACTAGGTTCTATTGATGGATTTTTCTGCTTTAATTCATAAAAATAGGCATGTCCGTACAAGTTGCCAAGTACATCATACTCTATATTGCTGATGCCCTTGTTCAAGTCCTTGACCAATGCGCCATTGGCATCATAGAAATACTCCACGTCCGCATTTGCTCCATCCTTGAAATCAAAGGAACCATTATAGAGTAAGCTACCAGCCTTATCGCTGATTGCCATTATCTGGTTGCCATTATAGGAGTACGTCAAGTCATCTATGAGACCAAACGTCCCATTGTTCTTCTTGCCATATCGCTGCAAACGCTCGATACTACCGTTGGCGAAATAAGACAGAACATTCTCTGAGTAACGATTCTTGTTCTGGCTCATATCCGCACCCTCCGCATAGGTGGATTCCTCCAAGCGGTTCAAGCCATCATAGGCAAAGTCGTAACCACGGAGCACATGGTCTTTGCCTGATTGCCATTGCAAATGTATTATTTGTTGGGCATTTGCTATCAAATGAGAGCAGAGCATTAAGCTTACTAATAATTTAAATTCCATAATAATTCATTTTATTATCATACTACCATCAATTGCCAACTTTGTAATTATACCAAAGAAATATCTTAATTATATAAAAGCAAATAAAAATATTAAAAGCCAATACCAGGAACCACGTACACTTTATTTTATACGATATAACATTTCTAATTGTTCCCTTAGCAGCCAAATAAACTACAACCATAAAAAGGACAATAAACCAACTTATTTTTGGAGATTCTCCATCTAACAAATGACAGTCTTCTATATTTCCAGTAAACAAAAAAGTCAAAAATCCCCCTATTTGAGTTATCATTACATATAAAATAGACTCACTTATTATCTCAATATTTGAAAATTTATAGTGATAAAGAATCATGAATAAAGGGAAATTAAATATAGAACCCACGATTCCTAATAAAAATCCATATAAAATAGGATTATATTCATGAACACAAAGATTGAAATAAGCATAATTAATGTAGGCTATGACAAATATCACACTTTGCATAGTCAATAAACTTAAGAAATAAGTTTTAAGCAAATAAAAAAGAAAATACGCTATTTTTTTCATATCAACTCTATCTTAGTGAATTATCCAAACTTTCTTCAAGTTTTATTTTTTGTCTTAAAGCTTCCTTGCGTTCTTCATCACTCCATGGCTTAACATCGCCAAAACCAGTTTTAAATTCTGGAATTTGATTTTTTATACGATTTATCTCACCATCAGAAACACCAGCTTTTTTCAACAAGGTCGTTGTTGAAGTATTACAATTGCCTTCGGTCGAGTTTGTTGGGATTATTCGGTATTTTATCTCTGTATTATCTCTAAACTCAGAAGCTGCATTTATTACAGCCTTGTCAAATTCATCAGAAGTCATGCCTGTTGGAGTATTCACTTCCATTACCTCTTTCAGACCATCTGTTTTCTGTTTCTTTTCAAAATAAGAAAAAACTGCACTTTCATCATCATAATAATCACAACGCACCAATGGACTATGACCACTAACCATTGGCAAAAAGCCACTATCTTGTGGACCATAAGCAAATCTATATGTTTTTCCTGAAGATGTTTTTACAACGACAAATGTATGAATTACATTAACATTAAGATATTTATTTTCTATTAAATTTCTTGCAAACACATAAACTTTTCTACCATCAGTATCTAAAGCATTTATAGGATTATTCATACTATAAATGTATGGACTATATGGATAGTACTCATTATATTGCGAATCCACTCTATCCCAAGCCACCTTGGCAGCATCATACATTCTTGCACCATGGTCATACCAGTCCAAGCCATGCATGTGATCGAACTCCTTGCCGATGTACTTGCTCTTTTGGTATTCACCATTGTATGACAAGTCGCCATACACTCCTCCGAAAGGATAGTAATGGTTAACCTGCTCTATTGTACCATTCTCATTCACCACCATCCTTATACTTCCAAGATGGTCTTTCTCGTAATAATGGAACGTAGGATTCTGGCTATTGTCAAAGGAACAATAGCCACCATCGAAGAGGAACTTACTTAACTTGCCATCTTCGAATATGAAGTTACCGATGTAGTCGGTCGTGTTTGTCACAGCAGACTCATGAGTGGTTCGCAGCTTATTTCCTGCTGCATCATAGATATATTTCGTCTTGAAGCCATTGCTGAAAGTGATGCACTTCATGTTGCCAAGGACATCATACTCTATATTACTGATGCCCTTGTTCAAGTCCTTGACCAATGCACCATTGGCATCATAGAAATACTCCACGTCCGCATTTGCACCATCCTTGAAATCAAAGGAGCCATCATAGGCAAAGTCGTAACCACGGAGCACATGGTCTTTGCTTGATTGCCATTGCATGCGGCTGATGTTAGCTATGGCTTGGATTCCACAGGCATCAAGCATCTGCCTCTCAAGAATATAATTCTTGGTAGGACTCAGAGCCACTGACATCAAGCTAAAAACAGACAATAACATCAAAACTAAAACTTCTTTTTCCATAACGTACGATATTATTATCCAACTATTGCAAACAATTTCATATTGCCATTTAAGACTTAATTTTTATTCTTCCAAAACTCGCATGCACTCCCATTCTACTACTAAAGAATCATACATGCAAGTAACCTTATTCTCTTCGACACTAGTTATAAAACTTGAAATATATTTATTAATATCTGATTCTTTACAAACTATCATATGCCGTGAAACATAACTTTTTATCTTTTCAAAAGGGATATTCGAAGAGATTATAGTAAACTTAAACCTTTTCATAGGATATACAATTTTTATAAATGTCTGAGGAAAGATAAAAGAATATGGCTCTCCACAATTTATCACATTATCATATGCCCAACAAGATAACGAAAAATCGCCATAACGACGATAGCACTTTCTATATAACACTTCTTCAAAATTCATTTTTTCCAAATCATCCTCTGTAAAAAGAATTACAATTGGTTCCATGTTACTATTCACGACATCAAAAGACACACATCTTATCGTATCACGATCTAACGTTCCATGAGCAACATAATAAACTTGCTCATGGTATTCTAAACTATATGTGAGCAAAAAATACCCAAACAACACAAACAATGCCAAAATTCTTTTCATTTAGCAAAATTTTTAACAGTTTCTTTTCTAGCCTTAATTGAACACTCATTAAGATATCCATTTGTTTCGATATTTCCATCAAAATGATGTACTGCTTTGTGCCTTGACTGAAATAGCCAAGGCACAAAGAAGCAACATCATACTTAAAGTTCTTTCAATTTACAATACTTTCAAGCCTGCCTTCTTAGTCAGATTTTTCTTAATATTCATAATTTACCATTATCTTCTTCAAGTCCTTATCTGCCGAGCTATTGCCATAATATACCTCATAGTTACCTGCCTTGGCACGCACGGTATTAGTGGCAGCATCGAAGAGTTCGAAGTTTCTGCTATCCAGCGTGATGACAGCCTCAGCAGTCTTTCCTGCCTTCACCTCCACTCTCTCGAAAGCCTTCAAGCTCTTCAATGGTCCTTCGGTATCGGCAGGATCCTTCACATACACCTGCACAATCTCGGTTCCATCCTTCTTTCCAACATTACTTACCGGTACCTTCAGCGTAATCTTTTCACCCTTCTTCAAGATAGAGTTGGAAAGTGTAGCATCGCCAATACGGAAAGAAGTGTAGCTTAAACCATAACCGAATGGGAAGAGCGCATCGTTCATATAACGATAGGTTCTGCCCTTCATACTGTAGTCCTTGAAATCAGGCAACTGCTCTGAATTCTTATAGAACGTAATAGGCAACTTGCCGGCAGGATTGTACTCTCCGAAGAGTACACGAGCCACAGCCTCACCACCTTCCTGACCAGGATACCAGGCCTGGAGAATGGCATCGCAACTCTCTGTCTCTGGAGTCAAGGCAATGGCAGAACCCGAACAGTTGACAAAGACAACCTTTTTGCCAGCCTCCTTCAAAGCCTTCAGGAAATTGCGCTGAACCTTCGGCAATTCGATGTTGGTGCGGTCACCACCCTTGAAGCCAGGAATCTCGATAGGCATTTCCTCACCTTCCAACTGTGGAGAGATACCACCTACGAAGACTACAGTCTCGCAATCCTTCAACTGCTTGAGCGAAGCCTGATAGTCGATAGGATTCTCATGACCGATATTGAACTTCATGTCCGCATTATAGGTTGGCATTTCGTGATAGCGGATCTCTATCTTATACTCCTTGCCCTTCTCGGCTTGGAACTCGATACGACTCTCGGTAGTACGCCAGATAGAATGCTCTGCCTTCTTCTCACCATTCAGATAAACCTCGTAGTGACCGCAACCAGCCACGTCGAGCAACACCTTGTCTGTCTGCTTAGGACGGAACACGGTTTCATATTTTGCAGAGAAGCCCACCAGCTTCACATTAGGAGCGAAGGAGTGCTGACCATAGGTCGTTACCTGCACAGGATTCTTCTCCTGGGTGATGGTAACAGGCTTGCCTTCCATCTTGCGATTGTTCCAGAAAGTGCCCTTAAAGCCCATCTTGCCATCCATGCTACACTGGTCGAAGTAAGAATTCAAAACTTGGTCGTTCACCAAGTCGCATCCATTAAAGGTGACAACCTGGTTTTTCTTCAAACGACTCCTGATACCATCCAGGATGGTAATTGTCTGTCGTGGAGTACCATTATAGTTTCCCCACATCATCGGTTCGTTATCCACATTCGGTCCGATGAAAGCAATCTTCTTTACTTTTTTATTGAGAGGCAAAACCTCATTCTTGTTTTGGAGCAGCGTCATGGTCTGCAGAGCCATATCGAGCGAGAGCTGGCGATGCGCCTTGCTGCAAAGCACAGATACAGGAATCTTCGACCATGATACGATCTTGTTGTCATCCATCTCGCCCAAATCGAAACGACCTTCGAGCAGACGTATCACATGCTTGTCAACTTCTTCTTCAGTCAAGGCACCATACTTCACAGCCTCTGGCACCGATTTATATACATAATTAAATCCACATTCTACATCGGTTCCAGCCAACACACCCTTGGCAGCCGCATTTCTGGCATTGCTCGAAACCTTATGATTCTCCCAGAAATCAGTAACAGCACCACAGTCGGAAACTACCAGGTACTTGAATCCCCACTCATCCCTGAGAATCTGCTGCAAAAGGCGGGTGTTGCCGCAGCATGGTTCATCATCCCAACGCTGATAGGCACACATCACCTCACGCACCTTGGCATCCTGCACCAGTGATTTGAAGGCAGGCATATAAGTTTCCCAAAGGTCGCGCGGTGTAACATCGGTAATATTGTCTGTATGGCGAGCCCATTCTGGTCCGCTATGAATTGCATAGTGCTTGGCACAAGCCCAGAGCTTGCGGTATTTCGTATCTTCAGGTCCCTGCAATCCGCGCACCACGGCACATCCCATCCTACTGGTAAGATAAGGATCCTCACCATAGGTTTCCTGTCCACGTCCCCAGCGAGGATCACGGAAGATATTCACGTTTGGAGTCCAGACCGAGAGGGCATGGAAACGGGTTACATCTCCCCCCTTCTGCTGCAGTTCATTCCATTTGGCACGCATCTCATCAGATGTTGCATCAAAGACTCTATACACCATTCTGTCGTTAAACGAAGCTGCCATTCCGATAGGTTCCGGAAAGACGGTTACATCTCCCATGTTCGCCACACCATGCAGCGCCTCGCTCCACCACTGGAATCTCTTGATTCCCAATCGTGGAATAGCCGGCGAATCATCCAGCATCAGAGAAGCTTTCTCTTCCAAAGTGAGACGACCACATAAATCTACCGCTCTCTCATGAGCCGAGAGGGCTGGATTCTGATAAGGCAACTGCTGCGCTGAGGCATTGCCGGAGGACATAGTTACCACAAACATCAAAGCTGCGTATATAACATTCTTGTTCATTGTAATTACTATTAAGCTATTAGTATATTAAATTGTTATTTGCGCTACAAAGGTAAACAAAAAAGCAGAATACTATTTTATCACAAGTATCAAATACTTTCAATGATGTAACTTACATCTGTACCTTTACAGCCTTTCCGTCATATTCCACGCTCTTGCTTGCCTGCATAGGCTGATCGCCCGCACCACTATTGGCATCCACCAGTACGATGTGGAATCTGCGATGCTGGAGCATTCCCTTATAACTGCCCTTGCGTGGAGCGATGTTCAGGGTTCTGTCTGCTTCATTCCATACAAACTTGATTTCAGAGAATTTACCCTTCTCATAGTTGTAGTTGTCGCCCTCATCCTCATAGAGCGTAAATTTACCATCAGCACCAGGATAGACACGGATTTCCAGCTCATCCCAAGGCTTCTCTGAACTATACTGCACTTCAGGACCGAATGGCAGGATGGTACCAGCCTTGATGAATACAGGCATGATGTCGATAGGACAAAGGCGCTGGATATCCTGACCGCCCTCATACTGGGTGTTGCTCCAGAAATCATACCATTTATTGCCCTTTGGCAAGTAAACATTCACAGGCGCAGCTGCCTTCCTTACATCAGGATAGATGGTATGGCCCTTCTTCTCCTTATCCTTCCAGGTATATAAAGGATCGGTTACCGGCTTCACCAGGATGTTGCGGCCAAAGAGATACTCATCGTTCAGACGGGAAGCCTTCTTGTCTGCCGCATAATCCATTACCAGGGCACGCATCATGCTTCCGCTATTCTGTACACAGTCGCCAGCCGTACTGTAGATATAAGGCAAAAGGCGATAGCGCAGCTTGATGGCCTTAATCATAGCATCATAAGCCCAGTCGCCCTGCTTTCCGAATTCATACAGTTCGCTTACCATCGGTGAAGAACAGTGGTTACGCATCAATGGCATGAAGGTTCCCCACTGCATCCAGCGGGTCTGCAGTTCCTGAATGGCAGGGTTCTTTGGATTCTGCTCAAACTCCCAGTAGAAGAAACCACCCAGGTCGGTGTTCCAGAATGGGATACCGCAGAGCGAGAAGTTCAAGCCCGATGGAATCTGATTCTTCATCTCGTTCCAGGAAGCCACCACATCACCGCTCCAGCAGAGGGTGCCATAATGCTGAATACCGAAACTGCCGCTTCGGGTCATCTGGAGCGAACGCTTTGTGTTGCCCTTCATCGCTCTCTGGTGCTCGTAGATGCTCTTGTTGTGCAACAATGGGAAGGCGTTCTTCACGCCCAACCATGAACCATCGAAGGTCTGATAGTTCTCATCGCCCGGCTTCTCAAAATGGTCTGGCTCCGTAGAATCGGTCCACCAGGCATCAAATCCCATCTGGTAGAGATGAGTAAGATACTTCCAATAGAGGTTGCGAGCCTTCGGATTGAAGACATCGTATGGCATTACGCCACTGTTTCTTGGCCAGGTATCGAAAGGAAGGAGGGCATTCATCTTCTTCAGTTCACGATACTGCTCTGTCCAAGGACCGAAACTTGCCCAGATGGAAATCATCAGGTGAGCATCGTTCTTGTGAACATACTTCACCATCTCTTCCGGGCTCTTCAGGCGGGGTTCTCCCTGCGCCTTCATCTGCTTCATATCGGTAGGAAGATACTTGGCATAGGCTGGGTCGCCCACCTTATTTATATAGTATGGGTTCTGGAACTTCATTGCATTCCAGTTGGAGTCGCATCCCCAATACTGCCAGTCCTGCACGATGGCATCAGTAGGAATCTTCAGTTCGCGATACTTATCCAATACGCCAGCCAGTTCATCGCTGGTCTTATAGCGCTCACGGCATTGCCAGAAGCCCATCGCCCATTTCGGGAACATCGTAGCCTGTCCGGTGAGTTCTCGGATGCTGGCGATGACTCCATCCTGCGTACCATCCTTGTACATGAAATAGTAGTCGGCGCAGGTTCCCACTTCACTGGTAAAGGAAGTGCGGGATGGATGGTTGCCATTATTCTTGGATGCTACGACATCATTGAAATAGGTTTTTCCCGCATTATCCCAGTAAAGACCATAGCCTTTCTCGCTGGTGAAATAAGGGATGGCGATATAAGTGTTATGATTCCAGAGTTCAATGTTCTGTCGGCCACGCTGATTCATGTAAACATCGCGCAACTGTCCCAGACCATAGATTGCCTCGTCATCAGCAAGACGGAAGTCCTGCTCTATGCGGTACTTGCCCTTGTTGGCTTCATCCTTGCGGGCTTCCAGACGAGTCTTCGTATCGGTAAGCAGCAGCTTTCCATCCTTCGAAAGGAAGCGGATTTCGCCAGTCTGCTGATTCAGTTCAACGGAGATAAAACCAGAGTTTATTTTTACAATATCACCATTTTCCTGTATTTGAACGCCCTTCATCTGCTGAGGTTTCAAGATGACAGAATAGCTTTTCTTCTGAACAGAAGCACCAACACCAGCATCAGATTTCAAGATGCGGACGATGGATGGAGAATAGAATTCGATGGTTACATTCTGCTGAGCCACCTGACGGGTGACAGACTTGGCAGCCATACCTTTCTGGGTGCCTGCCACCTTTACGCTCTTGGCGCTGAGTTCACTTGGAACGCCAACTACAGCGAAGCCCAAAAGGGCAATGAGAGATAAATTCTTTAGCATACTTTTGTTTATTTTATTAGAGAGTTTATGATTTGTATTGTTCCAAATACATAAGATTGTATTTCGACTGCAAAAGTAATGCTAAATGGTGAAAAAGGGATAAAACAAATGAAGATTCGAGTGGTACATTTGTTGAATCATACCGAAAAAGCCCCCTTTTTAGGGCTATTCCGGCATCATTTATCTATATTCAGAAGGCAATACGCCAAATTCCTTCTTAAAACACTTGGTGAAATAGCTGGGCGAACTGAAGCCCGTTCGCTCGGCAATTTCATTCACGGTGAGCTTTCCTTCCTGAAGCAAGGCAGCTGCACGACGAAGGCGGATGCTGCGGATAAATGCCACAGGAGTAGTATCAGTCAGAGCCGTCAACTTTTTATAGAGTCCCGTCCGCTCCATGCAGAGGTCCTGTGCCAGTTGCTCCACGCCATATTCGCCATCTTCCAGATGCTGCTCTATCAGAGTACGCACCTTAAGAATCAGCTCGGGCTCCCGATTGATAGCTTCGGCTGTTTCCGGAAGTAGGCTATCCTCTGGCAAGGAAGGAATGTTATCTTTTGTGGAATCGGTATTTATTACATTTATTTTCTTTCCTCTACGAAGATAAAGAATGATGATGCCCACCAGAATCACGAGGAAAAACACCAAGCCAGCTATCGCCCATCCCGACTTCCACCAGGGTTGGTCTATGGTAAAAAAGAGACCCAACATAGGCGAAACATAAATCAGACCATCGTGATAGGTTCCCAGCCAGATGGCTCCTTCCTTATCCCGATAAACCGTATTGATGCCCGTGGTGAGGGATTTTCCATCAGGCAAAGCCAATTCCTTTACCTCGCGTGGAGTAGTTCCCAGCTTGAAGTCGAACATCAGATAACCATGCTGACTGCTAATCAAAGCCTGATTGTCTGATGACATATTCAATGTATGCAAGAGGTAATCGCATGTGTATATCCTGGAATATTTCCGGGTTTCCGGATTAAAATGCAGGAAGATGGAAGCATCCGTCTTGTTCTTTTCATCACGTCCGGTTCTTATCTGGTAAAACTGTCCGCTCGATGTCTGAACGGTGAGTGAGGTAATTCTGTAGCACTGGACTTCTGATGCAGAATAGGCAGAAGCGGTATAGGTCAGCTTATCATTCTGAAAAACCGCCACGATTCCTGAATCCATGAAAGCATAAACCTGTCTGCCATCGGTATCCAGATCCTGCAGACATCCCCATTCTTTCTTCAACCTGATAAGATTGCCATCCTGCGTATTGAGCAGCGAATCACCCATAACAACCCAGACATTCTTCCTGCTATCTACAAACAGATCCTGAATGTCATTCCGGGTCGGGCCGTTTCGCATCATTTTCATCTTATCCTCTTTTCCTTTTCCTGACAGAGCGTCAAGGGGATGTTCCAGAATTCTGCCCTCTGCAAGCAGAATACAGAATATCTTCTGGTATTCCTTTACCCATAACCTGTCATGGCTATCGGCATAAAGATGCGTATGCCCCTTGTATTTCATAATGTTTTCTGCCTTTTCTTCAGGAAGGGGAATAAAGGAGAAACGCCTTCCATCATAGAGATTGATGCCCTTGGGAGTTCTCACCACCAACCTGCCATCTGCCAACTGCATCATCTGTAGAATACAATTATCAGAAAGGCCCTGTCGGGTATTGAGCACATAGAAATAATCGTTTGTCTCTACCTTCTGGGCTGAGCTGGTAAGTATCCAGCCCCAAAAGCAGAGAAAAGCGATGCTTAGCCTGATGATATATGGTTTATTTCCCTTCATATTCTCAACTATTCCGTTTTATTATTCAAGAAATAAATCGGTGAACGGGGAGTACCATCCTTTACCAACAAGCCTTTGGCTATGAAGTGATTTATCCACTTTTGTGCCATATGGCGAGACAGTCCAAACAGTATCCTCATAAGTTTGATGGTGAGATAACGGTTCTTCTGGAAATATTCCTGCAATTTTTCCCAAAGCTTCTCTTCTGTAAAAATAGTTGAACGACTGGAATTCTGGGAACGGACGAAATGGATATTTCTATCTATTTCCCTCAACAGCCCAGCCTCCGGACGGAAATTGATTCCCCGCAAACGTACTTCCTTTCCCGTAATCTTCTTATTAGGCTTATCCGCAGGCATTTCCAGGTTTACAGCAAGCGAGAAATATCCCAGTTCGGGAATATAAACCCTGCGTCCCATAGAAAATTCAGACACGACAATGTCATGAAGTTCAGACAACACTGCAGCCACATCACCCTTGGTGAGTGAACATCTTTGCTGGATGGTAGCTTCCAGTTCGTGAGCCGTCATCGCCTCATACTGCTTCAATCGAACGTATTTACGTTCCTCACCACTACCCTCAGCATTGGTAATAGTATAAACATCATACTTTAAGTCCATAGTTGCTTTGCTTTATTATCTTCTGCAAATATATGAAATAATCACAGAAGCTGTATCTATTGATCATAAGAATTAGATTTATTTAATAGTTGGCAATTGCCAGCAAGGTTGCTGGCATATGGCAGCAACCTTGTCGGCATATGGCAGCAACGTTGCTGGCAGCTGCCGGCAACCACACAGAACTGTATTTAAGAAGTAAATAATACAGGTTTCTAAGACCATTAAAATAACTTATTCTAGTTTCGAAGTTCAGGAGTTAAAGAAGTTAAAGGAGTTATCGCTCCCTACGGTCGCTGAGGAGTTAAGACAATAGTCTTTTTGGCATAGTTTTTAAACTGAAAAACATACGTCTTAACTCCTTAACTTCCTTAACTCCTTTAACTTCCTTAACTCCTTTAACTTCCTGATATGCACAAATTCAGTAACTTATCAAATCATAATTGATTTATTGTTGTCTGAAATTCCATTTAGAATTATCGCTGTTGAAATCGAAGGGAGCCAAGCCTGGGGTACAGTCGCCGAGTGAAACCAATGCCAGTTTCTCTTCAGTGTCTGGCACAGCCTTAGGCATGATGCGATAGGTGCCATCGGTGAGCTGTTCGATGCGCCAAAGCTGGGCATCTTCACCCGTAAACTCAGGTTTGGCGATGACATCATGCTGAGCGGTTGCGGTAAGATAACGGGTAGTGCCTTCTATGCAGATTTTATAATAAGGACCACCCAGATAACCACCCTTTCCGGCAGGCATGATACTCCACTTCTGATGAGGACGGAACATATAATCGTTCATTCTTACCTTTACCTCGCCCTTAGGCCATTCTGCCTCTACCTCCTTCAAGGTCTGAGGCTCGATATTCTTCAAAGGCTTGGTTGGCTTGATCCAGAAAGGTTCGATATCCCGCTGCATTCTCACGAAATCCACGGCAATCTCCAGGGCATAGCCTCTTCGTTCCGATTCTATCTCGTAGGTTCCGGCATGAAATTCATCACCAGCCACAGGCCAGTCGTTCTTCCACAACAAAGGACGGATAGCCAACACGCTTCGTCCTCCCTGTCTGAAATCAGACTCATAGTGGAACGACATCTTTTCCACACCTTCTTCCTCGATATAGCGTCCGAAGTGACCGGGACCCGTCTTCAGATTATTGGCAGCAATCACCATTTTTCCACCGCCCTGCAACATCTCTCTGCCCACATTATCTACGTATGGACCGGTTATCTTTCGCGAACGTCCCACCACGATATTGTAGGTAGAATTAGGACCATCGCAACAGGTGCCATGAGTGCCGAGAAGATAATACCAGCCGTTGCGGTAAATCAAATCAGTAGCTTCGCAGTCGATGGCGATATTGACGGGTTCGTTGCCTTCCATCCGCTGACCCGTCTTCGGGTCGAGTTCTACCAGACGGATAAATCCGAAATAGGTACCATAGCTGAGCCAGAGTCTGCCGGTAGTAGGGTCGAGCAACAAGCCCGCATCAATGGCATCACAGTCTTCATCATCCAATGAAGAAGCTACCACCACCGGTTCAGTATATTTGAAATCAGGCGATTTCGGATCGATCGTTTTGTTCCACATCGTCAGGACATCACCGCGATGACTGCCTCCCAATCCACCACCCGTAGCACTGTAGGCTACAAGATAACGGTCACCAATCTTCAACACATCAGGAGCCGCTCCTCTTCCGGGACGAACAGCACCACCCTGCCAGGTCCAGCCATCCTCCGACCAGAGTCCGCCTTCACCCGTTCCAAAGGTATAATACTTTCCATCACACAGGGCAATGGTAGAAGGATCATGAATGAAAGGTTCGCCAATCTGGGCTTCTGCCTCGTAAGCAGAAGAAGACAACAAGGCAACCAAAGCAGCGGCATAAAGTTTCTGCTGAGCAGCAACCGGGCTAAAATATCTGAAAAATATATTGTTCTGTTTCATAACTTTCTCTATTGATTGCACTACTTTACAAGAACAGACAGGTTTCTGACAGGCTTGCCTTGTCCGTCGATGAATCGGACACAGAAGTCACTCATACCAGGACCATTGATGACTGCACCACGAAGGATATTTCTACCTTTCTTCAAGGTAAGCTTCTTAGAAACCACATCATCGCGAACCATCCTTCGGTCGCCTTCGAGCATCACCGCCTCCTCACCATTGAGCCACCACATGGAAGCACCATTCGAGCCAACAGACAAGCGGACGTCTTTCATCTCCTCAGGGCAATCGATAATGGTAACCGCCCAGAACAAGACACCATACTTGGGTTTCTTAAACGAAGTCGCGAAACGGAAGAGCTTCACATTAAACAGTTTACTGTCCAGCGCATGCCATTTCAGTTTTTCCTTGCCCACCTTCACGACGGCTCCATCCTTAGGAACTGTTTCCATCTGTTTAGGGAAATACTGCGTATGGAATATCTCCTTCAGATAAGAATCAGTAAAAACGACATTGCTCTTGACCGGCATAGAGATAGGCTCCAGGAGCAACCATCTCTGAATAAAGCCAGCCGCATTAGGCATGACAGGCTGCTTGCCGACTGGTCCGAAATAAGGATTGATGTCTGCAGGTAAATTCCTATTTTGGGCATCCGCAGAGGTATGCCCAAAAAGGAATACACATAAACAAAACAATCTAACTATTTTATTGGAAATGTTGTACATAGACTATTCATTATTATTGAGGTTCGATAATCTGATAACGGCCACTCAGATGCATGAAGGCGAAGAGACGCAACAGTCCGTCGTAATAGCCATCGAAGAAGCCTTCTTTATCTGGTTCATGTTTGGCATTCCAGAAATGACTGACGAATTCCCTGCCCTTCACATGATTGCTGACCAATGAAGCCGCAGCCGAAGTGGCAACAAAACCGATAGAATGGCGGAGTGCCTTAGGAGCCGTACCTGCCGGCAGAATATCTTCTACCATCGTTCCATCTACATTATACTGGTCCAGGAAAGAATCAATGCCCTGACTATACAGGAAGTTCTGCAGCGTATTGGCATATTTCTGCTGCCACTCCTTATCCTTGCAAGCCCAGGAATAATCGAGCGCTATGTTCATAGGCACTCGCCATGAATCGTAGCGGAATGCATCACCCAGCAACTGACCGGTCTTCATCAGACTGCCATCATAGTTGCAATAGTCCGGGTTCAAGCCCGTCTTCTCATTGATACACCTATGCAGGAACTCACGGCTTTTCTCAGCACACTCCTTCCAGAACTGAGAACGTCCGTCGTTAGCCCATTTAGCCCAAACCTCGTAAAAGGCAGGGAGATGGTAAGAAGGATCGGTAAACTTCCCGCCCCAATGATCGGGCGTAAAGGTGATGAGCTGATGTTCGAGATTGATGAGCGGAGCTGTGCGGTCCATTCCCGCCTTCTGCATGCTGCAATCCAGAATATTCTGCGCTTCCTTCAGATAGTTGATACCCGTATCATTGCCCCATCGGTTGGATGCAAAGATGAGCGAAGTTACAAAATAGAGTTCACCATCCGATGCGGCTCCCTGCGCATTTCTCGTTCCATCAGTCTTGCAACTCCATGCGAAATAGCCCTTATAAGGTCCTTCCTGATGCTGCATGTATTTCTTGCTCCATCGCCAGAGGCGGTCGAAGATGTCCTTCTTGTCAAACTGCACGGCAGCCATCATTCCATACGACATGCCCTCGGTTCTCACATCATTGTTCTTTATATCGCTGACATATCCCATGGAATCGCCCACCTCGAAATAAACCTTGTTCTTACCGTAGAATACATCATTGAACACTTCGTTTACCTTCCTGTCAATATCAGCCTGCTTATAGCCCATTTCGGCAAAGAGATTACGATACTGGTGAGTTTCGAAAGCTCCCTTTTCCCAAGGCAACGCATCAAAGCCCAGCCAGTCAACCTCTACATCGGCTCCACTCTGCAAGGATACATGGAGAGCATGAACGCCCAGAGGAGCATGGAGCACCTGGGCACGGACATTCTTCCAGGCTGCCGACTTCGGAATCTTCACTTTAGCAATGATATTACCCTTCTTGCCATCGGCTCTGACTACGAGCACACCGCCCTTTGAAGACTTGGCACGAACGGTGATTTCTTCCACCTTCTCGTTACCGAAATCCACCTTATTATATATAAGAGCAGTATTCGATTTAGAAAAGAAAGTCTTCCATCCGGCAAAACAATTGTTTTTATCCAGATATTCAATACCAATCCCCTTGCCTTGCAGCGCAGAATAACGGTCAATCTGAATATGCGAACGTGCCTTCGTCAATCCCACACCTCTTAACGTAGGTATCACCTTCTGTATCGTTCCGTCAGGATTGAAGTTCAGAGAGTCGATTCGCACCGAGCGGTTCTTGTCGAACTTAGGCGAATAATCATTATGATGATAGAAGAGATACCACTGGCCCTGATATTCCACGATGCTATGATGATTGGTCCAGCACTTCGTAGGCGACTCATCCATGATGATGCCCTTGAATGTAAAAGGTCCCATCGGATGGTCAGCCATGGCATAAGCCAGCGTTTCGGTTCCATCCTTTTCACGTACCCAAGGGAAGGTGAAATAATATTTGCCGTTACGCTCGAAAGCAAACGGACCTTCCTTGAATCCCTCAGGCAACCCCTCTACCAGTTTTGGTTCCGAGGCAAGTTCCGTCATGTTTGGTTTCAGCTTAGCCATGTGCAAACCAGCTCCAGCCCAATAGATATAAGCCTGTCCGTCCTTATCTATCAACACACAAGGGTCTATACCGTGCACCCCCTCTATGGGTTTCCACATCGGCATAAACGGTCCTTCGGGCTGGTCGGCAACAGCCACACCTATTCCGAATCCCTTCTCCTCCCCTTTCGGAGCGGCAGGGAAATAGAAGTAATATTTCCCGTCTTTCTCTACACAGTCAGGAGCCCACATCGTATAACTGCCGTCCTGTACCCAAGGTACTTTATCCTGCGAAACGATGACTCCATGATCCTGCCACTCCGTAAGATTAGTGGAAGAGAAAACGTGATAATCTGCCATGCAGAACCATTCCTTCAGTTTCTCGATAGGACTCGGAATGTCATGAGAAGGATAAAGATATACCTTCCCGTTGAATACGCGAGCCGTAGGATCAGCAGAATACTGTCCGCTGATAATCGGGTTCTGAGCCGAAGCTCCTGTCGATAACGCCAGCATCAAGGCACACATCCATGTTTTCATACTCAAATTCCTTTAAAGAAGAAAAAAGGGGGTGCTTCTTTTCAAAACACCCCCTAATTATCAAACTAATCTATAGTTCTTTAAACTTAAAACGTTTTATTTACAAAACAACTTCATGATTACCAACCAGGATTCTGAACCAGGTTAGGATTCTTATCCATCACGGTCTGTGGATAAGGGAAGAACTCATGCTTGCCCTCCTTGAAACCTACCTTGAAATTAGTCTCAGGAGTGTTGGTCGTATAGAAACGGCTGTTTGCTTCTGTTCCATGCTCCCAAGTTACATTCTGGTCATCTGCCTTTGGAGCTCTGAAAACCTTATCAAACAAATGTGGCACGACTGTACCAGCCTTAGTCAAACGCTCAATGGCCTTTGTATCATTCCATCGCATGATATCGAACCAACGACAGCCTTCAAGCCAAAGTTCATATGACTTTTCTTTCATCAACACATCCATATCAACAGTTTCACTGATTGTCTTGGAACCAGCACGTTTCTGAATCATATTGATATATTTCTTAGCTTCAGCCTGATCGCCTGTCTTAAGACAAGCCTCTGCATAATTGAGCAAAACCTCAGCGTAACGCATGACAAGATAATTATTCAAGCGAATGTTATCACCATATTTCTTGCCTTCAGTATCAGAAGCTCTCATTATTTGCTTGAATGCCAACCAGGTAGAGTTGCCGTAGAGTCCCTGAAGAGGGTCATTGATGCCAATCTTGTCACTGGTTTTCTTCTGCTCGTCAGTCATATTATCGATTTCATCCTTGCCGTAAGACATATGATAAACCGCATCATCAATATGCTTTAAAGTAGCCTTCAAGCGATAAGAGTCACCATCATTGGCATAGAACTCGTCACCAAACCACTGAGGCACGCCAAGGCCACCCCAGCCATCAACGCCGCCACAATAAACCTTGTTAGGAGAAACAACAAAGTGATCAGCACGCCAATCCCAATAGTTGGTCTCCATCCAGCTAGAACGCTGAATCATACCACCCCAATTGGTCTTACCTGCATTATACTCGAAGTTGATTTCAAATACCTTCTCCTCGTTGGCATCACCCTCGATATGGAAGTTGTCGGCATATTTCTCACCAGGAACAAGATCATACTTGCCCGAGTCTATAACCTTTTTAAGAGCAGTTTTAGCCTTATCATACTGACCGGCAAACAAATAAGCCTTTCCGGCAAGAGCATATGCAAAGCCCTTGGTTACCTTCACTGCTCCATCCTTGTCATCCTTACTTTTACGCTCATCCAAATCGTTGGCAGCATTCTCACATTCCTGTGCAATCCACTCTATCAACTGTTGGTGATTCATAGGATTCTCAGTATCCTTATCGCAATTAACAGGCTGTGCAGAAGCATCCAGAACATGAGTTACCAATGGTGGAGTACCCCAAAGATTAGCCAACAGGAAATAATCATAAGCACGAAGCACACGAGCCTCTGCAGCGCAACGTTTCTGCACAGCGGTAGTAGCATCGGCAAAGTGATCGAGTACAAGGTTACAGGTATATACAGAGAGATAGAGACCTGTGTACATAAACTTTGGCACCTCAGCCTCAGCATCATAATAGAACTGATTGAGCATGATACCAAACGTATTATCACCAGAGTTGGCACCTGCTGCCAACACATCGTCTCCACACTCATTGACTATCAGTTTCAATGGAGTATAAATACCTGGGCCACCACCATCGTGGTTACGTCCCATCACATTACACATAAAGCCTTCGTATGCAGCAACGAGGGCTGCCTCTGCATCAGCATCGGTCTTATAGAAGTTCTCGGTAGGTATTACACCCTTCTGCTCAATGTCTAGCTGATCCTCACAAGACGTAGTGAGCGTCATTGTTCCTGTGGCAGCAAGAGCCAATATTGTTGAAAATAATATTTTCTTCATTGTTTTTGAATATTAAAGGTTAGAATGTTACATTGATACCAAATACCACCTTCTTGGAAGTTGGATAAGTACCATTATCAAAACCACGAGAGGCACCACTGTTGATAGAAGCGGTCTCCGGATCAGCACCAGGATACTTGGTGATGGTGAAGAAATCATCCAGTGAGCAATATACACGAAGATTGCTGATACCTGCCACGCTAGTGATAGCCTTTGGCAATGTATAGCCCAACTGAATCTGCTTGATCTTGAAATACGAGCCACTGAACACAGCTGCATCAGAACTGAAGAACTTCCAGTCGGTAGCAACCTTTTTCATATCAGGATATTTAGCATTGGTACGGTCTGCTCTCCAAGAATCCTTCCAGTAGGTATCAATTCCATTGATCAACGGACGGTCTGCAGAAACCATCAAGTTGTAAATCTTGTTGCCAGCAGCGCCTGTTCCAAATACGGTGAGGTCAAAGCCCTTATATTCTGCATTAAGAGTAATACCATAAGTAAACTTAGGAATAGCTGAGCCCAAATCCTGCTTATCTTCATCGGTTGGAGCTGAAGTTGTTTCGCCATTCTTATTATAATAGAGAGCACTACCATCTTCGGCTACACCTGCATACTTGTAACCACGGAAATACCATACCTGATGGCCAGCCTCGAATGTAGGCTTAAGCTGGTTATTGAATCCATCAATACCTATTTCGGTCAAACGGCTTATAAGGTTAGAAACCTCCTTCACCTCATTCTTCAGAGTTGAACCATTTACGGTCACACTATACTTGAAGTCCTTGATGTTGTCTCTCCAACCCAACTCGAAATCAAAACCAGAGTTAAGTACCTTACCTGTATTAACAACACTCTTGTTTACACCAATCTCTGGAAGAGGAGTAATCTGAATCAAGAGGTCTTTGGTAGTCTTGCGATACCAGTCAACACCCAAGGTAAGACGGTCGTTAAGGAAACGAGCATCAAGACCTAAGTCCACCTGCTCAGATGTCTCCCACGTCAAGTCAGGATTGGCAAGACCAGTTGGCTTGGAACCATAGGCAAGCTTACCATCACCGATAGATGGATTATACTGATAGAAGCTCTGGTTGAGTGCAATAGGAGAAGAATATGGATAACCGCTCAGGATATTGACGTTACCATTGCGACCCCATGATGCACGGAGCTTCAGGAAGGAAACGGCATCACGGTCGATATGATCCTTGAAGAACTTCTCGTTGCTGATAGACCATCCCGCAGAGAAAGATGGGAAGTTACCCCAACGAGCCTTCTTGGAAAGCTTCGATGTATCGAAGGCATCACGACGGAAGTTGAGCTGCAGGAAGTAACGGTTGTCATAGCTATAGCTCAAACGTCCGAAGTAAGATAACTCTGTTGCATCTGAAGGAGCGTTACCTACACTCTTGGCTGCATCAGCCAACAAGTAGTCGATGTAACGGAAGTTTGGCTCATAATATGAGAGTATGTTACCTCCTGTAGAACTGATGGAACTATTATCCCAATGATTCTTGGTAAACGACATACCTGCCATCGCACCCACTGTATGCTTGCCGAATGTATTCATATAGTTGGCAAAGTTCTCCCACTGATAGTACAAACCATTATTGGTATTCGCTGCAATGGTATAGTTTTCACTATGTGCCATAGATGATAACCAATATGGAGTCTCGTAGTTATGATAGTTACTCTGAGTGATACGATAACCTAAGCGAGAAGTAAATGTAAAGCCCTTGAATGGCTTGATATTGGCAGCAACGGTTCCACGTACATTGATACCAGAATTCCATGTGTCATGACGGTCGCGCTGATAGAGAGGGTTACCAGTAGCATCATCTACATATTTAGAAGTACCATAGTAGTCATTGTTATGGCTTGGATCTCTTGGAACTGGGCCACCGGCTTCTACCTGTGCCTTCATGCCAGGAGCCAAATCCTCCACATTACTGATATATGCTGGAGTCAAAGGATCGATAGAAACCACAGAGTTCAGCAATGAACCATAACCCTTGGTCACGCCCTTGGTCTTCCACTTTTCGAAAGATGTATTAGTAGTCACGTTCAACCACTTATAGATATCATAGTCGGCATTGATCTGACCAGTGAAACGCTTATAAGTATCCTTGCTACCTTTAACAATACCATCATTGTTCAGGATATTCAGGCTGGCGAGGAAACGTCCCTTACCGTTACTTGCCTGCAAGGTGAGACTATGCTGGTGAGCCAAGGAATTCTCAAACACCTCGTCATACCAGTTGGTATTCTGACCATTATAGTTGTTCTTCTTCAGAAGATCATCGTTCAAGTCGCCCAAATACTTGTGATACTCAATATACTCAGGAGCATCAAAGATTTCAGCCCTCTTTCCTAAAGACTGAATGGTAAACTTGCTGCTATAAGAAATTTGAGCCTTACCGCCATTGGCAGCACCCGTCTTGGTTGTGATGATAACGACACCATTACCCGCCTGCGCACCATAGATGGCAGCAGAAGCGGCATCCTTCAATACCTCCATGCTCTCGATCATAGATGGATCCAGATACTGGATGTTATCCACCTTCAGACCATCGACGATGAGCAACGGACCGATATTACCACTATTGGAAGAATAACCACGGATACGGATATCGGCAGCCTCACCCGGACCACCCGAGTTGATAATCTGTACACCGGCAGCCTTACCCTGAAGGGCAGCACCGGCATCGGTAGCTGACAAACCCTTGATGTCATCGCTCTTGATAGATGCAACTGCACCAGTCAGGTCGCTCTTCTTCTGAACGCCATAACCGATGACAACGACATCATTCAGAACTTTAGAATCATCCTTTAAGGTAATGGTAAGCGTTTTACCAGCCTGAGCTTTCACGGTCTTAGTCTCCATACCCACATAGGTAATAGTCAATGTTGCATCAGGTGCAGCATCAATGCTAAACTTACCATCCAAATCAGTAACCACACCCAGCTTGCTGCCTGCAGCTTTCACTGTTGCACCAATGACAGGTTCACCACTTGGATCTGTAACTACTCCTTTTATAATACTCTGAGCCGACATTCCTGCAGGGAATAAACAGAGAAAGGATAGCAACGCTAACGGCTTTTCAATCTTTCTTAAGTTCCTCATAATAGATTAAATTGTTAATTTTCTTAGTTTATGATTGTTCGTGTTCAGTAAAAACATTCTTTTGTAAAGCACGCTGCAAAATTAAGATTTATTTAGTCACATGACTTTCTCTTATGTTACAATTACTTTACGAAACATAATAAAAAAAGCAAAATGAAACATAAGACAATAGAAATTCAACAAAAAGAAATCCCGAAACTGCCTGGCAGTTTCGGGATACAACTTTTTATATTATCTTATTGATTTCCTGTCTTGTTACTTGAACAGATGTGGCACAAATTCCTTCAGGCAGCGGCGCCAGGTAAGCCACTCATGATGAGTACCAGGAGAAACATAGACATCAAGCTTGATGCCCAGGTCCTTCAATTCCTTCGCCATCTTCTCCGTGCCGAAGTTCTCTTCTGAACCGCAGCCCATGAACATATAGTTTATCTGACTGTTGAACTTCTCTGCATCGGCAAAGACACCGTTGAAGCAGGTCTTGACATCCACACCGAAAAGTGCACCGCTGAAGGTTCCCAGGGCAGAGAACTTATCCAAGTTCGGCAACACGGTGTTGAAAGTCTGGCAACCGCCCCATGACAAACCAGCCATCGCACGATGGTTTCTATCAGTATAGGTGCGGAACTTTTGATCTACCATCGGAATCAGATCCTTGATAATCACATCATAGAAAGATGCGCCATAGAGCTTGCGCTCCTCATCCACATCCTTGCCCGGACGTGGCACGAAAGGCTGCTTCACATCACCGCTCTCCATTACCACAATCATAGGCTCAGCCTTGCCTTCGGCAATGAGATTATCCATGATGTGCTGCATATAGCCCTGATGGCTCCAGCCCGTCTCATCCTCGCCCATTCCGTGCTGCAGATAGAGCACTGGATAGCGCTTGCTCAGATTGGTTTCATATTCTGCAGGCGTATAAACCATGGCTCTGCGGAACTTGCCCTGAGATGCAGCATAGTAAGATACCGAACGAACCTGACCCTGCGCTACTCCCTGTTGAGGACGATAGTAATTGCCTTCGGCTCCCTCAGGAACCTCCAAGCCACTCGCCTCCCGGCAGCAACCGAAGTAGGTTTCGCTGGCTGGATCTACTACCTGTACACCATCCACATTCAGGAAATAATAGTGGAAGCCTACTACCAATGGGTCAGAAACACCATACCAGTCGCCATCCAGATCCTTCTTCATCGGATACTTCTTTCCGCAGATGTCGAAGATTACCTGCTTTGCCTCCGGTGCATGGAGCTTGACGTAGGCACGGCGGTCTTTATCCACACGCGGATAGTTGGCATCCGGAATGATACCGAGCAGCGAGAGCATCATGTTGGCATAACGCTTACCCATGGTGCGATAGCTTTCGGCAATGAAATGCAATCCATCGCCACGCTGCGGACATCCCTTGGAAGAGATGACGTGGGCAGTAGGGATGGTCTTGGCGATGTCATCCACAATGGCGATATGCTTCCAGCAGATTCCGCCCTGGTCTTTCTGAACGGTTTCGCCCACGAGCAAAGGTACATCCTCTGCCTTCAGGTGCAACTCTTTCAGAATATCGTTATACACGGTCTTCACACGATTAGGCCAGTTGACATCACCATTGTTGGTTTCACCCTGATGCAGCAGGATACCCTTGATAACGCCCTGCTTCTGGGCAATCTTGGCAAGCTCGATGAGTCGGGCGTATGGATTGCCGTTATACTGGGAAGCGAAGTTCTTCATCCAGTCGGGCTGCTTCTTCAGGTACGCCTTGCAGGTGCGCTTGTCGAAGAGGTCGATGCTGGCACCGCCCACAGCCACGGTGATGGTTCCCACCTTGATGCTGTCGGGCAGATTGTCAACCATCTTTCTTCCGAAATAATCTACAGGAGTGAGTCCAGTGGTTGGTCTTGCCTGCGGAGGGACGGCAGTATGCCACTGTCCCTTTTTCCATCCAGCCTTTTCATCATCCACGGCATACATTGCCATGAATCTTGGATTCACACCTGTTCGGTCGATGTCTTCGATATTGGCATTTCCCTCCATGTTCGACTGTCCGAAACAGAGATAAATCTGAAAGTTTGGGTCGGGCTTATCCTGCGCCTTCGCCCCGTTTTTCTGTGCCATCATCGTCATCGGGAGGCACATCATCAGCATTGATGCCACGAATGATAATTTATTCATTTCGTTCAGTTTTTTATTTATAATTGTTTATTCTTTAATCAAGATTTTCTTACCACCATGGATATAGATACCCTTGGTAGGACGAATAACCTTCACACCTTGAAGAGTGTAGTATGCCTTATCCGCAGATTTCATCATGGTTGCCACAGCTGGCTTCTCGATGCCTGTTGATGCATAGGCTTCGCTGGCAAGAAAATAGCTTGGACCATTCCAGTTGGCGCTCCAGCCCTGAATATTGCGGGCTGAGAAATCAGCGTTGGCTATCAGATTCTCTGATGTTCCTTCCTTCACCAACATCATATCGTCAATATCGAGTGTACCACCGTATTTGCCAAATACAAACTGGAAGGTATCCAAGGTGAAGTTGGCTGTGAAATTCCAGGTCAGCGTTTTCCAGTCGCCAGCCTCTACAGAATAGGCTGCCAGATACTGCACATCATCGCTTCCACCCCACTGGTTCTTGTGGTCGCTTGCATTCCAGATAGGCCAGAATCCCAGTTCAGCGCAATCTGCTGAAGTTCTCACCTTCATGGTCAGCATATACTTGGCATCCTTCTCCAAAGCCTTTGGCAAGGTGTAGACAGCCTGACGGTCCCAAAGGTTCTCGCCCACAGTACTCTCGTAACGGATGAAATAGTTGCGGTTTTCCACAGGTACCGAAGGCTGGTTCAACTGATGATGCTTGAAGAAGTTCCACAGTTCCTGGGTAGAATTTACCCCGTTAGGATCATTGGAATGCCAATGTCCCTTACCGTCAATGGAGATAAGGGTCACTTCTACATCATCGTTCACATTATTATATATAGTACGTGTATCATTTGCAGTATTTCTGCCGGCAGGATAAGGACGGATTACCTGCGGATTGCTTGTATCACATCCCTCGTAGGCAGCCCACTTCTTTACATATTCCTCAATGCTAGGATAACCACCAGCCATGTGAGAAGGATCGCCCGTATATTTGAACACATCATCAGCGGTTCCGTGAATATGCATGATAGGCACCTTGCGGTTAGCTTTAGGCTGCTTACCGATATCCACACCGCTCACTGGTCCGAAAGCGGCAATTTTATCGCCAAGAGTTTCCAGGCAATGATAACCCAGCCAGCTACCCATAGAGAAACCCGAGAGATAGATGCGGTTCTTATCCACATTGTGCTTCAGCTCCATATCCTTCATGATAGCCTCCACAAACTTCACATCACCCGTACCGCCGGTATCCCACATTCTGTTATTACCCAGCGGATAGGTAACAATAAAACCCTCGGTATCGGCCAGCGCATTCCATTGGGTCTGGTTCTGCTGAAACTCAGGGTCCTGATTGAAACCATGAAGAGAAATCACCAGAGCTGGTGATTTCTCTACATTCTTTGGTACATAAGTGAGGGTCTTGCGAGTAGAAGTCCCCACTTTTACATCTTCCCAGGTCTGTGCCGCCATTTGTAGGCACAGAACCATGAGGAGAGATGCGAGCATTGAAAGTCGCTTCATCTGTTACTTGATAACCATCTTTTTACCATCCTTGATCACGATACCCTTGTAACCCTTGGCTACCTGCTGACCGGCAAGATTGAAAGCCTTGCCATCCTGCAGCTTGACATTCTCGATGTTAGAGATGCCTGTGGTTGTAGAAATCAACCAGGCACCGAGCACAGAAACCTTTGCAGGATTCTTTTCGTCAGTATATTGGATACCCATAGTCTTGATGACACCACCTTCCTTGGTGGTGAAGGTAGTCTCATCGCTGCCGTTGAATTGAGGCCACTCAGATGTATTATCCTCGTAATCTACACACATCTGAACATTTGGGGTTGGCTCAGCCAGTTTCACCTTGACTATAACATTACTCTTGCCATCCAAGCCATTGATAGCAAGCTGCTGGTACTGTTTATCAAAAGAAACTACACCCTTATAAACAACTGTGTTATCAGTACCAGCCCAACCTGTGAAGGTGGGATCAATTTTCTTTTCAGTAGCGTCGGCACCCACCAGAGTCAGCTTCTTCACCTTCAGGTTCACTTCCTCTTCATTGGTATGCTGCACGCCTACACCTACGATGTAAGGATGCTGCTCCTGGTCGAAAAAAAGCTCAAACTTCTTGGTAGTTCCATCGCCCACTGCACGACCATAAGCAGGAGTAGCCTCACCTTCAGCATCAGCAGAAGTCTTCCAAGTATAGTTCACCTGGAAGTTGGCAGGAAGCGGATCTTCGAACTCAAGGATATACTTAGGATAATCTGCAGAGTTGACATTGCAGGCAAACTCTGCTGCACCCCACTGCTTGGAGATAGTGAAGTCATAAACATCAGCATCGCCGGCAAAACCTGCATTCCAGCCACCACCCAAAACAAGAGGAGTCTCTGTCTGAGCATTCACACTTACAGCCATGAAAGCTGCTACAATCAAAGTAAATAACTTTTTCATAAGCTTTACAATTTGTTAATAAGTTAATAAATTCAGTTATAAGATTGAGAGGTTTCTCTAATCTGTTGGCAAAGGTAACAGAAAAGGCAGAAAAAGACTTTGCGTGGTATAATAAATACTTTGTGAGAAGTACCAAATAGGTTTGATAGCCAACATTATAACGAAAATGATACACCATCAAACCTATTTGAAGAGGAAATCACAACAAAGGAGTCATATAAATCGGTAAGAGGAGCGTTTGTCCATCTTTCTTCAAATCCTTTGTATACAAGAGATATCTCTTATCTATTCGATCAGAATATTTAGCACAAAACTCGTCTAGTGACTTATGAGTATTATATCCTGAGGATTTCACCTCTATCGGATAAATTTTCTTTCCTCTTGAAAGAAGGAAATCCACTTCATAACTTTTATGGCTAGTGGCATGAGGGAAAGTATAATAATAAAGTTTATTGCCAGAAGCTACTAACATCTGCGCTACAAGATTCTCATATACATATCCCATATCACTACTCAGCTTATCACTCAAAAGTTTTTCATAAATAATATTTTCAGTATGATCTTTGCCCCAAAAGGCGAGAGTCACAAAAAGCCCCGTATCTGCCGTAAACATTTTATAGAAATTACCATCACTATGAAGAGCCAGACCTACATTCGGATCATTGGCATGATAGGCAAAATTTACAACCATACTATCCTTCATTTCCTCCAATATACCCATTATGTTCTTACGTTCAGAATCATTCAACACACTAGCTACTTGGTATCTAGATGCATTATTATTCAGCTGAGCAGGTATATTAGCAAAAAGTTTAGCTGCTCGTCCACTATTGTCGATCTTTCTAAAATCATCCAAATAGAGGTCCAAAATTTCCCTTTTCACAGCATCCGTCTTACTAAGATTATTCGTCTCAAGATATTCTTTTACAGCTTGTGGCATTCCACCAACAAGCATATAAAGGCGAAGCCGACGCATAGTTTCTCGATGAGCAGCTTCCAAAGGGATCCGTGAATCAAAAAATTGTTTGAGCAAGGGCATCGTAACTTTATCCCCTAAAGCCCAGCAAAATTCCTCAAAGTCCATTGGATACATTTTCAAACACAATATTTGCCATAACATTTTGATTTTGAGTGCAAAGATACAAAATATTCCAGATTCCCCAAATGTTTTTGCCCAAAATGTTCCAGATTCCCCAAATGTTTTTGCCCAAAATATTCCAGATTCCCCAAATGTTTTTACCCAAAATATTCCAGATTCCCCAAATGTTTGGTCAAAACAGAGGAAATCTATACAGAATCACATCCTTCTCTGGGAAGCCAAATGAAAGATTTTGGCACGAAAACGCACTTTTTCTCGAAAAAAAAGTGAGAAAAAGTGCGTTTTCGTGCCATTTTAAGGAATAGTTGAGGTCCCAGAGACCAGTAGAATCACCCTTTGTAGTTCCCTATATTTTAGGTGGTGGTAACAAAATCGAGAAAAAATTATTTTTTCTCTATGTCTTTCAACTCCACTTTATCCTTCACGAACTCGGGAATATTGAATGATTTCAAGCACTTGTCGTAGAAATCAGGAGATTTCTGTGGCAGAAGGAATGGCTTGGAAGCCTTGCCGTTCTTGTCGATATGACAAATATAAGGCATCGTATAAAGCCCATTTACTCGGCGCGAGCCAAAGACGAGCCATCTACCATTGCTACTCCATGAGTGATAACTCTCGGTATCTCGGCTATTGGCAGCCGACAAAGGTTGACATTCCTTGGTTTGGAGATTGATGATACAAAGATCTGCCTCATGATGCCAAATAGGGAAACAACCATAATCGGCTACCGTAACCACCAACCATTTGCCATCTGGAGAAATGCGAGGCATTACGGCACTTTTACCTGTCGTATGAGCTGAAAAAAGCGTATCAACCTCGGTGCCAAAAGCATGATGGGCAGCATCAAAGGCTATGGAACAAACGCTATATTTCACGTCCTTATAACGACGAGGCATCTCCACACTATCTGCGGTACAGAAATAGAGACGCTTGCCATCTGGTGAGAAACAAGGATAAGTTTCAAAACTTCGTTGCGAGCTCAATAAAGGAGAAGTAAAGATATGGTTGGATGCCAAGTTATAAACCACGACATCCGACTTCTGGTCATAGACCTCAATGCGATTTCTGTCTGATGAGTGAAAACCCTGATGGGTATCATTGGTTGAGAAAGCGATCAACTTGCCTGAAGGATGCCAAGCTGGATAAACCAACGACTTGATACTATCCACATCGATGCTCAACTTCTTTGCCAAACCATCTCCTTGCATCACGTATGTGCCTCCCAACTTTCCAGCACGCAGATGCAGCATCATCTGTTTGGCATTCCGATTGCAGAAGTTGTGACAGTTCATGCAATTATTCCCCGTCACCGTATTCTCCAAGATAGGCGACTGCGAATAATCGGAAAGACAACGTTGATAGATGCCCATCTTGTACCATTGCTCATAGCCTGGTTCGATTAGGCGATAAGCCATATAGGGGTCAATGCTATCAGGCGAGACGTGGATCGAGAAAGGCTTGAGACCACAATTATTCTCACCTCTTCTCACAACTACCTGTACTTCGATGCGAGAAGCGGAAGTTATGAGATTTTTCCAATCACCCTCACCGATACAGACTTCTGTATCATCCGCCTGAACCGTTACGCTCTTTCCATCGTCTGTGGAAAAAATGGCAGCGACAACCTCGCCTGGCTCTTTTTCCACTCGGAAATGGAGCGGAGCCATCTGACTTGGAATCGTTACATTCTGATAATCCGGAAATATCTTAGGCGACTCGGAGAGTTGCTTATCAACAACCACTCGTGAAGAACAACTTGCCAACAAACATAATCCGAGGCAAGCCATCACTACCCTACCGATTCTGCATTTCATTTTATTATATATATAGCACATCATTTTGCAAACACTTATTATTGGATTCACATAATCTAATCACTCTTTCATTCTGGATTTTTACAAAACACTTCCATTGCCTTGGCAAAGGAGGCAGGAATGTGCGGCATAGCCTTCGTTCCCATGTATTGCTTCATCAGAGCCAAGAACTTGGAACGTTGGTTCGCCACGATATACATCGCTCCCAAATACTCCAAAGTGGCACGATGCTCAGGACAAGCCTTGACGATGGAAGCCAAGTCGTTGTCGAAGCCACCGTTGCCCATCAACTTATCATCGGAGAAGATACACTTGCGTTTCATTCCCAACACCTTGTCTGCCCTCACAGCCTTGTCGTTATAGAGAAATCTGCGTCGTTCTTTAGCCCAATCACGGTAAGCCAAGGTACGCTCCAAAAGCTTGATATATTTCTCCGCCACCTCATAGGCGCCATTCTCGATGTTCGTATCCACCAATCGTTGCCAAAGATATGGGCTTTTATTATCCATGTACTCCTGAGACTCAAAGGCATAAAGCTGCGACATGTTCACATAGCCCATCGCATAATAGACATCCATCATAAGCATGCTCATCTGCAAGGTCTTCAAATCGGAAGCCATGATACTGTTCATGCCTTGTTGGTCAAACATCAGCAGTTTTTCTCCCAGTTCTCCCTTCTCGGCGAGTGCCATATTGCGGCAGAGTTGGAAGGTGACATTGCCCTTGGCACCACGGCTATTGCTACGGTTGATAATCTCATCCCATTGCTGGTGACGAACATAATAATAGATTTTCTTCATATATTCGTCCTGAGCTTGATAGCTAGAAACAAACAGGACAACAACCGCCCCTAGCACAACCACACACTGAGCCATCAAGCCATACTTGCCGAGTTGCTTTTGCAGATAAACATAACAAAGTTGCAACACCCCCACGACCACAGCCATAAGCCAAGGCAGATAAACCATGAAGTTTAGCGCAGAACCTTCTCGAACCAAGCAATTTCTTCTTACCACCAAAGCTATCATAGCGACTGCGACAACCTTCAACCAAAGTCTGCAACGAAGTACAACCGCCACCAAGAACATAATCATCACCAAACACACACTGCCCGCAAGCAAACAGCTCATATTGGAAACAAGTGTCATCAGCATCGCAACCGCCGTGATGCAACCTAGGTATCTGGCTCCCTCTTTCACCCATAAGCTTTGGGCATAAGCTACCAAAGTCATCAAGATACCATACACAACGGGCCCAGCCCCATAACAGAAGAACTGCATAAGGAAGTCTGCCAATACAATAGCCACCCCACCCGGCTTAACCAAGGTTTGGCAGACGGCATCGGCATCCCAATAAAACGTATTCCACTGTTCCAAGTAATAAAAATGGTAAGTAGCGGCAGAATGGCAAATGCATACAAAGACGATGCAGATGCCAAGCCATATCATCAGTTTAGAGTTTATCGTTAATCGTTTCATCATATATGTTATTTTTTACGAACCATTCCCGCTATTAGGAGAAGGCCGACCGGGCCTTACGGCTCAACCGACCTTCTCATTTAGATTTTTATTGCTTAACAAAAGAATAAGTTTTCTCCGTTCCATCCTCATAACGCGTCTTCACAATGTTCAAGCCATGCTGAGGTATCGGTAACTTTACACCTGACACATTATAAAACTGGCGAGAAACAATACGTTTAGTCTTCGACTCTACTTGCTCAATGGCAGTCAAATCGTTGAATATATTTTCATCAACAGTCTCTTCTGTCGAGAACCAATCCACATCCACATAGCCTCCATTCTGCTGGGTTGCATAATTAAAGATGGCAAAGCGATTGCCTGTGAATATCTTGAGGGTATAGCGCATCTCGGTTTCGATGTCCTTGCCCAAATCATACCACTTCTGATTGTCCCAACTGATATAGAACTTCAATTTATTGGTTTTGAAATTGGCCACTGCCCGAAGATAAATCTTATCGTTGTGCGAAGCGGTAGATGTGCTAAACGTCCTATAATGTTCCGTATCATCTACTACACCCTGCCAATCAGCCTTTGGTTCCCACCAAGGAGCACGATAGTAAACCACTCTTTTCTTGCCGTCGATCATCTTTACTGCAACATAAGCATGGGGGTCTTGGAATACACAAAGCCCAGCCACATCACCTTCCTTCATATGGGATACATCTAAGCAAATCGTGCCATACGTATCGGTGGAAGTAGAGGCACCCTCCTTATCGTATCCAAACATGCGTTGGGTCAAGGTATTGCGCGCCTGTAAGAATTCGTTGAGCTTGGTGTCGGTGCCTTCCTTCACAATGCCCGACGTGTATAAGCGCAAGAATCCAGGTCGTTCGGTCAAAGACCATGCCGAATTGTCAGGATTGTGGTTCCATTCCCACTGCATCCCAAGCTTGTCGGTGTTGAAACCATCATTGGTTGGCAAGTATGTTTTTGGATATTCCTTACCTACATTAGGCTTCTTGTACGACTTGCCACCCTTGCTCACATCAATGCCATTGTTACCGAGAACAGGCCATCCATCTTTCCATACCACAGGTTCGAGATACGGAATACGCCCGATAGTACCTGCATCCTTGAAGAGAATCGTCCACCATTCGCCTGTCTGCGTCTGTACCAATCCCCCTTGATGGATGTCCTGCTTTTCGAAAAGCAATCCATCGTGCTCCTCGTATGGTCCGAACGGATTCTTGGAACGGAAGATGGTTTGGCTATGGTCATAACCTCCACCGTATGTGGCATAGATATAATAGTAATCACCGATATGATACATGTGACTACCCTCCAATCCAGAGTTTGGCTTATTGATAATCCGCTTAGAGGAACCGATGGCATTGAAGTTTTCATCCAACTCGGTCACACTGATTTCATTGATACCTGCCACCACAAAGCGGCGTCCCGTTGCCTCATCTAAGAGAAGACCAGAATCATAATAGAAGCCATTCAGTTTTTGCACCTTCCACTCACCCTCAGGGTCTGTAGCCGTCAAGAGGAAGTCACCACCATCGGCAAACTTTTCATGGTTGAAGGCGATGAAGTGAAGGTAAAACTTGCCTTGGTAGTATTTCAGACTAGGAGCCCATTGCCCTTTGGAATACTGATTATATCCATTCTGAAGATTAAAAGGCTCCGACTCCGCTATTTTTTGGAGAGGATTGGCACAATATTCCCAGTTCACCAAGTCGTGCGACTTCAAGATTGTCGCACCAGGGAAATAGAACATTGTGGTAGATACATAATAATAGGTATCCCCCACGCGGATAATGTCAGGGTCAGGAAAGTCTGAGTTGATGATTGGATTGGTATAAGTACCATCACCATTGTCAGCACACCACTGCTTGGCATAATTTTGCGCATTCGCCTGCAAAGACACCAATAAACCTGCTAAAATTATCAGTTTCTTCATCATTCAATTTATTGAGTTAAGTTTTTAAAAGATATGCCTTTTACACTCAACACCTTTGCGTGGTGTAAAAAAGAGAATCTAAAAAGGTCAGTCGAGCCTCATGGCTCAACTGACCTGTCACGACTAACATATATTTCGGTTAATCTTTAAATGATAAAACCTAAACTAAATGTCCTATTGCTGCTTATTTGCAAGACCATCAGCAAAACCACCGTAAGCAGGCTTGCGCTGATAGTTGAGGTTCCAAAGACCTACAGGCTGTCCAGGGCGCCAACCGCTGTCTGTTGGTGAATCGGTGAGACACCACTGGCAGATACCATACTGCTGACTGACAGGAACGATCTTGAAATACTGCTCGATAATCCACTTGTAGTGTTCAGCCATAGCCTTTTCCTTAGCCACACGCTCTTCAATAGGAAGCTTCTCCAGCTGAGCAGTAGTAACATCTTTGCCATCTTTATCTACGTAGCCCATATCGATCTCTGAGATACGGACGAGCTTGCCAGTCTCTGCCATGATCTTGAGCATGTTCTGGATGGCATTCTTCTTGCTTTCCAGAATCTCTGGATTCTCGTAGTAGCTGATGTGCATCTGTGATCCGATACCATCAATCTTGGTGTTCCAGCCGAGTTCCTTACCCTTCTTTTCCCATACGCCAATCCAGTAAACGAGCGAATTCAACTTCTTATTGTTGTCCCAGTCAGACTCCAGGTTATAATCGTTGATAAAGAGCTTGAGGTCTTCAGGATTTGTTCCCTCTACCGCAGCATAAGCATCACGAGCCGCCTTCTCTACGATAGGACCATACATCTCTGGTGTAAAGTAATCCTGCCAGTAGAAATCTTGTGGATTATGCTCACTGGTAGCCTCAGTCTGAAGAGCATAGTTGCCCTCCACATTGCCACCACCTGAGACAGCCTCGTTGATGAGATCCCAAGCCTTCACCTTGCCTTCAGTGGCCTGCATCATGCCACTTATCCATTTGTTCATAGCCCAGGTAAGAGTATCTGATTTCTCCTGAGGAGTGAGAGGGATAGAGTTCATCTTGACAATCTTCTTTATGGTGACAGACTTCAAGTCGAGTGTTGCATCGAATGTCTCTGGCTTCAGGATGAAATCGTAGTTACCACCCTGCTCAAGAGTCATCTTGAATCGGGCTGTTGTCCAGCCTTCCTTCAGAGCTACAGTGCCATCGCGACTCTCGGCATCACCGCCCCAACCGTTCTGAACAGTCATCTTGATGTTTCCTGACTTGGTTGACTTAATCTCTACATCAACAGCATAATTACCTGGAGTGAGAGGCGCACCGGCAACACAGAAGAACTGAGACCAGTCACCTGTTGGCACAAAGTGAATAGAACCATTAATGACATCAGGAGCACAGCCCATCTGATAGTAAGGGAATGGACCATCCTGATAAGTCTGATGTTTTACCTCCTGCTCCACCTCCATGGCAGGCGACTCATACTGACCGATAGTGACAGACTGCAGATCAAGTGTACCATCAAAAGTCTCAGGCAACAGGATGAAATCATAGTTTCCACCCTGGATGTCATTAAGAGCAACCTCGGCATCAACCCATTCGTTAGCCTTAACGGTAAACTTCTGAGTGATTTTCTGAGCTTCAGCACCCCAACCATTCTGTGCGGTGAATGAAATCATACCATCCTTGGTTGACTTGATATGCAAGATAGCAACATAGTTGCCAGCCTTCATACTACAACCCGTCATGCAGAAGAACTGCGACCAGTCGCCTGTTGGCACAAAGTGAATAGAACCATTAATGATATCAGGAGCACAGCCCATCTGATAGAAAGGGAATGGACCATCCTGATAAGTCTGGCGAGAAAGTTCCGTAAAAGTCTTCTGATCAGGATCTACATCCAGTTCCTTGTCTGCAATAAGTTTCTCAAGCCATTTTCTAGGCTGCTGAGCATGCCAGGCAAGCGTATGACCATAAACTGTTAACCCTGCATCTTCTGCTGCACGTACAAAGGAAGATACCTTACTGAAATCCATCACACCCTGGTCGTTGACACAGGAAGCCATCTTCATGGCATTGCCTGCAACAATCTCATCAAAGTTATGGGCTGCAAGACGGAAGAGAGGACCCTGCTGGTTGAACTCGTCCGCGCCAAGTGCAGCACTTACCTTAAAGCCAGGATGAGCATCACGATCCAGATACTCCTTCAATGGCGCATAGTCGTTGAGGTACTCATACTGAGCGATGGTCTGAGGCTTCTCGACGTCATATTTCCAGTCATCCCAGTCTGCACAGCTGCCCAAAACAAATGGGCAGACCAGTGCAGATATAATATATTTATTTACTTTCATACTACTAAATTCATTTTCATTAGTTTGTTACGAAATTACTTCCATGACTCAAGCTTGTTGCCACGACTCATCATAGACATCACATAGTCGGCAGAGATGTTCCATGTTTTCTCGTGCTCTGCATCACCAGCATTGGTCACTACAGTAGCATTAAACTTGATCTTCAGACAATCAGCCATACGGTTCTTATCGCTGAAATCCTGAATGCCACGAGGAGCAAAAGTACCAGTACCGATCTCCTTGCCATCCTGAAGAACCTTACAGTTTTCACCATTGAATGCCAGCGTGAAGGTCATCTCCTTGGTTGCATCAATCTGGCTCCAGCTATGCGTTGCATCATCATACTTCCACTCCTTTATCGGATAAGAGAAAGTGATGGAAGATGTGTTGAAATCTACTGTTGAAACCACATCCAGGGCATCCTCATTCTTGTGGGTAATGGTCTTCAAATCCTGGATATTGGTAGATCCTGTCTTGCAATACATACCTGAGTACTGATTCTTGTACTTCACACAGATCATCTGGTAGTTCTGCTTTTCAATGATAGAATCACCTGTGAGGGAAGAAACGAGTCTTACAGGCAGCACATAGTGAGTAGTAGCAGCCTTCGGATCGTTGAAGAAGGCATCAGTAAGATGCACTGTTGTACCACCAATAATCTTTCCCTTAGGGATAGTCAGGGTGTTAGGATCCTCCAGGGTATAGTAGGATTCAGGGAGCACCTCCATACCACTGCCTTCTGGCAGAAGAGAAGGATCTATCTGATAGCTGATCTTACAGTCCTTGGTATTCTTGTAGCCACCACCCCAAGTTGCCTGCAACTTGAACTGATGAGCATTGTCGTCGGTATTTACCGCATCATCGTCATTACCGAGGGTGATAACGCGGATAGGTGCCTGCATAGCGAAATATACAGATATCTTACCGTTGTTGCCACCATTGCCAGTTCCTCCCTGAAGACTATCTTCCCAATCTCCGTTTGAACAAGAGGTAGAAAGACCAGCTACCAAGGCAAGTCCCATGATTGCAGTTCCTATTTTTCTGAATGTTTTATTCATAATCTTCTTTTTTTTCTTTTTATTACCAAATGTTGTTCTTTTTACCATCCTGTGTTCTGAACGAGTGATGGGAAATTAAGAATCTGGTCGTATGGCACAGGACCATAGAAGGCATTCTCCTTGAAGTTACGTGTTTCCACTGAGATTGGAGTATATTTCTTGCTACCCTCTTCGTTGGTGATGCTCATACCCTTTGCCTCCTCTGTGAGGTTAGCCTTCCAGCGACGGAGATCCCAGAAGCGGAAGCCTTCGAAGCAAAGCTCGATGCGGCGCTCGTTTCTGATCAACTCACGCATCTTTTCCTTGCTCTGTGCACACTCGTCCAGGTATGGATCTTCACCAAACTCTCCCAAGCCTGCACGCTCACGGATTGCCTTGATTACATCGTAGGCTGAGTAACCTGTTCCACCCTTAGGACCATAAGCCTCATTGGCTGCCTCGGCATAATCCAGATAAAGCTCTGTGTAACGGATACGGGCTGTATAATGATAAGCCTTGCCGTTAACCGTAGGATCCAGGTTGATGTCCTGACGGAGGAGCTTCTTCATATAGTAACCTGTGCGGGTTGACTTGGAAACATCCTTGTTGAGACCATCGAGATTGTCTGCGTTATCTGCCTGTGTATTGATGACAGTATTTCCTGAACCTGCTTTCTGACCGTTATAGATAATGTACTTAGCCAGACGTGGGTCACGGTTTGCGTATGGATTAGCTGGGTCATAATCGCTCTTCTTATCTGTAATAGGATAACCGTTGGCTGCAGGGAATGCATCTACAAGATTCTGGGTTGGATTGATACGACCCTGACCATAGATTGATGGTGGGTAGTTCTTGGTCTCCAAATCATTGTTCTCGCTCTTCTCTGTACGCCAGAGTACTTCCTTAGGACATTCTGCCGCATCAAGATCCTTCATGTTTGGGTCTGCATACCACTCCAAACCATTTATATCGATGCCTGAGATGCCACCATTGAGGTCGAGCACAGCCTTGGCATATTTGGCAGCCTGCTCGTAGGTTACGCCGCTGCCATCGGCAAAGGCTGGAGATGCAGCCATCAATGTAGCCTGTGCAAGAACGGCACGGGCGATACGACCACTTAAGCGTCCGGCGAAGTTGGAACCAAGTACACGATTGTAAGTAGCCTTTGTAACTGTATAGGATTTGCCAAGGCAATTAACGGTCATTGTCTCGTTATCCGTATCCTTGTAGTCAACAGGAAGTACACGTACAGCCTCTTCTGCATCCTCAATGAGCTGCTTCATGCAGTCGGCAAAAGAAGCACGCACCTCGAGAGAATTGAAATCTGAGCTTACATCCGTTGGCTCAAGAATATTAGGCACACCGAGGAGTGTTCCATTGGCCCAACCACCATGGGCACGGAGCAGATAGTACATAAAGAGTGCTCTCAAACCCTTTGCCTCGCCGATATAACGCTGCTCATACATGGCACGCACAGTCTCATCGCTGTTCCAGTTTACCTTATCCACATTGGCAAGGAAGAGGTTAATATACTGGATGGCTGCACGGCAGTCGCGCCAGGCTTCCACCGGATTGTTGCTTGAAGTCCAGCTATCTACGCCAGTCATCTTACGCAAAGATTCGGTGGCATCGTTGCTCACTGCATCGTCTGTAGCGACATCGTTGAACCTGTATTCGCGGTTTGGCAAACGGGTATAGGCGTTGCCAAGCACACCATCAGCATAGTCAGGATGGTCGTACATATACTCGAAACCCAGATGGTTTTCAATGGCAGGCTCGAACATATCGTCGCAGCTTGTCAGTCCTATCGAAAGAGCCAGTCCGAGCACCACTCCACCAATTTTATATTTTGATAGTAAGTTGTTCATCACTTTTGTCATTTTCGTTATCTTTATTTTTATATTAGAACTCAACCTTTGCACCGATGGTGAAACTGCGGGTTTGAGGAGCAGAATCTACATTGCGTTCCATCTGCTTGCGCTCACCGGCTATCGTCAGGAGGCTGCTGCCATTGACATATACCTGCAAGCCCTTCACCAAACTGTTGTCTCCGAAGAGAGACTTGTTGAAGTCGTAGGTAAGCTGCACGCGGCTCAAGTCGATACGGTCGGTTGAATACATCCAGTAGTCGGAAGCACAGAAGTTGTTGTCACTACTCTGTGTTGTCAGACGAGGATAGGTGATAGACTCACCGTTCTTGTATTTACTCTCTGTCCAGGCGCCGAGTACCACGTCACTGTACTTACGCTCACCGTAAACCCAGTTGTAGGTATCGTCCTTGAGAGCATTGCCACCAAACTGACCTGTCAACATGGCGAAGAGAGTGAAGTTCTTGTACTTCAAGGTAAGATTCATACCACCGGTGAACTTGGCGCTCCAGCGACCGATAACCACGCGGTCCTTGCTGTCGATGATATTATCACCATTCTGGTCCTTGTATCTCAGATCACCAGGCTTCACAGTACCTAAAGAGCTCTTGACCTTATCATTGTCAATTTCTTCCTGACTGTTGTAGTAGCCTAAGCACTCATATCCCCAAAGGGCATCAGTGAGCTTGCCTTCTGTACGCATGTAGTCATACTCTACATTCTCAGCAACCTTCAGGTTCTTTGAACTGTTGGTCTGTCCGAATGCCTGGATGCCATATTCGAAGTCTCCCACCTTGTCATTGTAACCGAGAGAGAAGTCAACACCTGTGCGGCGGTTCTTGCCGTAGTTGATGTATGGCACGAATGTAGATACAGGCCAGTAGGTATGCATGTAGCTTGGATAGATATAGTCTGGCTGAGCAAGCAAACCATCGGTCACTGTGTTGTAGTAGTTCACGGCAAAGCTGAGTCGGTTGCCGAACAAGGCACCATTCAAACCTACGTTGAACTCCTTACGCTTGATGAAGCCCAGCTTGTCGTTACCACCACGCTGAGAGTCTGAAGTCTGGATGGCGTTGTTAGCGTCAGACCATCCCCACCATGTACCAGTAGCCGTGAAGATATTCTCATACATGAAGTACTCTTTGATATCAAGATCCTGGTTCAAGACGGTATAACCTGCAGTAAGACGGAGGTCATTGAGCCAGTTTACATCCTTCAGGAAATTCTCTTCAGAGAGTCTCCAGCCGAGAGTTGCCGATGGAGAGATGGCATTGCGGTTGCCCTCAGGAAGCTTTGCCGAATGTACCACATTGGCTGCCAGGTCGGCATAGTACTTATGTGCATAGTTGTATGACACGAGAAGTCCCAGGTTGGCATTGCTTACCTTGTGATACTCACCGCTGATAGTCTGCTGATAACCATTGGCGAGCAAGGTGGCATTGACATTGTGATTGCCGAAGGAGTTAACGTAGTCAAACTGTCCGGTCCAGGCAAGCGTCTGGCGCTCTGCTGAGTTGCTGGAGTTCAAAGTACCCGTATGCTTATCCTCACCATACTGAGTGACGGAACCGATAACCTGCTTGCCGTCAAACTGTGTCCAGTTGACACCGAAGGTTGCATAACTGTCGTTCAAGGATGTGGTGTATGACGTAGAATAGTCAACCGCAAACATGGTCTTGAAGCTCAATCCCTTGAGCACAGAAGACAGATCAAACTTGACACCCGTATCAAACTGCATCTGGCGGGATGTCCAGGTGTTGTAGCCTGCTGCATACATATCTGCGAAGGCATTGGTCTGGTCTTCCTGTGTAGCACCCAGGAAATACTGTCCGGCTGGCAATCCCACAGGATTGGTGATGATATTTCTTGAGTTATTGATGAGAGCCAGAGAATTGGCATCCATCGGGTCAAGATAAGACAGCGGGATGAATGGAGCCACACGGTTAGGGCGCAATGTAGAAGCTGCCTTCCAGAATTCGCTGTTTGAACCATGCTGGTTATAATAGGTAGCGTTGGCATTCACCCAACCAGAAGCCCAGTCAGCGAGCTGGAGGTCGATGTTACCACGTACGTTCAGGCGGTCGGTATAGTTGTTCTTTCCTTCACCGAAATTCAGGAAATCACCCTCGCGGTAGTAGCTCACGTTGGTATAGAACTGTGCAAACTTACCACCACCTTCGAACTCAGCCGTCACATCGTAGCGAGACTTGGTCTTCTTGAGATAATCAGAATTATAGAACTGCTGGTTTGGATAACGGTAAGGATTGGTACCTGCAGCCGTGTTATAGATGTCTTCAGCTGAATACTTAGCAGAAAGACCATCGTTGGCAAGTGCCTGATTGTAAAGCGTCATATACTGCGCACCATCGATGTAGGTAGGATAAGACTTCGCTACACTCATCTGATAGTTGGCACGTGCTGTAATCTTCAGCGGTTCAATCTTACCACGCTTGGTTGTGATGAGAATGGCACCCTTTGCAGCACGGCTACCGTAGAGAACAACGGCAGAAGCACCCTTGAGGAAGGTAATGTCTTCAATCTCCGTTGGCAAAACATTGTTTGCATCACGTGGCACACCGTCAATCAGCACAAGTGCATCACCCTGATTCCATAGCGACCCGTTATAACCTGCAGCCAAAGCCTGCATGTTATCGAGGCTATAGGTATTATAGTTCTTCTCCAGCAGATTCTTCACATTGACCGTGCTGACAGGAGTGATTACATCACGGGCATCCGCCTTGCGGAATGCCACGTTGATGGTGTCTGCTTCTGTGGCATCCTGTGCCATCACTCCTTGTGCAGAGAGAGCGAAGAGGGAAACCGGAAGAATCGCTTTATATCTTGAAATTATGTTGCTCATAATTTTTTCTTCTTTATTCTTTTAATTGTTTTCTTGATTCACACTCTATTACCAACCTGGATTCTGGAACATCTCAGGATAGATACTGGTGTCTTTCTTCTTCAAAGGCATCCACCAGTGCTTGCTTGTGAAGTGGCGGGTAAGAATGGTCTTCTCCTTGAAACCGGAAACCTCGGTGTTCTGTGGATTCTTTGGATCAAACTCGCCTGCACGTACAAACTCCTGAGAGGTCTTGATGTTGTAAGGTGCCTTGTCGAGAAGCAACCAGCGGCGCAGGTCGTTGAAACGATGACCTTCGAAAGCAAGCTCTACGGCACGCTCGCGGCGAACCTCATCCATGAACTTGTCCTTGTTGCCGGTAAACTTAGCTGCAACACCGGCTACACCGGCACGCTCGCGAATCTTGTTCACTGCATCGAGAGCTGTGAGTGAGCACTTGGCTTTAGCGGTGGCTCCACCTACGGCTGCACAAGCCTCGGCATACATCAGATAACAGTCGGCAAGACGCAGGTAAGGCACATCAATGTACAACTTGTTATAAGTAGAACCCATATCATAGTTGTTGGCGATCATAGGAATGAACTTATAGAGCAGGTAACCAGTGCGGCTCTCGTTGATATCGTCACGGTAAGTACCACCTGTATAGAGGTTGGCATATCGGTTAGCATCCGGTTCGATGGCTCCCTCTACCACCTTTACTCCATCATATACGATGTCGTGATAGAAACGTGGGTCACGGTTCTTCCAAGGATGGGTTGGGTCGAAACCAGACTCTGGGTCATCGAGAGGAAGACCATTCTTCATACCATAATAGTTTACGTAGTTGGCTGTAGGCTGTGAGGCAGCCTTACCACCTGTAAGAATCGAACCGCCAAACTCGGTGAACACTCCGAAGTGAGAGTTCTGCCATGCATCGGTTGGAATATCACGGAGAATATTCTCGGTAGAACCTGGAGGAAGCATGTTCTTGTTCCAGGTATAGAACAGATCTGAGTAATCAGCAAAATCCACGAGCTTGTACTGGGTCTGTCCTGTCTCAACAAGAGCAAGGAGTTCGCCAAGTGCCTCGGCAGCCTGCTGTGCATAGTTGGTATCGTAATCGTAGGTGCTGGCATTGCCGTTTACATTCATCTTGGCATCGCAGTTCTTCACCAGTGGAGAAGCTGCCCACAAGAGCGATTTGCCTTCATAGGCAAGTGCGGTAATCTTGTTGATGCGGAAGCCATTCTTGCCTAATGTATTGCGACCAACAGAAGACTTATCCCAGTCGATAGGCAGAAGCTCTGCAGCCTCACGGAAGTCTTTAGCAGCCTTCTCGGCACATGCCTGACAGGTTTCACGAGGAAGAGTCATTGGCTGGTCGGCAGCTATGGCATGATCAATATATGGCAGACCACCGAAATACTGCATCAGCTGGAAATGAAGCCATCCACGGAAGAAGAGCAACTGACCCTTGATGGTATTCTTCTCCTCCTGGGTGGCAGCCGTCATCAGGTCCATATTCTCCAGACCCAGATTTGCCTTACGGATGCCATACCATGCGCCCTTCCAGAGACCACGGCTAAAACGGTCGTTAGGATTAAACGTATCAGCCTGATCCATGAAGCATGCGCCCCATCCGTCAAACTCTTTCTGCCAGCCCCAGAAGTCACCCTGGTCAACCTTGTAGCCCATGAGGTAGTCGAAGCCCACAGCCTGGATATCATCCTCACCCCAGTTCCAGCACGTTGTCCAGTAACTCTTGGAGAAGTCAGGAATACAGAGATAAAGCTCCTCTGTAAAGCCCTGGAAATTCTTGAAATTCTTGAAAGCAGCCTCTGGAGATACATCCGATTCTGGTGACTTGTCAAGATAGTCTGTACAGCTGGTGGTCAGGGCGAGAGAACATCCCAATGCCAACGCCAGGCAGGCAGACTTATATTTAGAAATTATTCTTGTCATAATAAATAATGTGTTATATTAACGCTGTTTACAACTCTAACTTGATACCGAAGTTGATACGCTTCATTGTAGGGTATGCACCCTGAGAAGCAAGACCTGTACCTGCGAAGTTCGATTCACGGTCGTCAGGCATATCAGTCCAGAGGAAGAGGTTGTTACCATTTACATAAACTTTCAACATCGAGAGACCGAGACTCTTGATCCAGCCGCCATTCCAGGTATAAGCTACCTCCAGGTTCTTCAAGCGACAGAACGAACCGTCGTAGAGGAAGCGGGTACCCTCATAGTAACTTGGAGTAGAGTTCATGCGGAGTGAAGGAATACCGTTTGGAGTTGATGGTGACCAGTAAGCCCCCTCCTTGAACACCGTGTGAAGGTATGGCTTAGGCAGTGAGTTGAATGATACATAGCGGCTCACGTTGTTTACGCCATAGAACTGTGCATAGATGCTGAATCCCTTGTAATCAATACCGATAGTGGCATTGTAGGTGTTCTGAGGAGTACCTGTAAAGCCATAAGGCGCACTATCATTGGTATCAATCACACCGTCACCATTGAAGTCGGTGATGATATACTGACCTGGCAACTTCTGGTTGTCGTTGGTATTATGAGGAGTCATTGCGATGACATCATCCCAAGACTGTGCTGTACCATTGTCGAGATAGCTCTTGCCCTGTCCGATGGAGAATCCAACGTTCTTCTGGTATGCAGGAAGCAACTCTGGGTCGTCATGCTCGGTAACAACATTTTTTGCATGCGTCATGTTCATGTTGGCATAGGCATGGATACCGTTGGCAAAATCATACTGCAGTCGAACTTCCAGCTCATAACCAGTGGTCTTGGTTCTACCTTTGTTCATGTAAGGAGCAGAAGCACCGAAATAGAAAGGCACCGAACGGCTGCCGCCGGCAATCATGATGTCGGAACGCTTCTCGCTGAAGAACTCAAGCGAACCGGCTACGAGACCACCGAGGAAAGCATAGTCGATACCGAAGTTCTTCTTAATGGCCTTCTCCCAATGGATATCTGGGTTACCTACCTTTGCTTCCTTATACCAGGTGTAAATGGATTCGCTGTTTGGGTTGGTTGAATCAAGATGGGTCTTGCCACCATAAGCCCAAGTGGTCTGGTAGAGCCAGCGTTCCCATACATTATCCTCACCAATCTCTCCATAAGAGTAGCGAAGCTTGAGGATATCAATCAGATTTCTACCGAATACCTTTGTTTCTGTCACTGGCTTGAACCATTTCTCGTTGGCTACGTTCCAACCGATAGCACCTGAATTGAAGAAGGCGAAACGATTGTCCTTGGAGAACTTCTCCGAACCGTTGTAGGCACCGTTATACTCGAACATGTAGCGGTCGTCATAATTATAGGTGGTACGGAATGCCCAGTCCTCACGGTAGTTGGTAAACTCAGAACCCGTAGCACGCTCAGAGCGGTTGAATACGCCCATAGCTGTTACATCGTGCTTGCCGAACTTGCGTCCCCAATAGAGCTGTGCCTGATAGAAGAGGTTACGCTGGGTAAGATTGTTGTTGAGCGCACCTGGATCAGTAGTCCATGCGGTGGTCTCCACAAAATCGAAGTTGTTGTGTCCCGCAGGCTTCTCCTTATAGGTCACCTTACCCGTTACAGGGTCGATATACTTATACTGGGCTGCATGATTGAGGTCATTGACACCTCGGTTTGCCTCCACAAACACGTTATCCCAAGATACGATGGCAGATGCCTTCAGACCCTTTGTAATAAAGGAAAGATCCTGCTCGAGCGTAAAGTCGGTGTTGATACGGGTTGTGGTGGTTGACTGCTCACCATGAAGTGCAAGATTGGTCACAGAGTTAGGAGAGCCTTGATCATCTTTAGGGAAATAGCCCCAAACACCATCGCTAAACTGTGGCAGGAAGGTATCATGAGGTGCGGAGTAAGCTGCCTGCCAGAGCTGGGTCTCAGCCCATGAACCTTTCTCCAAGCCATAAGGTGACTTGCGGATACCATGACTACCCGAAAGGTTTGCCTTCAGCGTAGTAGTCTTGGTGAGCTGGAAGTCGAGGTTGGAACGAACGTTGATACGGTTGAATCCGTAACCACTGGTATAACCACGATTGTTATCCCACTCGCGGAAGAGGTCACCCTCGTGCTGATAGTCGATGGCTGCATAATACTTCACAGCCTTGGTACCACCAGCGATATTCACATTGGCATTGTAAGACATGGCGTAGTCCTTGAAGAGTTCCTTCTGCCAATCTACATCAGGATAACGCTCGCTCATCAGGAATCCGGTCTCCGGATCAATACTGCCTGCAGGAGCATTGTATTTGTCGATGAAGTCGGTAGAGCGGATGTCACCCCAGCTTGAAGGTGAAAGTCCCAACTCATGCTTGATTGCCTGGTTCACATAATAGAGCGCATCGGCTGAACCGTAAGTCTCAGGCAACTTAGACACCAGCTTGATTGCAGAGCTTGCACTGGCTGAAATCTTAGCCTTGCCTTCCGTACCACGCTTGGTGGTAATCAGGATAACACCATTCGCACCCTTCACACCATAGACGGCGGTGGCAGAAGCATCCTTCAATACAGAGATAGACTGTACGGAATGGATATCAACACTCGACATAGGGCGCTCGATACCATCCACAAGAATGAGAGGGTCGGAAGAGTTCCAGGAGCTCACACCACGAATCACAATCTTAGGATCCTCATCACCAGGCATACCTGATGAAGAAGATGTAATCACACCAGGCAGATTACCTGTCAGGGCAGAACCGATGTCAGAAACACCACCTGCGCGTTCCAACACCTTACCTGTGGTCTGGGTGATGGCACCCACGACAGAAGCCTTCTTCTGCTGACCATAACCAACGACTACAACTTCGCCGATGGCGTTGTCGTCTTCAAGAGTAAGTTTGAACTCTCTCTTCGTACCTACCTTTACTTCCTTGGTCTTCATACCCACGTATGTAAATACCAAGGTAGAATTCTCTGAAGGAACACTGATGCTGAAATTACCATCTAAGTCGGTGATAGCACCGACACCGGCGTTTCCTTTCACTTTTACAGTGGCACCTATCAGAGGCTCACCTGTACCGTCAACAAGATTACCCTTGACCAGGATCTTCTGCGCCTGAGCATTCAGGCTACAGAAAGCACCCACCAAGCATAAGGCTGCTGTCCGTTTCATTGTTAACACTTGTTCAATCATGTTCTATTCATTTTTGATTTATGCTTTAAAAATTTAGGCGTGTATTAAAATTGTTTATTCACGGCGACAAAGGTATGGATTTCTTTCGAAACATACTTTGTGTGGTGTAACATAAAGTTTATCATTTCAAAAAAAACTTGCGAGAACGTATTTTTCCATTACTTAACAGTTGTTTTATTATATAAACACCTGCAGTTGGCTTTTCAATCTCTTTTCCTTCTATATTATAATATAAGGTGGAAACCACGTCTTCCTGGGTTTCTAATTGTTTTATTCCTGTTGTATTTTGTTTCAAATACCACTCTTTATACCAGTTCATACAGGCATAGCCGCAACATTCTTCGAACAGTTCGTGCTTCTTGGCATTCTGGAAACCAGGAATCACCTTGCCCGTATTCAGATACTCGTCTATGTCGTAATATTCCTGTGGATGGGTAAGGGTCATACCGATGTTGCCGTAATGGTCGTGCACTGCCTTCCATGCCAAGCCCCATTTCGAGGTGGATGCCGTTGCCCAGCTGCCCAGGTTAGGCTGAGTCCACTGGCCCCATTCGTTGTAGTGACCTTCGCTCTTCCTGTCCGGATCTTCCGGACTCCAGTCTATCTCCGTTACCATGATAGGCTTCGTCTCTACCATCGGCACCTGACTCTTGAAGTTGCGGATAAAGGTATCGTGATTGCAGTTCTTGTCGGTCATGTTACCATACCAGCCGGAATAAACATGTACTGCATAAGAGAAGTTGTTCTCGCTATCTTTGATAGGATACTTGACGTAATCCTGGTACTGGCTCTGATAACCTGCGCCCGGAACCCAGATGATTCCCTTGAACCCCTGCTTGCGAATCACATCCACCACCGGCTGGAAGAAATCACGCAATGCTTTATCCGAATTAGAGCCATCACTCAGATGAACCCTCACCGGCTCGTTGGCAAGTTCGATAGAGATAATACCCGAATTCTGCTGGATATACTCATCGGCAGCAAATGCTTTCCAGATAGCCTTCAGATAGCGGTTGTACTTATCGCCTACGCTGATATCGCCAGGACAGACACCCGGTGGACGAACGATGACGTAGAGTCCGTGGGCGATGGCATCCTTAATTAATGGGATATAGAGTTTCTGGAGATAGAGGCGGTAGCGCGCGATGTCGAATGCCGAGATATCAGCCTCGTTTTCTGCTTTCTTTGCCGGATCGTTGGTCCAGCATGGATCCATGTGCAATCGGAACACGGTGCAGTAAGCACCCTGCTTCTTGTCGGTAATAGCCGAGAACTGCTTAGAGAAATAATCCAAGCAAGGCTTAATGTCGGCTTCCGAATAGTCGGGCTTCCACTGTTGCCATCGCCAGCCGTTGAAATAGCGGTTTGGCGTATCCATTACGCCATGCAAGACAACAATCTTACCATTGGCATCTACCAGGTTCTTACCCTGCACACGAAGTGCCGGCAGATTATCGGCAGCCAGCCCCGCCATTGACAGCATAGCCATAGCGAGTGATATTAACAATTTCTTTCTGTTCATGTTATTTTATTTTTAGATTTTTATCACTTTTCCAAATTGTCAATTAATTATCAAGCCCCCAAAAACTATCTTAGTTACCTTTAAAGAGAATGGTGCGTATCCCTACGCACCATTCCTAGAAAACCAATTAATCATGATCTTTTCAATCATAATATGTCCATTTAAAATTGAACTCAAATGCTATAAACCTATATTAACCTAACTAAAAACCATTCTAACTAAAATCATTCAAAAAACTACTATTTCGCATATTTCACAATAACCATAACCTAATGCCAATGCAAAATTGACTCTGTTTGACGGGGCAAAGGTATCAAGAAATCGGGAAACAGGCTTTATCCTGCGTAACCGATAGTTTATGAGGAGTTTAGACGTATAACATATACTTTCCGTCATGTAACATTACCTGATAATAAACACCAAAAGGCATATTATTTGTTTCCTGCAATCAGGAAAAGAAAGAATTATTGGGATATTCCAATTAAAAATCGTACTTTTGCAAGCAGAAAATAACACTATATAAATATAAACAAGAAACATGAAAACTATAAGCCAATTAATCATCACGATGATGATTTGCCTCTTCTCCATCCAGACATGGGCACAGAGCGGCAAACTCTTCAACACGGACAATCAGCTCTCGAGCAACCTCGCCACGCAGGTGTTCCAGGACAAGAGCGGATTCATCTGGATAGCCACCCGCAACGGTTTGAACACCTACGATGGTTACCACATCACCATAATAAAGAAGGATATGTCAAATTTTTTAGGTCTCAACAGCAACTACATCAATAGCATTGCTCAAGACGAGAAAGAACATATCCTGCTAGGTACCAACAACTCTCTATTGGAATTTACGGGAAGTGAATTCCTAAAAATCCCTATGCTCGATTCCAAAGGCAAAGAACTCGCCACCTACGTAAAGCAGATATATCCGCTAAGAAACAAAGACGTAGCCGTGGCTACATCGGGCTATGGCATCATGCTCAAAAAGCAGGATGAACAAAAATGCCATGCCATGAAGGGAGAGGTGGAAAAACTGAAATATATCCACAAACTCCTGGAAGATAAACGGGGCAGACTCTGGATCATCACCGAAGACGGGAAACTCTACCGCAAGGAAACAAACGGCAGAGTCACCTCACACTTTACCGGAACCGAAGGCGTGGGCGCACAGGATATCCTGCAGGATGCCCTGGGCAACCTCTATCTCGCCAGCAAGAACCAGGGCGTATATCTGCTCAGGGCAGGAAGCAACGCCTTTGCCCGAATCAGCAACATCGGAAACCTGCCCATCGACAACATCTATATCAGCCGCAACAACAAGCTCTATATCGGCTGCGACGGACTGGGCATCTATGTATATGACCCTCAGACCGGATTCCTGCAGGATAACCCTCTCTTCAGCCGACTGGTGAACCTGGCCAAGAGCAAGATAACCAGCATCATAGAAGACAATCAGGGCAACATCTGGGTGAGCATGCTGCAGAAAGGCGTATTCATGCAGAGCAACATACAGAACGACTTCAACTACATGGGCTTCCGCCTGGGCAACCGCAACGTAATTGGCGAAAACTGCGTTACCAGCCTCAGCATCAACCAGGGCAACCAGGTGTGGGTGGGTACCGACAAAGATGGCCTATACCTATTTAATATAGCAACCCGCAGCGTAGAGGGGCATTTCCTAAACCAAAGCACCGTACTCACCCTCTGTAAGGACCAGCAGGGCAGAACCTGGGTGGGAACCTATACCGACGGTCTGGGGTATATGGATGCAGCCGGAAGCTTCCACCCTGTTGATTTGGGCATCAGCAAGTCGGTGGGCATCTTCGATATCAAGCAAGACCCACAGGGCAACATCTGGATAGCCACCATGGGCAAAGGTCTCTTCTGCCTGCAGAAAGACGGAAGCCGAAGGAACTACAAGACTAAATATGGTGCAGATAATAACCTCAAAATCAATTGCCTGCCCAACAACTACCTCATCAAGCTCAGCTTCTCCAACGATGGAAACCACCTATATGTTGCCACCTCAGTGGGACTGGCATGCCTTGACCGCAAGCAAAACAGCTGGACTTCCACCTTTAAGGGCATCAACTGCCTCAACAAGAACAGATTCTCCCACTGCGTGTTTGTTGACAGCAAAGACCAGGTATGGTATGGCACCGAGGATGGAGCCTTCTGCTTCGACTTCAGAAAAGGAATAGAGCCTAAACATTATTCCACAGCCAACGGGCTCACCGACAACAGCGTGGCAAGCATTACCGAGGACTACCAGGGCAATATATGGATAGGAACCATCAAGGGACTCAACAAACTGGCTCTCAAGAGCGGAACAATCACCAAGTTCTATGCCGAAAGCGGACTGCAGAGCAACGAGTTCAGCGACGCTTCCGTATGCACCACACAGGATGGAAAAACCATCCTGATGGGCGGTTCGGGCGGACTCAACTGGTTCCAGGCAGATCAAGTAAGACAGCACCCATGGCAGGCAAAGGTAGTTATCTCGGGGTTCATCTTGAACAACAAGATGGTGACTCCGGGCATGAAGTCGGGCAGCTATACCATCACGGACAACTGGTCAACCTTTTCCCGTGATTTCCAGCTTTCTCACGAAGACAACACCTTTACCCTGCAGCTCTCTACCCTCACCTATAATGATGTGGAGCAGATAAGCTATGTGTACAGCATCAACGGCGATGCCTGGCGCACGGTGCCAGCAGGACAGAACGAACTTGCCTTCTCTCACTTGGCTCCAGGCAGATACAAATACCGCATCAAGGCCATCTGCAATGGCTACGAAACACCGGTGAAAGAATTCACCATCACCATTCACCCAGCCTGGTATGCCAGCATCTGGGCAAAGCTCTTCTATCTGCTGCTCCTCATAGCAGCCATCATACTCTACCTGCGCCACCGCAAGCGCCAGATGGAAGACCAGCTCATCCTGCAGCAGCACATCCACGCCGAAGAGATGGGCGAGGCGAAGATCAAGTTCTTCATGAACATCAGTCATGAAATCCGCACGCCGCTCACACTCATCATCACGCCGCTGCTCTCGCTCATCAAGGAAGACAAGGAGCCTCACCGACAGGGCATCTACGAGATTATCCGAAAGAACTCGGAACGTATCCTCCACCTCATCAACCAGATGATGGACCTGAGAAAGATAGACAAGGGACAGATGGTGATGCGCATGTGCCAGACCGACATGGTGGCGTTCATCAACGAGGAATACAAACTCTTCAGGCAGCAGGCTCTGGCCAAGAACATCGACTTCGAATACCAGCACGACAGCGAAGAACTGCCCGTATGGATAGACCGAAACAACTTCGACAAGGTGATTATCAACATCCTTTCGAACGCCTTCAAGTTCACCCCTACGGCAGGCCACATCCTCCTCTCGCTCACCCACACCGAGCACCATGCCTACATCAGCGTCAAAGACAGCGGCATAGGCATCCCGAAGGACAAGCTGAAAACCATCTTCCAGCGCTTCTACCAGACCCCTGCCGACCCTAACGACCGCAACATCGGTACGGGAATCGGTCTCGACCTCACCCGCTCGCTCGTGGAACTGCACTACGGCACCATCTCTGCCCGCAACAACGAGGGCGAGAAGGGAAGCAAGTTTGAGCACGGCAGCGAGTTCATCATCCGCATTCCGCTGGGCAAGGACCACCTGAAACCGGAAGAACTCATCGACGAGGAAGAGATAAAGGAAAAGCAGAACCAGGAACTTGCCGAGGTAGAGCAGCTGGAACAGGAGGTGAAGGAGACGGAAAATGCCGAAAAAGCCGAAAGCGCAGCCGGCACAACGGATATGCAGGGCAATCTGCCAGCCTCAGCAAGTGGAAACAAGGCTGAAATCGTGATTGTGGAAGACGAAGAGGATATTCAGGATTACCTGAAGGCCCAGCTCTCCAGCGACTTCAAGATTCGCACCTACCCTAACGGAAAGGTGGCACTCAACGAGATTCTGAAGAATAAGCCTGACCTCATCATCAGCGACATCATGATGCCGGAAATGGACGGAACCACCCTCTGTGCCAAGCTGAAATCAAACATCAACACCAATGATGTGCCTATCATCCTGCTCACGGCAAAGAGCCGTGAAGAAGATCAGCTGGAAGGATTACAGACCGGTGCCGATGCCTACATACTGAAGCCATTCAATATGGACATCCTGCGCCGCACCATCATCAACCTGCTCACCATGCGCCGCACGCTGAAAAACAAATTTACGGGCAAAGAGCGTCAGGAGGAGAAGGTGGAGCAAAAGAAGATTCAGACTCCAGATGATGCACTGATGCAGCGTGTGATGGAGGTGATTAACGAGAACATCGGCGATTCCGACCTGAGTGTCGATATGATAGCCCAGAAGGTGGGCATCAGTCGCGTGCACCTGCACCGCAAGATGAAGGAGCTGACCAATCAGACGCCACACAGCTTCATCCGCAACATCCGTCTGCAGCAGGCAGCCAAGTTGCTGAAGGATGGCAAGCAGAGCATCACCGACGTGATGTATGCTTGCGGCTTCTCTAATTCCGCAAGTTTCAGCACCATGTTCAAGAACCTCTATGGCTGTTCTCCTAGAGAATACATGCAGAATGCCATGAAGAAATAAAGATGATACACAATAGAAAAAAGAATATGTAACAAAAACAAAGCTTTATGAAACATTGAAAAAAGTCTTGGTTACATTTCACAATGAAAGATTGCAAATAAAACCGTAACTTTGCAGCAGAAAAACCAGTATGGATTCTCTCCCTGGTTTTTCGCTGCATTTTTTGTATAATCTTTAAAATCAACAATTATAATGAAGAAATTAGCAATCTTATCGCTTTCGATGATGCTTGCTGCAGGAGCGCAGGCACAGACAGCAGAGTTCGACTACTTCAAGTATGCCGGCAATGATGCCCGATTCAATGTCCCGATAGACAAGACGCATCAGTACTACAACCCAGTATTGGCAGGATTCTATCCAGACCCATCCCTCTGCCGCGTAGGTGACACCTATTATCTGGTGAATTCATCCTTCACCTTCTTCCCAGGTGTACCTCTCTCTACCAGCAAGGATCTGGTAAACTGGACTCCTGCCGGTCATGTTCTCGACCGCACATCACAGGTTCCATTGAAGGGCCAGCAGGTATCAGCCGGTATCTTCGCACCTGCCATCAGCTATAACAAGAAGAACAAGACCTTCTATATGATCACCACCAACGTGGGTGCCGGCAACTTCTTTGTGAAATCAAAAGATCCTTCCAAAGGCTGGAGCGAGCCTATCTATCTGAAGAAGATTGACGGCATCGACCCAAGCTTCTTCTTCGATGACAACGGAAAGGGATATATCGTACATAACGGTCCGGTAGTTGGCGGTGCCGACTATGAGGGTCAGCGTGCTATCCGCTGCTTCGAATTCGACGTGAAGGGCGACAGCATCAAGGGCGACTTCAAGGAGATTCTGCGTGGCGGAACCCATGTAGAGGCGCGTCCTATCTGGATTGAGGGTCCTCACCTCTTCAAGAAGGGCAAGTTCTATTATCTGATGTGTGCAGAAGGCGGTACAGGCGGATGGCACAGCGAGGTAATCCTGCGTGCCAAGAATCCGATGGGTCCATGGGAGGAATGCCCTAACAACCCTATCCTCACCCAGCGTACAGGCTTGGATCCAAACCGCAAGGACCCTGTATCAAGTGCCGGCCATGCCGACATCGTAGAAGATGGCAAGGGCAACTGGTGGGCAGTGTTCCTGGCTTGCCGCCCTTACGAGGAAGATATGTACAACACAGGTCGCGACACCTATCTCCTGCCGGTAACATGGAAAAACGGATGGCCAGAGATTCTCGCCAAGAACACCCCTATTTCTACGGTAGGCGAAAAGGCTGGTTTGAAGCCAGCCGAGAAGAACGAATTCTCGGGCAACTTCAGCTATGTGGATAACTTCGATGCAGCCGACAACGGCATTGGTCTGAAGGATTTGAACCAACGCTGGATGTTCCTCCGCGACTTTACAGATTGCTATAAGGTAGAAAACGGCAAGCTGAACATGCAGCTGCTGCCAGGCAATATCTACAAGCGTGAACCAATGTCTGCCATCTGGGCACGCCAGCAGCACGGCACCTTCTCTGCCGAGACAGAAATCAACTTCACTCCTCGCAACGACAAGGAGATAGCAGGTTTGGCACTTCTCCAGAAGGAAGACCACAACTTCGTGTTGGGCAAGACCATGAAGAATGGCAAGCTGATGATTACCCTGACCCGTGCCGAGAAGAACAACATCACCATCGCCTCAGCCCCTATCAAGGCAGGCAAGCTGAAGCTGAAGGTAGAAGGTAATGACAGATATTATGATTTCTATTATGCAGAGGAAGGTGGCGACTGGCAGCTGCTCGCCAAAGGCGTTGATGCCAGCAACCTGAGCACCCAGAAGAGCGGTGGCTTCATCGGTGCCTGCATCGGACTCTATGCCTCTTCTAACAAGGAATAACAGATATCATGATATGATATAAAAAATACAAAAAGACTCCCCGAGTTTTTCGGGGAGTCTTTTTGTATTTTGTCTTTATATAAGTTTTATTTATTTTTCACAATATCCAATGTCATTTTGCCAACCCAGATGGCACCCTTGCCATTCTGATCTACAGGCACCTGCTTGCCATCAAGATCTGTTCTGTACTTCAGCTTCTGGAAGAAGCTGTGGCTGTGACCTCCCAATACCAGGTCTATGTGACGGGATGCAGCAATCACCTCGGTATCATCCGTGCCCTCTATATTCCAGCCCAGATGAGAGATGCAGATGATGACATCACACTTCTCCTTCTTCTTCAGGATCTCTGTCATCTCGTTCGCCTTCTGGATAGGATCCAGGTACTGGATGCAACCGCAATTCTTCTCACTCACCAAGCCGGCAAGCTGCGGAGCCAGTCCGAAGACACCAATCTTGAGTCCCTTGCGATGCAATATCACGTATGGCTTCACAATATCCGCCAGCTCGGTGCCGGTGAAATCGTAGTTGGCACAAACAATCGGGAACTTCGCCATCCTGAAGAGACGCACCATATTGTCCATGCCGTAATCGAACTCATGGTTGCCGATGGTGGCTGCATCATACTTCATCTCGTTCATCAATCCCACTTCTACATCCCCCTTGAAGAGCGAATAGTAAGGAGATCCCTGAGAGAAGTCGCCACTGTCGAAGAGCAGAAGATCAGGATTCAGAGTACGTTCCTGCTTGATCATTGCCACACGGCGGAGGTAGCCTCCACGGTTTGCCATGGCTGTATCTGCGAGATTCGGATTGTAAGGCATCACGCAGGAGTGGGTATCGTTGGTATGGAGCACCACGAGCTGCTTCACTACCTTTGGAGTCTTCTGCACCTTTGCCTCCTTCTTGGCCTTTGAATCCTTCAGGACTTTAGCCTGTACTGTTGCCGGCTGCAGCGTGAATGATGTCAGCGCCAGCGCTATATATAATAATGTATGTTTCATTCCTGTACTTATTTAGTTAGTCTATCTGCTTTCCGGGGGTTACAAATCCACGGAAAGCTTCGTTCCCCCTATTCTACTACGCAGCGGTCTTCTACTCTTGACTCCACTACCTTGCCCTGAGCCTTCATCTCACGGAAATAGTCCATGATGATGTAGCGTACATTGTTCTCCTTCGACTTAGGAGCCACCACATCGGTACCGCTCTTGAAGGCAACAAGCTGGTCGTTGCCCTCGGCAAGATAATCGAGGGTGGCTATGCGATAGCTCTTGGCTGGATCGACAGGTTCGCCGTTCAGGGTTACGCCCTTCAGCTTTCCGTCGCGGGTGATAACCATTCTTACGGCATGGCTCACACCCTCGCCGCCACGGTGGGCTATCTGCTGGAAGAGTTCAAGCACCTTCTCGCCGGTAAGCGTGAGGAAACAGATTTTGTTCTCGAAAGGAGCCACCTCGCTCACATCGCCTACGTTGATATCGCCCTTGGCAAAGTCAGCACGGATGCCACCCATGTTATACACCGAGAAGACAGGCTGCTCATTAAACTGTCTGCCACCCCATACCAGGATGTCGCAAAGCAGATTACTGAGTTCGCTTTCAGGGCGATGACGAGTCATATCGTGGGCAATAGTACCAACAACAGGCCCCATAATACTATCCACCTTATTTTTATAAGGAGCAATAAACTGGGCAGCCTCAGCATCAGGTTTAGCATCCCATCGCTGATCGATGAGAATGCGAGTACGTTCCACCTTTGCCACCTTGTATTTTTGAGCAGCAGAAGGACTGACCATCAGCAACATAGCAGCTGCTGCCAGCATACATTTACCACTATTTTTTTTCTTCATACTTACTAAATTTAAAACATGATGACACAAAGATACGAATATTTGTGGAAAAAACTAAGAAAAATGATTGAAAATTTGCGAGATAGAAGAAAAAAGCGTAACTTTGCACCCGCTTTTCGGCGTAACCGCTGTTGTCTGGGCAGAAGAGTTGCCCGTCCATGTTGCGCAGGAACGACAAACAATTTTTAATTCTATACAAAAAAATGGATTTGATTAAAGTTGCTGAAGAAGCATTTGCAACCGGCAAGAAGTTCCCTGAGTTCAAGGCAGGTGATACTATCACAGTCGCTTACAAAATCGTCGAGGGTACAAAAGAGCGTATCCAGCTCTACCGTGGTGTTGTTATCAAGATCTCTGGTCATGGTGACAAGAAGCGTTTCACTGTTCGTAAGATGTCTGGTACAGTAGGTGTTGAGCGTATCTTCCCTATCGAGTCACCAGCTATCGATTCTATCGAGGTGAACAAGCATGGTAAAGTACGTCGCGCTAAGTTGTATTACTTGCGTAAGCTCACTGGTAAGAAGGCTCGTATCGCTGAGAAGAAGACTATTGCCAAGAACGCAGAGTAATTCACTTGATTACTATCCAAGTAAAATAAAAAGGAGATTCCTTGCAAATCATTTGCGGAATCTCCTTTTTTGTTTTTTCCCAAGACAATTTTCCTTCAATCAATATCATCCGAAGAATCAGGCTTCAGTTCATGATCTTCATCCGTATCATAGCTCAGATTTCCATCATCTTCACCATGAAGAGCCTCATGAAAATCATCCCAACTTTGATACCCTACGAAAAGTGCCAGTTTATTGAGCGTTTCCTTGGTAGGTTTTTCCTTACCACTCACATATCCCCACACCTTGTGCAGTCCCTGTGCACTCACCTTGAGATGATGTTTCACAGAGAAGTTAGAAGCTAATTTTTCAAAATCAGAACCTACATGAATCTTCTTACCAATCTTCTTCTCCACCTCATGGGTGAGAAGTACTAAGTCATTTTTCATAACATCATGAAATTTGCAATTCTCTTTATCTTTTTACTAACGTATTCTCTACTTTTTCTCTATCGTTACCTAATTGCCTGCAAAAGTACAAAAAAGTTTGATTCGATGCTACAAAAATGCGATATTTTTTGTAACTTTGCAGCAAATTCTTAATAAATACATGTTTGCAATGAAAGAATTAGCACTCAAGTACGGATGTAATCCGAATCAGAAACCTTCCAGAATCTATATGGAGGATGGAAGCGAACTGCCTATCGAAGTAGTGAATGGCCGCCCTGGCTATATCAACTTCCTCGATGCCTTCAATTCTTGGCAATTGGTCAAGGAGCTCAAGGCTGCCACTGGTCTTCCAGCTGCAGCAAGTTTCAAGCACGTATCTCCTGCCGGAGCCGCAGTAGGACTTCCTCTCAGCGACACTTTGAAGAAGATTTACTTCTGCGATGATGTCAACTTCGAGTTGTCTCCATTGGCTTGCGCATACGTTCGTGCCCGTGGTGCCGACCGCATGTGTTCTTATGGTGACTTCGTAGCATTGAGCGATGTTTGTGACGAGGCTACAGCTCTCCTTATCAAGAGAGAAGTCAGCGATGGCGTGATTGCTCCTGGTTATACTCCTGAGGCCATTGAGATTCTCAAGGATAAGCGTAAGGGTACATACAACGTAATCCAGATTGATCCAGACTACACTCCTGCTCCTATTGAGCGTAAGCAAGTATTTGGCATTACTTTTGAGCAAGGTCGTAATGAAGTAAAATTAGACGACCCAGCACTCTTCGAGGATATTCCTACACAAAACAAGAATTTCCCTGCAGATGCTAAGCGTGACCTCATCATAGCACTCATCACATTGAAATATACACAGAGTAACTCTGTATGCTATGTGAAGGACGGACAGGCTATCGGTATCGGTGCCGGTCAGCAGAGCCGTATCCACTGTACTCGTCTGGCTGGTAGCAAGGCTGATGAATGGTGGTTGCGCCAGTGCCCTAAAGTCATAAACCTGCCTTTCAAGGAGAAAATCCGCCGTGCAGACCGTGACAATACCATCAACGTATATATCTCAGACGAATGGGAAGACGTTCTTCAGGATGGTGTTTGGGAGCAGTTCTTCACTGAGAAGCCTGAGCCTTTGACACGTGAGGAGAAGAAAGCATGGATTGCACAGAACACAGGTGTTTGCCTGGGTAGTGATGCCTTCTTCCCATTCGGTGACAACATCGAGCGTGCTCACAAGAGTGGCGTAGAATATATCGCACAGGCTGGTGGTTCTATCCGTGACGACAATGTTATTGAGACATGTGACAAATATGGTATCGCCATGGCGTTCACACATGTGCGCTTGTTCCACCATTAATTGAGTGAAGAACGAAGAGTGAAGAATTCATCCCCCTTCAATATAAAAACGACATGAATGATATAGACGATATAATCATGGGCGGCATGGTCTTCAAAAGCGGTGGTGGTCCTAAAAAGGACGACGACGGAAAGGTGAAGACTAAGGCCAAAAAGAAAAAGTACATTACCGGCGCCCACGGCAGTGGCTCTGCTCGTCAGAAAGCTAAATATCGCCAACAACGCGCCAACCGCAAGTCGCAGAAAAAGTAATCAATAGAATATTAAAAAAGAAACATCCACGAACGTACCGAAATGCGTTTCGTGGATGTTTTTTTATCACTATTTCAGCATAATAGCTGTATAAATTCGTCCGCTATCTGTTCCAAGTTTGCGGGCTGAAAAATATTCATCAGAATGAGCAAATGTACAAATGCCGCAATCATGGATATTTTCCTCCAGAACACCGCAATGGGTAAGAATCTCCTTGTTGCAAAGTGGCAGATTGATGTGCCATTTCAAAGGTTGATCAATATTTCCCTCGGCAGCCATACGCTCACGTTCCTCAGGATTGGCCTTGAAAGCAGCATTAGGATATTGCGCTGCTATTTCTTCCATTGGGAAAGCGGCTTGTTCAAAAGCCTCGTAAACCTCATCTCCCACTTCAAAATTCACCATAGAGATGCCAGGACCTATCACTGCCTTGAGATGTTTAGGCTCTGTCTTGTAGGCAAAAGCCATCTCTTGCATGGTCTTATGTACGATGCGAGCCAAGGTTCCTCTCCAACCGGCATGAATGGCAGCCACGGCATGATGCTCCTCATCATAGAGAAGTACAGGAATGCAATCAGCCGTTGAAACACCGATACAGACATTTTTCAGATTGGTCATAATAGCATCAACTCCCTCCAACACCATTTTACGGATATTTTCAGGCATTGAAAGAAACTCACCTGCAATCTGTCTTACCTCCACGCCATGAACCTGATGTGGGATGAGAATACGATTTTCCTCAACACCCAGTTCATGAGCCAAAGCCTTGCGGTTTGCCTCCACGCATTCCGGATTATCACCGCAAAACTCATTTATATTAAATTCACCATAGTTGCCCTGGCTCACCCCACCCTGACGAGTGGTAGAAAAAGCCATGACATCAGAGGCTATATTATATTCCTTTATCATTACTCGTATTCAAAATCATCCAGGTCTTCTACGTCCTCGATATCATCCTCATCGATATATTCAACGATATCCTCACCTTCATCAGCCAATTCCTGCTGGAAGCGAGACATATCCTTATCACGATGAACTAACGTATCTTCTGCAGTTATCTCCTGGAGCTTATTACTCTCTGAGTTCAACTCTTTCCACAGAATATCCTTGAGTTCCTGAATACCCTGTCCTGTCACTGAAGATATGAAAACCACAGGCAGGTCGGTAGGAAGCGTTTCCTTGAGCATCTCTATGAGTTCCTCGTCAAGAAGGTCGCACTTGGTGATGGCAAGTACACGATGCTTGTCGAGCATCTCCGGATTGAAATTCTTCAACTCACCCAGCAGCACCTCATATTCCTTCTTGATATCGTCCGTATCTCCTGGTACCATAAACAGCAAGAGAGAGTTGCGCTCAATATGGCGGAGAAATCGCAAACCGAGTCCCTTTCCTTCGCTCGCACCCTCGATGATGCCAGGAATATCAGCCATGACAAAACTCTGGTGATCGCGATAATCCACGATACCTAATGATGGTTCGAGCGTAGTAAATGGATAGTTGGCTATTTTAGGACGAGCACTTGACACAGCAGAGAGAAGAGTTGACTTTCCCGCATTAGGGAAACCAACAAGACCCACATCAGCCAGAAGTTTCAACTCCATGATGATGGTCATTTCCTGCATAGGTTCTCCTGGTTGAGCATAGCGTGGCGCCTGATTGGTAGAAGTACGGAACTGGAAATTACCAAGTCCACCACGACCACCCTTGAGCAGGAGCACTTCTTGCCCATCATAAGTTACATCACAAACGTACTTGCCAGTCTCAGCATTGTAAACCACCGTACCACAAGGTACGTCAATATAGATGTCCTTACCGTCAGTGCCATGACATTTATCACGTCCACCATTACCACCATGCTCAGCAAAGAAGTGACGTTGATATTTGAGGTGCAGCAACGTCCAGTAATTGTGGTTGCCGCGAAGATAAATGCTTCCTCCACGTCCGCCATCACCACCATCAGGACCACCATTAGGTTGGTACTTCACGTGGCGCAGGTGCATGGAGCCTTTACCACCCTTACCAGAGCGGCAATTGATTTTTACATAATCTACGAAATTGGATTCAGCCATTTTTTTTCTATTGTTTTATGTTTATGTTTGATTCTCTTCCTGATTGATCCTCTTCCTGGTTGAAAGAAAGTAATGTGCAATGCCTAATTTTTATCAAGCTGCACCCAAGGCGCAAACCCAACTAAACATTAAACATTACACATTAAATATGATCATTAGAGGTTGTCAATCACATTGCAAACACGAGCGAAGATCTCATCTACAGTACCGAGACCCTCGATGTGGTGATGAATACCTTCCTTCTCATACCAATCGATGAGAGGAGCAGTCTGTGTATGATATACATTGAGACGCTTCTTGATAGTCTCCTCGTTATCATCAGAACGACCGCTTTCCTTACCACGGTTGATCAAACGAGCCATCAACTCATCCTCAGGAACAGCCAACTCAATCATGGCAGCAATCTTATGACCACGCTCAGCCAACATCTTCTTCAAAGCCTCAGCCTGTGGAGTGGTACGTGGAAAACCATCAAAAATCACACCCTTATGCTCTTTACCAAAGCTATCATATACGCTTGCGAGAATGTCGATCATCAACTCGTCTGGAATCAACTGACCATTGTCGATATAACCCTTAGCAGTCTTACCAAGTTCTGTACCGTTCTTGATTTCATTACGGAGTACATCACCTGTAGAAATGTGACCGAGACCATATTTCTCGATCATCTTGTCGCTCTGAGTACCTTTACCAGCACCTGGAGCACCGAAAATTACGATATTTTTCATCTTCTTATTATGTATATAAAATGATATGTTGTTATTCTTCCACAATCTTACTCCACTATCGTATAGATATCACGGAGGTTTCTGCCTTCCTGATCATAATCCAGACCATATCCCACGATAAAATCATTAGGGATTTCCATCACTGCATAATTGATATCGAGATGAACCTTCAGGTTACCCGGTTTCACGAGAAGAGAGCAGATTTCTACTGATGCAGGATTCATTTTCTTGAGTTCCTCTATCATGTGGGCCATGGTAAACCCAGAATCAACGATATCCTCCACAATAATGACATGGCGACCATCCAAATCCTGATTGATACCCATGAGCGTCTTCATGCTACCGGTAGAGGAAGTGCCCTCATAGGAAGCATATTTCACAAACGAAATCTCACTCGGTATCGTTATCATGCGCATCAAATCGGCAGCAAAAATAAACGAGCCATTCAACACTGCCAAGAACACAGGTTTCTTACCCTCAAAGTCCTTGTTTATGCGGTCTGCCACGACCTGTACTTTCTTCAAAATCTCAGCTTCCGGAATGGAAGTCTTAAAGGTTTTGTCCTTGATTTTAACTATACCCATAGTCTTGAAAATAATATTTTGTGCAAAATTACGAAAAAAATACGAAACTTCGTGCTTTCATCGGGCTTTTTTTAGTACTTTTGCATTTGTAGAAAAAGAACACCCCCACAATAATAGGAGAAATATGAAGATATTTACAAGTACTCAGATTCATGAATTGGACAGATATACCATCGAGCATGAACCTATCTCATCGCTCAATCTGATGGAGCGTGCGGCTAAAGCCATTACCCGAAGCATTGAGGAAGAATGGTCCAGCCGTACTCCCATTGTTGTCTTTGCCGGTCCTGGCAACAATGGCGGTGATGCGCTTGCGGTGGCCCGACTACTGGCAGAAGATGGTTATCCTGTTTCGGTATATCTGTTTAACGTACATAATAAACTCTCTGCAGACTGTGCAGCCAATAAGAAGAGGCTTACAGAATGCAAACAGATCAGACAATTTACAGAAATTACGGTCAACCTTGATCCGCCGCAGCTCACAAACAAGACCGTTGTCATCGACGGCATGTTTGGCAGCGGCCTTAACAAGCCTTTAGCCGGAGGTTTTGCAGCAATGGTGAAATACATCAACCAGAGTGCAGCCAAGGTGGTAAGTATCGACATCCCGTCCGGACTGATGTGCGAAGATAACACCTATAACATCCACGCCAACATCATCCATGCAGACCTTACCCTGACACTCCAGCAGAAAAAGCTTTCCATGATGCTTGCCGACATGCAGCAGTACATCGGGCGCCTCAAGGTACTGGATATCCGCCTTTCGCATGAGTTCATACAAAATGCCGACTGCAAATGTTCCATCCTGGAAGAAAGCGATATCCGCCACATGATGAAACCTCGCAACGACTTTGCCCACAAAGGCAGTATGGGCAATGCGCTTCTCATCGCAGGAAGCTATGGAATGACAGGAGCAGCCATATTGGCAACCAAAGCCTGTCTGAGAGCCGGTGTAGGAAAAGTTACTACCCATACGCCCAAGCGAAATTACGACATCATGCAAATCAGCGTACCGGAAGCTGTCCTCCAACTGGATCATGAAGAGACATATTTCAGTGAGCCTACAGATGCCGACACCTTTGATGCCGTAGGAATCGGTCCGGGATTAGGTATCAACGAAGGAACAGCCATCGCCCTGATTGCACAGATACGACGTACCGCCTGTCCACTCGTCGTAGATGCAGATGCCATCAATATTCTGGCAAGTCATAGAGCCTGGATGCAGCAACTGCCAAAGGGAATCATCATGACTCCCCACCCTAAGGAATTAGACCGTCTGGTAGGTAACACCTGTACAAACAGTTACGAACGGCTGATGAAAGCCAGTGAACTGGCAGAGCGGCTCCAGGCTTACATCATTCTCAAAGGGCATTATTCTGCACTCTGCTCGCCAAACGGGCATATCGAATTCAATTCAACAGGCAACAGCGGAATGGCTACTGCCGGCAGCGGAGATGTCTTGACAGGCATTATCACAGCCTTATTGGCCCGAGGTTACAGACAGGCAGAGGCTTGCAGGATAGGTATGTATCTTCATGGACTCGCTGGCGATTTAGCTATAAAAGACATAGGTAAGGAGAGCCTCATCGCAGGCGATCTCATAGACTATCTGCCTAAAGCTTTCCTGAGAATGGAAGATTAAAAGACAGTTCATCAACATCAATGAACGGTTGACACAAAAATAATAGAGATAAGAGAAGGCCTAAAGCGCATCTCTTATCGGCCTGCCTATATGGGGTGGCAACCTATTAAGAATACAATCTGCCCATCAAGAGTCAGCCTATAAAAAGCAAAAAAAGAGTGGAACCCTTTCGGATTCCACTCTCATATCTTAGATTGAAAAATCTCGAATTAGTCGAGGTTAGCCAACTTGTTGTCAGAATGAAGAACATCCTTGATCTTGTGGCTATAGAGATCAACCATGTACTCACGAGCCTTACCGCAGTACTGACGTGGGTCGAAGTACTCTGGGTGAAGAGCCAATGTCTCACGAACACCTGCTGTGAAAGCAAGACGAGAGTCAGAGTCGATATTGATCTTGCAAACAGCGCTCTCAGATGCCTTAGTCAACTGCTCCTCTGGGATACCAACTGCATCTGGCAACTTACCACCGAACTTGTTGATGATATCAACATACTCCTGAGGAACTGAAGAAGAACCGTGGAGAACGATAGGGAAACCAGGAAGCTGCTCCTCAACTGCTGCCAATACGTCGAATGCCAATGGAGGAGGAACGAGGTGACCAGTCTTAGGGTCACGTGTGCACTGCTCTGGCTTGAACTTGTAAGCACCGTGAGATGTACCGATAGAGATAGCCAATGAATCAACACCTGTACGTGTAGCGAAATCAACAACCTCCTCAGGCTTTGTATAGTGAGACTCCTCAGCAACTACGTCATCCTCAACACCAGCGAGGACACCGAGCTCACCCTCTACAGTTACACCGAACTGATGAGCGTAATCAACAACCTTCTTTGTCAATGCAATGTTCTCCTCATATGGAAGTGCAGAACCATCGATCATTACAGAAGAGAAACCGAAGTCAACACAATCCTTACATGTCTCGAAGCTATCACCGTGATCGAGGTGAAGAACGATCTCAGGATGGTTGCAACCCAACTCCTTAGCATACTCTACAGCACCCTCTGCCATGTAGCGGAGCAATGTTGGGTTAGCATACTTGCGAGCACCCTTAGAAACCTGAAGGATAACTGGTGACTTCAAAGTAGAAGAAGCCTGGATGATAGCCTGCAACTGCTCCAAGTTGTTGAAGTTGAAAGCAGGAACGGCCCAACCGCCCTTGATAGCTCTTGCAAACATGTCCTTAGTGTTCACAAGACCGATTTTCTTGTAATCTACTGCCATAATATTTAATTTATTATTTTAATGAAACATTCTTCTATACTATATTAATAAGGTAAAGCACTCTTACCAAACACTTTCCTTTAACGAGTGCAAATTTACTTTTTTCTTTTGACACCGCAAAATGTTAACTTGCTTTTTCGTATTTCAAACGAGTTAAAAAAGTTAATTCTTACTTTTTAAAGCTATTTTTCTAATGTTTTGCTAAATACAGATAGCAATTTTAGCTCTTTTGAGCAATTTTGTATTCACGAACTGCAAAAGCTAATACTATTACAAAACTGATAAATGGCACGATAAATGGCAAAGTAACATGAGTAGTGTCGGCTATCAGACCCATCAGCAGGAAGCCACAGCCACCTATCGGGGTCATCATCAGCAAGGAAGATGCTGATTTGGTAAGATTGCCCAAACCTGTCAAAGCAATGGCAAATATCGTAGGAAACATAATCGCTTCAAAAAGATAGTTGCCTACCAATGCGACTAAGGAAACAACCCCTAAATCACAAAGTACCAAACCGATACAGACAACACTACCAGCTGCACAGATGAGCAACATCGTAGTGGCAGCCACCCGGCGCATAATCCAGCTGCCTAAGAAACGTCCCACCATAAAGAATCCCAAAGCTACAGTCAGCACCAGAGATGCAGTACGGTCATCCATCCAGCGCATTCCTGTTACGAAATTGATGAAATAGGAATTGATGGAAATTTCTGCAATCTCATAGCATAAAAGTGCCAACAGACCGAAGACAAACATACCATGATGCGCAAAGAGTTTGCCGATATTACTACCCTTAGCCTCATCCTCGGCAGTTACTTCATGCTTTATTTCTGGCAAATGAACACGCGAAAAGACGAGTGCTATCAATAGCACGAGAATACCCAATATGGTATAAGGCACCACTACATTACCGCCTTCTTCTGTATTATTGAACAGAAACTGACCGACGCAAAAGGTAGCGAAAAGACTTCCTAAACCATTAAATGACTGCGAAAGATTCAGACGACTCGTTGCCGTCTCCTTGGCACCCAATTCTGTAACATACGGATTGGCAGCCGTCTCAAGAAAGACAAGACCACAACCGATGATAAACAAACATAGCAGAAAAGCAGAAAAACTGCCCATCGCTGCGCCAGGAATGAACAGCAAGGAACCTGCTCCGAAAAGAATCAATCCGAATACGACTCCACGGCGATACCCATACCGATTAATAAAGATACCTGCCGGAATCGCCATCAGGAAATAACCCAAATAAGTGGTTACCTGAATCAGCGAAGAATGTGTAATACTAATATGCAGAGCATTCTGGAAATGCTTGTTGAGTACATCCAGAATGGCACGAGCGAAGCCCCACAAGAAGAAGAGCGACGTGATTAATACAAAAGGTACGAAATACTTTCTGTCTGTAATTTTCTTTTGTTCTGTTGACATTATTTTTAATTTTAATTTTTTTCATCATATTACCTATCTGCTGCCAATGCACGAGATCCTTGCTTCAGAAGATAGATTTTGTCTATTCATAAGGCATTCATTTTAATTGGGAGTTAAAATCGGGAACAAAGGTAAGGTCTTTTGGTGAGAATTCCAAACTTTCTCACCACTTTTTATTGCTTATACTAAATAGAAATGTTTTTGAACCTAATAGAAATCTCCGTTCAAAGACGCTGAACAGCGGTTCAAAGACGTTGAATGTCGGTTCAAAGACGTTGAATGTCGGTTCAAAGACGTTGAACGGAGATTCAAAGACGTTGAACGAAGAATTCATAGAGGAGCAAGAATATTTTTATCTAAGATAGAGAACTATTTGTCTAAGATAAGAAAATATCATACAAAAGATCACAACAGTTCACGAGTCTTGATTTCGAGATATTTATTAAGTACATCAACCGAAAGAGCCTCGGGCGTGGTAAGCAAAGCCAAGATGCCACGCTGCTTGAGCGAAGAAACGATGAGACGCTGCTCGTAAGCAAACTGCTCGGCAACAACATGACGATAATATTCCTCATCACTATCGGGACGAGTGGCAAGATAGTCTTTCACTTCATGATCCTCAAAGAACACCACCAAAAGACGATGACGGCGGTTGAGCTGAAGGAGATAAGGCAACTGCCTCTCCATGCTGATGCGATTGGCAAAGTTCGTATAAAGTATCAGGAGTGAGCGCTTGGTGATGTGCAGGTTGACCTCTGCCACCAAAGCTGAATAATCGGATTCGGCAAAGCGGGTCTGCTGGCGATAAAGCATTTCAAGAATATTCTGCATGTGCCCTGTACGACGGGAGGCTGGAACAAAATCCTCAAAATGGTCGCTGAACGTTACAACACCTGCCTTGTCTTCCTTTCTCATCGCAATATACGAAAGCACCAGCGAGGCATTGATGGCATAATCAAGGTAGGTCATACCCCGGAAAGCCTGTTGCATCACCCTACCCTTATCAATGATATTGAAAACCTGCTGAGAACGCTCGTCCTGATATACATTCACCATCAATCTGGAAGTGCGGGCTGTGGCTCGCCAGTTGATCAACCGGAAATCATCTCCCGAAACGTAATCCTTGATTTGTTCGAATTCCGTATGATTGCCCACCTTCCGTATTTTCTTGATACCCATTTCCGCAAGGTTGTTGCTCATAGCCAACAATTCATAACGGGTAAGCATCAGATAGGAAGGATACACCTTGACATCACAAGGCTGGCACAGAGTAAACCGACGCTGCACCAAACCTATCGGTGTGGAAGCGAAAACACGGACATGCCCAAAGGAATAAACTCCACGCTCCGTAGGACGTAGCTTATACCTGATATTCTTTCCCTCTCCCATCGCCAACTTCAAACGAAAGAGAACATCTCGGCGCTGGAAAACTGGCGGAATCTCATCTATGATTTCCAACCGAACAGGAAAGGAATAGATACTCTCCACCCGGATGTTCACTTCATTGTCGTCGCCATTGGAAAATCGCTCCGATAAAGTGCGACGGGCCATCATTCCCCGCTCATGATACAACAGGAATAATTCTACAAAAACCAGAATAACAAGGGCAAGGAACATCCATCTCCCTACATCAAATAGCAGGGGGAAAACATACCCAGCCCCCGTCATCAAGACCAAGAAGGCAAGTACTATATAAAATCTCTTCGTTAAATACACCTTAAATCAATTGAATTCTTCACTCTTCGTTCTTCACTCTTCGTTCTTCACTCTTCGTTCTTCACTCTTCACTTACTTCGGCACCTCCACCTTATCTATCAGCCGTTGTGCCACCTTATAAGCCGTATAGCCTTCCATCTCAGCTTCTGCCGTAAGCATGAGTCGATGCTGCAAGATAGATGGTGTTACGAACTTGATGTCTTCTGGAGTGACAAAATCACGACCTTGCAAAAGAGCGTATGCCTTGCTCGCTTGCAACATGGCAACTGAGGCACGAGGGGAAGCACCCAGATAAACGGCACGTGTGGTGCGGGTCTGCTGAACAATCTGTGTGATATAACGCAGAAGGCTCTCATCAACAACGACATGGTGCATATAAGAGCGCAACTGGAGCAATTCTTTCTTTGTCAACACAGGTTGGATATCAGTCAGTTTCACCAAATCAGCTTGATGTTCATGGCGCTTCAATATTTCCAGTTCTTCATCAGCCGTAGGATAACCCATCGTTACTTTCATGAGAAATCTGTCGAGCTGCGCTTCGGGTAAGCGATAAGTTCCTTCTTGTTCCACAGGATTCTGGGTAGCAAGGATGGTATAAAGGTCACCCATCTTGTGGGTACAGCCATCTATGCTGACCTGACGTTCTTCCATCACCTCGAAAAGAGCAGCCTGAGTCTTTGCTGGTGCACGGTTGATTTCATCCACCAATACAATATCAGCAAACACAGGACCTTCATGGAACTCAAACTCCTGATTCTTGACATTGAAAATATTTGTACCCAACACATCACTCGGCATCAAGTCGGGAGTAAACTGTACACGACTAAACTTGGCATCTACCAACCGGGCCATCAATCGCGCCAAAAGGGTTTTGGCAACTCCAGGCACACCCTCCAAGAGCACATGACCATTAGCCAAGAGGCAAGTCAAGACCAGATCCACCGCCTTGTCCTGTCCTATAATCACCTTGGATATTTCTTCACGAAGACACTCTATCTTTTCTGAAAAAAGAGTCAAATCCAATCTTTGTTCTTCCATTGTTTCCTATGATTTTAAATAAAAGACTTACTTTTCTTATCCTACGCTAACCATTCTTAGCGTGCCTAACTATAGTATCCATAGCATCTATCAAGCTCCGCATTTCTTCAACTGAGATATTGTCCTCCGAATGTAGGACCAAGCGAATTTGTCGAATCACCTTCTTCAATCTATCGCAGTTCATACCTGTTTTCTCTGCAAGGAGCAGATATTCACGGTCATCAGTATTCACATCAGATATGTCCACACCAGCCGTTTTTCTCAATTCCTCTGCGAAGAGTTTAAACTTTTTCCTGACCAAATCCACATGATCCTTACGTTGATAGTAGAGTGTTCCAATGAGTTGGATAAACTCCAAAGACCGATTGGCAGGCTTCGACATGATAGGGATGACCCGTTGCCTACGACGAGCGGTAAATATCATAAAGAGAACGACACCCAACAGCGCAAGATAAAGAGCCCATCGCAATGGTGGGCGCTTGATGAACTCCCGGAATGGAGATTGCTCCGCCACAAGCATGGCATCGGTCTTGACATACGCCTCCGTTCTATACACAGGCAAATCCGCCAGATAAGACATCAATCGGAATATATAGACAAATGTGTTGCCTTCCAACATTCCATAGTTGGTGAAAAGCAATGGCGAAGAGACAAAAATGACCTCACCCTTTCCATACGGAACAGACACCGCCGCAGGTACTTTCTTGATGGCGAAAGTATCGATTCGCTCTATCCTTTCTTTTTTATCCACAATGGTGTCAAAGCGAGTGAAATCTCCAACATACAAAGAGTCATATTTGTAATCATACCCTGCCGTTGACAAAGTATAAGCCAGTCTTTTCACCTTTGGAACGGAATCCACGAAAAGGGTTCCACCTACCATGTTGTAGAACATTCTATAAGGCTGAACAGCATACATCGTCTCCCGGCTATTCCAATAAATGGTATCGTACATATCATTGTCATGCGCTCTGAGACCGCTTAAGATGCCACGCAATGAAAAGTACATTCCGTCTTCTATTTTCACCTTGAAGGTACGTTCCAATTCATCCACAAATGGATTTTCGTGAGAATCGTCGGATACAGATACTTCTTCCATTTGTCCTCCACCAACAGTATCCCCCACTACTGTATCGGCATTCCGACCATCATCAAAACTACTTGAAGCAACCACCATGACCTTGCCTCCACGGCGGGCGATATTGCAGAGGTACTTGACATCCAACTGTTTCAAATCTTGCTGATTCACGACCATCAACACGGAGATTTTCTCCTTGGCATGCTCCTGATCAAGTTGGAAAAACGTCTTTTTCGTCACGTGATAGCCATTGGGCAAAGATTGGGTCAAGACACTGTCAAAGACAAAACAGCCCAAAGGTTGCTTATCTACATGGCTAAAGGTAGGAGACCATACGAACTTCTTGGGCAGATTGACTTGCAAAAGACAGAACAGCACAAAGAGGACTAACATGGCAAAAAGGAAATTACGACTACTTTTCATCACGACCTCCTTCCTTCTTGAAAGTTCCTCCATTTTGTTCGGCAGAACCATCTCTACCTGAGTTCTTTACAAAGTTATCCACACTTGCCTGCAGATTGTGCATATCTCGAATCATGTCCTTGTCAGCACCAAAGCCACCATAGCGAACTCGCACAAACAGACTGGTCATTCTCTTGAAGTCGGCCTGTCGGAACTCAAACGTATATTGAGTAGGAGTCTTGAAAGGTTGCCACTCTATTTGGTGATAGTCACTCAAAGACTTCAATGTCTGAAGATACATCAATCGCAATGCCTCACGGAAATTTTCGTTCTCCAATGCTTTTTTTATTTCACTTGGGAAATCAATGCCATATATCGTATCTTCCGTAACCTCGTATTCCATCGGTTTCCTTCGTCCAGAACGAGCGAACAGCTCAGGATGCTTCCACAAGAGGAACGCCAAGACAGCTCCCAATGCCGCCAATCCGATACATATCCATAAAGTGTCTTGATGGTCCTGATAGAAATTGCTGCCAAAGATATTCTCGAAAAATTCGTTCAGCCTTTTCGCTACCCAGTCCATCAAGCTATCTTGGGAAGGCACTAACTCTCGACCATAAGCGTAATCGTCATCCCGCCGCCAAACTTGCAGTCGGGCGGTATCAATAACCAAGGTGTCGGAAGGATTGGAAAACATATCTCTCTACAACAAATATAAATAATGTATAAAATGATTAGACTTTGAATAGATCGTCATCATCCTGACTCTTGTCTGCCATTTCCTCAAAATCGTCAATACCTTGACCAACAGACATATCATCGAGTTTCTCGGCGGCATGACTATAGAGATAACCCGTACTGATAAAAAACAAGTTGTAAATCAAATAAGAGCCTATCCACATGACAACGCCAAAGATATATTGGAGAATAACAAAGGCAACACTACCAACAAATGTTTCCTCACCTGCATAATCCTGCACGAATAGCATCTTGACAAAGACACACACCTCCCAAGGCATGACAAAGACAACAGAAACGACATTCGACAACAGGCTCAAGACAAATCCCAAGCCAAAGATTCCTCCCCATGTGCTCCATCCCAAGCGAAAGCCACGAACATAAGCATGCCATACAGAGATATCCTCAAATATATAGGTAGGTGTAACCAATATCAAAGGTACACCAAAAGTAACGACCGCCGCAACTGCCAAGAAGCAAAAGATGGCTGTCATCGCTCCAGAATTTATCGCTGCCCCTAAAGCTATCACGGTAAAAAAGACTGCCAAGAACACGATGCCTATCAGAAAACCAACCAGTCCGCATTTGAACAAACGCCAAGCATTTCGGCGGAAAGAAGGTTTCAACTCCTGGAAAGTAACACCTTGCAAGCCCTCGTCGTGAGCATTATAAAACTGCATCATAGAAAACACAACCGTTCCTATCCAAATATAAGCTGCCAAAGAAGTTGGCAACAAGAGGGCGTAAGAAAAGAGCATACTGTAACTGAGTTCATCACTAAACATGGAATTACCAGAACTAACATCCACCATATTTTGCATCAAACTGTTCAGCGACAAGGCTCCTACGAATGCCAACGGCAAGATACCATACAAAGCATAACGAAGCAGTATTTTCCAATTCTGCTTGACAAACTCGAAAGTGACATTAAACTTCTCTCCGAAATCCCTTTCTTTGTAAAATACGATTTTATCCATGAGCTATCTTTATTAAATAATTCAAAACTGACCGGTTCTTAATGAATGAAGTTGTAATCTAAAGGACATTCTTTTCTGCCTATCAACTTACTTTTTCTTCTGCCGATGTCTGATCTGGGGTAAAACCACAAAATAACCTATGACAAAGACGAAAGAGACGATGATAATCGACAAGCGAAAATAATTAGAAATTTCCGTATGTCGTGTTACAAAGCCTTCGATAAAACCAGCGAATATAAAGATAGGTACAGTACCTACAATAATCTTCATTCCCCTTTTCGCACCATGCCGAAAAGATACGATACGCGAATACGTGCCAGGGAACAGCCAGCTGTTACCCATCGCCAACCCTGCCGCTCCTGCAATAATCAATGCCGAAATCTCAAGTGTTCCATGAAGGAAAACGGCAAGAAAAGATTCATACAAGAGACCATGCTGGGCGAAGAATGTCTCAAAGCATCCCAGCATCACACTGTTTTGGAATATCAGGAAACCCGTAGCGATACTGGTAAATATACCAGAAACAAATTCCAAGAATGACACCCTAATGTTATTGAGGGTAATGCCCAAGAACATATTCAGTTCATCTCCACCATCATAAACCGCCATCGGTTTTCCATCCTTGATATTCTGCAATGTCATATCCACATAATAATCTCCCAATATAATGCGACAAAAGTCGGTATCAAAACATTGGGATACCACACCGATGAATACACTGATGAAGAATATGCAGAAAGAAGCCAAAAGTAACTTTCGAGCCTCAAACATCGTCAAAGGAACTTCCTGCGTCCAAAACGTAATCAGGCGAGACCACTTCTCCCGTTTGTTACGATAAATGGAATTATGAAGGCTTGAAGCCAGATTGTTGAGATAAAGGGTAATACGAGAATTAGGGTAATGTGTTTGCGCAAAAGCTAAGTCAGATGTAAGGTCGGTATAAGTATCGGCCAAAACATCCGGCGTTTGGGAAGCGGCATCGTCAATAATGATCTCTGCACGTTGCCATTTATCTATGTTATTTCTTATAAAGGCAAATTCTTTCACAATTCTTTTATTATAAGGGAAAATTCGGTTACGATTATTTTATTTTTCCTACAAAATTGATGCAAATTTAAGTAATTATTCTTATATTTGCAAACAATTTAAGCATTATCTTCTTAAAACAAAGGAAAAATGACAAATTCAAACATCATAACCAATCAATTTGTAAGAATCAACCAAACGCCAGCGAGTATCGGTGAACGAGTGTTGGCTCGCATCCTTGACACCATATTCATATCTTTTGGATTCACTGGTGTCTATTTTTTGTTTGATGGGCTTATGGGGAGCATGGACGAAACACGTTGGCTCATGTTCTTATTCTTTATGCTTGTCATATTTATCTGGATGTATGATTTCTGGTGGGAAACATTCAACAACGGACAGACTCCGGGGAAATATATCATGAAGTTAAGAGTCATCAACAAGAATGGGTCACGACCAACCATGGGCTCTTTTTTCATGAGATGGCTTCTCAGCACAATAGACGTAGGCTGTGGGGGTATTGGCATGCTCTTCATCTTACTCACCAAAAATTCACAACGATTAGGAGACTTGGCGGCAGGAACAATGGTTATCAAACTTACCGACATCCGAAAGATACACATCTCCCTGGACGAATTCTATTATGCCAAGAAAGATTACCATCCTGTATATGAGGAAGCCAAGAATCTCTCACAAGCACAAGTCGCCGTCATAGAGAAAGCCCTGTATTCCTCCAATGGCAACCATGAAAACCAAATAGAGACCTTGGCAGATAAAGTCGCGAAGTTCCTCAAGGTGCAGCCCAAAGAAAATAGCAAGGAAAAATTCCTTGCTACCATTCTTCATGACTATAATTATTATCTCATGGAATTAGTCTAAACTACCCATGCATCCATCATTTCGGCCGAGGTGCCGTAACTTGAGAACCAGGCAGGAGCACAGCACCCTCCTGCTTCTTACCATCCATCAGGATTCTCATCGGATGCTCGAAGCGAACATGGCGCACATACTGCGTTTCCTCTACCGCCGGCATCGCATCCAATATCTCCCTGTTCACGAATCCTCCTTCTTCCGTGTTTGTATCTACCGTAAAATAGCCTACTCCAAAAGAGGTAAGATTCTGGAAGAAATGGGTGCCCTGACTTGGGTCGATATTATAGTTCTTCAACGCTACTTCTACGATGACACGGGCGGCACTGATATGCGGCCACTTGACCGGAACGCCTAAATAATGATCGCTTGAACCCCAGCGGCCTGGACCTATCAGCACATAAGTCTTGCCGTCGGCAAGGAACTTGCGGTTGATTCGCTCAATATCATCAGCCACATAGAAATTGTTCATCGCAGAGAACTGATCATCATATTTAACATAGACTACATCTGTGACGTCCTCACTGATTCCATGTCCCAACGAATTGTGGGAACGGAGCAGACAATCTGCATCCGGTATCGCCTTCACATCCTCATCAAGCATCTCCTTAGCATCCACTATCGGACGAATCTGGAGAAGATAGAACTCGCAGGTTTTATCATCATTGATATTGCATGCAAACTCGATTTCCACAGGACGGCGCATCGCCTCGGATCCAGATTTCATCGACATCTGCATCAACTCCGGCAGTGGTACCACGCCATGCTGGAGTACACTGGCAAAGGTAATCAGCTTTCTTCCCGTTTCATACACGCCATCATTGATGACCTGATCGTATGGGTCGAAAGTAGAGGCGATATAGGTAAGACTCTGGTCTTCTACCGCATCCTTCACACGGAGCTTGAGGATATTGAAGCCATCATCCACCTTGAAATCCTCACCCACATGTTGCATGTCGAGAGCATAGAACTGGGTTTGGGTATCACGCAAAGCCATCTCCATCTCTGAAGTCTGCAGCACTTGGGTTGGATGATAAGGGCAAACTCTCAAGGTCTGTCCGCCATCAACGATATATTTTCCCAATCCAAGAGCCAGACTGGCAATACCTTCCTCCGCCGTCTCATCACCAATCGGATAATAATTGAGGGAGCGTAGCACACCACTCATCGTCGGATAAAACCGGTCGCCATAATCCTTACCCACTACCTGTTGCAGAATGACAGCCATCTTCTCCTGATCAATCACATTGCTGGTAGCTGTCATATACGCCTTCGAATCACGATAGAAGACAGAAGCATATACTCCCTTTATCGCACAAGCCAACATCTGGAGCATCTGATACTTATCCTCCAGATATGGAATCATATAGGTGGAATAAATACCTGCGAAAGGCTGATAGTGAGCATCCTCAAGAAGCGAACTGGAGCGGATGGCAATAGGACTCTTCGTTGCCTCAAAGAAAGTGAAAAAGTCAGCAATCAGGGAATCCGGTAACTGAGCATGAAGGAAATGCTTCAATATCTCCTCATCACTTGCATCACTTAAAGCTATCGGATAGAGATTGTTGTTCATCATAAACTCATCAAAAATATCAGTACAAAGCACGACTGTTTTTGGAATCTGAACAGTGGCATTCTCATACTGATTGAACTCAGGATGGCGCTTGATGATATTGTCGAGGAAAGCCAGACCTCTGCCCTTTCCACCCAAGGAGCCTTCACCGATACGGGCAAAGTGGGCATACTTATCGAACTTCATTCTATCAAAGACTGCCACGACTCCAAGATTTTTCATATGACGATATTGCACAATGGCATCGAAGATAATCTGACGGTGGGCATCCACATCTTGCAGTTTTTGCCAGGTGACATGCTTCAAAAAAGCAGATACAGGGAAGATGGCCCGGGCACACAACCAGCGGCTCATGTGATTACGACTGATGTGATAAAGCATCGAGTCGTTAGGAATATTGAAAATATTATCCTGCAGTTCCTTCAAACTGCGGATACGCATGATCTCCTCATGAGTCTTCGGATCTCTGAAAATGAAATCTCCAAAGCCCATGTGTTCCTCCATCAAACGGCGCAAATCTACACTCATCTTCTTGGAGTTCTTATCTACAAAACGAAAACCTTCAGCCTCTGCCTTTGCTCGATTTTCACTCTCAGAACTCTCAAGGATAAGGGGCACAAAGGAATCATTCTTTCGGATATAACGGAAAAGTTGCAAACCCGCATCTGGACATTTTTCACGACCAAAGGTATCTGTTCCATGCTTTGGCTGCACATCCTCATCCACAACATTACCAAAAGCTTTGGCTGCACTCTTTAATGGAAAACGTGCATCACTAATGACACCAAGGGTATTATCTGAGTACTTATCATACAGTTTTTGGGCCTCTTCATAAGTACGTGCCAATACCACTTTCGGACGACCACGCATACGCATGGTAGCTGCATGACGGTTCAACGCTTCTTTGGAAAAGTTCTTACTCTGTTCAAGAATATAATTATAAAGGTTTGGAAGAATAGAACTATAGAAACGTATAGAGTCTTCTACCAAAAGTATCATCTGGACACCTGCCTCCTGAATATCATGCTCCAAATTCATCTTATCCTCTATCAACTTAATAATAGAAAGGATCAAGTTGGTATTACCCAACCAACAGAATACATAATCGAAGATGCTCAAATCCTCATTCTGCATACGCTTGGTGATACCATGAGAGAATGGAGTCAACACAACACAGTGAATATTAGGAAACTTACCTTTGATATCGCGGGCAACATCGAAAGCATCATTATCCGCATTACCTGGCATACAAATCACCAGATCTACAATTGTTGAACGCAAGACTCCAGCAGCCTCTTCTGTGGTAGAAACTTGGGTAAAAGTTGGCGGATAACGTAATCCTAACTCCATATACTCATTGTATATCTTTTCTTCAATACGCCCATCATCCTCTAACATGAAAGCATCATAAGGGTTAGCTACAATAAGTACATTGTATATGCGACGCATCATCAGATTAACAAATGATACATCCTTTAAATAGAATTTATTCCACTCTTGAGGTACATTATTCTCCATAATTGTAAGATTTAGCAATGCAAAGATACTGTTTTTCTTATATTTACTTGCATTTTTCAACATATTTTTTTAAATTTGCAGCATTATAATAGAATTTACAGATATATTACGCTGTAAAATCAATAGATAAAACCATAAACTATGTTTAGATTTAAAGAAGCATTTCTTGCTAAATATAAAGGAAAAGCGATAGCAGGCATTAAAGAGGGAGGAAAAATCTTCCTGAAAATCTTGCCGTGCTTTTTCACTATATTAAGCATGCCGTGTATGGCGCAAAAGCAGCATGGCAAAGCATCCTATTATTCAAAAAAGATAACGGGAGCCAGGACTGCCAGTGGACAGAAACTTAACCACGACAGTTTGACGTGCGCCCATAGATTCTATCCATTTGGCACCATGCTGAAAGTAACCAATCTCAGTAATAAAAAAACAGTTGTAGTGAAGGTTACAGACAGAGGACCCTATGGTAGAGGACGAATTATAGATCTCTCGTGGGGTGCAGCTAAAGCTATAGGTATGTTATCACAAGGTGTATCTACTGTAAAAGTAGAAATGATAGACAAGCCTATTCCTTATCGCCCAGAAGATCCAAAATTACCTCACATCGACTTTGAGGTAGCAGAATCAGACTATGATTTTCCGCAGAAATGGAATTACAAAGAAAAACATGAGAGTAAGCCACACCAACATGGAGCAGAATCAGGTAAACAAGAATATAAAAACAAACATCAAAAGGATATTAAAGAAGAACATCAAGAACATAAAAACAAAATAGGAAAATTCTCAGAGCATAAAAACAAAACCGGGAACTTTGTTGAACATAAACATAATACTGAACACAAACAAAGCAAAGATAAATAAAACAAAAAGGAAATAGGATAAGCGAAGATAAATAATAACTCGAGAAAAAATATTTTTTATATAAAAGCAAAAAGACCTCAGTAAGACAACTTCAAAATCTTACTGAGACTTTTAAATATCCTAAATACTATTCTCCAAAATAAGTAGGAGAAAATGAATGTCTTAAGAAACTAAGAAAACACTATTTAGTCGTAGGTATATTAAATTCATTCACCTTAGAAATTGCTTTATCTCCATGAATTACAGAAACACAAAATCGAGCAATACCTGGCTTTAAACGTGAGTCCGCCTTTACCATAGCAGTATAACGAATACATTTACCTGCATCTATTTTTTCCACATGGATATTTGGAGAGATGTAGATATGCTTATTTCCTGTGGTTTCAACAACTGTAGGAATTACATCATAGATAGGACTATTTCCTCGATTAACCACTTCAAATATAACTTTGCAAGTTTCATTTCTATTCAACCTATTATCTTGATTGTCATCTACAAAGCGAGCATTGACGATCTCCAATAAAGGACAATAAGAAAAACCTGCATTATTAATTTCTTCAACAGTACTGCTTGAACTTGGATAAGAAGTTACGGGCTGTTGAGCACTATACGAACCGGTATAATCAGAACCGGTAAAATCATATAATCTATCATCTCCACTATTAGTAGAATCAAATCCACTGTTAGTGTTAGGATCATATAAATAGGTATCATCAGCTTTTCGAGAAGACCTATCATATCCTTGGTTTCTTTGATAATCTACATCTTGTCTATGACGGATACGCTCCCGTCTTTGTTGAATACGCTCCTCCTGTTGCTGATCAGCCTGATTACCAATAGCGGCACCAACAGCAGCACCACCAGCCATACCAATGATTGTACCAATATCAGAGCCACGAGGACCACCAGCTATTCCACCAATAGCAGAACCTAAAATAGAACCAAATGATCCACCTACATAAGCGCCGCTACCAGTATAAGTTCCACAACTACTGAGAAGTAACACAGAACTAAATAATAAAATCAAAGGCTTTTTCATATCTAAATAAAATTAAATCCGACATTTGTGAACATACTATATATTCATTTGATGGTGCAAAAATAAGAAATAAAAAGCAAAGACTAACAACAAAATCCCTAAAAATATAGGGAAAATCCCTAAAACAAAAAAGCGCTTTCATCAAAAAGATGAAAGCGCTCATATTGAGATATTGAAATTATTCAGCCTTTGGAGCTTCCTCAGCTACAGTCTCTGCAGCTGCATTCTCTGCAACAGGAGCATCCTCAGCCTTAGCCTTGCGGCTACGACGAGTCTTCTTAGCTGCTGCCTTAGGAGTCTTAGCCATGTTCTCATCAAAGTCAACAAGCTCGATGAATGCGATTTCAGCAGCGTCACCCTGACGAGTACCCAACTTGATAACACGTGTGTAACCACCAGGACGATTAGCAACCTTCTCTGCAACCTCACCAAAGAGAGCCTTAACAGCATACTTGTTCTGAAGATAACGGAAAACAACACGACGTGAAGTTGTTGTATCATTCTTGGAACGAGTAATTAATGGCTCAACATACTTCTTAAGAGCCTTTGCCTTTGCAAGAGTCGTAGTGATTCTTTTGTGCTCACTCAAGATAAGAGATGTTGCCATGTTAGCCAACATTGCGTTACGATGAGAAGCAGTACGACCTAAATGGTTGAATTTTTTATTATGTCTCATTTTAATTTAAATCATTTAAGACAAGAGATTAACCCTCCTTGTCTAATTTATACTTTGAAATATCAGTCCCAAAAGAAAGATTCAGACTCTCGAGCAAATCATCAAGCTCAGAAAGCGATTTCTTACCAAAGTTGCGGAACTTCAAGAGATCAGTCTTATTATACTGAACCAAATCACCTAAGGTCTCTACATCAGCTGCCTTCAAACAGTTGAGAGCACGAACACTAAGATTCATATCTACGAGACGAGTCTTAAGCAATTGACGCATATGAAGAACTTCTTCATCAAACTCCTGATTACTCTCTTGGTCTGAACTTTCAAGAGTAATTTTCTCATCAGAGAAGAGCATAAAGTGATAAATGAGAATCTTCGCAGCCTCTTTCAATGCATCCTTTGGACTAATGGAACCATCTGTTGTAACTTCAAGAGTCAGCTTGTCATAATCAGTTTTCTGTTCAACACGATATGGCTCAACTGCATACTTTACATTACGAATAGGGGTGTAGATGGAATCGATTGGGAGAACGTTGACGTCAGTGCAGAATTGACGATTCTCATCAGCAGGAACGTAACCACGACCCTTGTTAATAGTAAGATCAATCTGCATCGAAGCTTTGGCATCTAAATGACAAATCACCAAATCAGGGTTTAACACTTCAAATCCAGTCAGATACTTACCAATATCACCTGCCTTGAATTCTGTAGAATTCTCAACGGTGATACTAACTTTTTCATTCTCGAATTCTTCTACTACTTGCTTGAATCGAACTTGCTTGAGATTCAAGATAATGTTGGTAACATCCTCCTTCACACCAGGAACTGAAGAAAATTCATGCTCAACACCACTAATACGGATAGTATTGATTGCATAACCCTCCAGCGATGAAAGGAGAATGCGGCGTAAGGCGTTACCAATGGTAACACCAAAGCCAGGCTCTAAAGGACGGAATTCAAACTTACCGAACTTATCATCAGCCTCCAGCATTACTACTTTATCAGGTTTTTGAAATGCTAATATCGCCATTAATTTAATGATTTATTTAGAGTACAACTCAACGATTAACTGCTCCTTAATGTTCTCTGGGATATCGGCACGCTCTGGCTTGTGCAAGAATTTACCGCTCTTAGAATTGTCATCCCATTCGATCCATGGATATTTGCTATGATTGAAACCAGCAAGTGCTGCCTCTACAACTTCGAGAGATTTAGACTTCTCACGAACACCGACAACCATACCTGGCTTAACAGCAAAAGAAGGAATGTTAACTACCTTGCCATCAACAACGATGTGCTTGTGACCAACCAACTGGCGAGCTGCTGCACGAGTTGGAGCGATACCCAAACGGAAAACAACGTTATCAAGACGGCTTTCAAGATTCTGAAGGAGAACCTCACCGGTAATACCATCAGCCTTAGCTGCCTTTTCGAACATATTACGGAACTGACGTTCTAACACACCATAAGTGTATTTAGCTTTCTGCTTCTCTGCCAACATGACACCGTACTCAGACATTTTTCTGCGACGGTTATTGCCATGCTGTCCAGGAGGGAAGTTTCTCTTGGACAAAACTTTGTCTGCGCCGAAGATTGGTTCACCAAAACGGCGTGCAATTTTAGATTTCGGACCTATATATCTAGCCATAATATTAATAAAATGCTATAATTAATGTATCTTAAATACTATATAAAGCGTTATACACGACGACGCTTAGGAGGACGACAACCATTATGTGGTAATGGAGTTACGTCAACAATCTCTGTAACCTCGATACCTGCACCATGGATAGCACGGATAGCAGACTCACGACCATTACCTGGACCCTTAACGTATGCCTTAACCTTGCGAAGACCAAGATCAAAAGCTACCTTAGCACAATCCTCAGCTGCCATCTGAGCTGCATAAGGAGTATTCTTCTTAGAACCACGGAAACCCATCTTACCTGCAGAAGACCAAGAGATTATTTGACCCTCATTATTAGCAAGAGATACAATAATGTTATTGAATGAGCTATGTACGTGGAGCTGACCTATAGCGTCAACGCGTACGTTTCTCTTCTTAGATGTTGCTTTTTGCTTTGCCATAATTAATTTCCTCCTTAGAATTACTTAGTAGCCTTCTTCTTATTAGCAACAGTCTTCTTCTTACCCTTGCGAGTACGAGCATTATTCTTTGTGCTCTGACCACGAACAGGAAGACCATTACGATGTCTAACTCCACGATAACAACCAATATCCATCAGTCGCTTAATGTTCATTTGAATCTCAGAACGGAGATCACCTTCAACTTTGAACTCAGCGCCGATAATTTCACGGATCTTGGCTGCCTGATCGTCAGACCATTCGCTGACTTTCAAGTCACGGTTTACACCTGCCTTATCCAATATCTTTGCTGAACTACTTCGACCAATACCATAGATATAGGTCAATGCGATTTCGCCACGCTTATTCTGGGGCAAATCTACTCCAACAATTCTTATTGCCATTGTTTAATAAAAAATTAAAAAATTAATACCTTTCGTTAAAAGCGGTGCAAAAGTACGACTTTTTTTTCAAATAGCCATGCTTTTACAAAACTTTAACATTAACCCTGACGTAATTTCATCTTAGGGTTCTTCTTGTTGATAACGAACAGACGACCTTTACGACGAACTATCTTACAGTCTGCTGAACGCTTCTTTAATGATGCTCTTGTCTTCATAACCTTATATATAAATATTATTTATATCTAAAAACAATTCTACCCTTTGTAAGGTCATAAGGGCTCATTTCAACCTTAACCTTATCACCAGGCAAAATCTTGATGTAATGCATTCTCATCTTACCAGAGATATGAGCTGTAATATCAACACCATTCTCTAATTCTACCCGGAACATAGCGTTAGATAACGACTCTACAATTGTTCCGTCTTGTTCAATAGCGGCTTGTTTTGCCATAATTAAAATTTTTGTCCTTCTAAATGTTCAACTTCTACGAATGAAGATAAAATTTCAGCTTTACCTTTTCGAACAACTATCGTATGCTCAAAATGAGCAGCAGGTTTGTGATCCAAAGTTACAATACTCCATTTATCAGCAAGCATACCTATCTTACGATTTCCCATAGTAACCATTGGCTCTATGGCTATACACATTCCTGATTTTAGTAAAATGCCATTTCCCTTACTTCCATAATTAGGAACAGGAGGATCTTCGTGCATTTCTTTACCAATACCATGACCTGTAAGTTCTCGTACGATACCATACCCGAACGATTGGCAGTAATCTTGTATCGCAAAACCAATGTCACCAATGTGATTTCCAGCTACGGCTTGTTCAATTCCTAAAAATAACGATTTTTTAGTGACTTCAAGCAATTTACGTTTTTGATCGGAAATATCACCGACCGCAAATGTATAACAGCTATCACCATTATATCCATCAAGTAATGTTCCGCAATCAATAGAAATTATATCTCCATCATCAAGAACATCATTGTCAGAAGGAATACCATGTACTACAACATCATTAATAGATGTACAAATACTAGCAGGAAAAGACTCTCCATATGGATTAGGAAAATTTTTAAACGTTGGAATAGCACCATGATCACGGATAAATTCCTCTGCTATCCTATCCAAATGAAGAGTCGTCACACCTGGTTTTATATGTTTACCTAATTCTGCAAGAGTTAAACCAACGAGTTGGTTTGCCTTGCGCATTAGATTAATTTCATCCTCTGTCTTCAGAAATATCTTCATTTCAAAAGAAAAAGATTAATATGCAGCAACACCACCTTGGCGGGTATGGCCTGAATTTAAAAGACCATCATAGTGGCGCATAAGCAAATGACTCTCGATCTGCTGTAAGGTATCTATAACAACACCTACTAAAATCAACAGAGAGGTTCCTCCAAAGAATTGAGAGAATGCCTGTTGAACATCGAGAAGCCCTGCAAGTGCAGGCATAATCGCAATAAATGCTATAAATAAAGAACCTGGTAAAGTAATACGAGACATTACGGTATCAATGTACTCAGCAGTATCCTTTCCTGGTTTTACACCTGGAATGAAACCATTGTTACGCTTCATATCCTCAGCCATCTGAGTAGGGTTCAATGTAATAGCAGTATAGAAATATGTAAATGCAATAACCAAGATTACATAAACAACATTATACAACAAACTGCGGTTATCCATCAACTGCTGAACAACACTGGAAGCATTTTCAGACTGATAGCGAACTATCGCCAATGGAATGAACATCAAAGCCTGTGCAAAGATAATAGGCATTACGTTGGCAGCAAAAAGTTTCAAAGGAATGTACTGACGCGCACCACCATATTGCTTATTGCCAACCAGACGCTTAGCATACTGAACAGGTATTTTACGAGTACCTTGCACCAAAAGAATAGAAGCACAAACTACAGCATAAAGGATTAAAATCTCCACAATAAACATAATCAGACCACCACTAGAAATTGCCTGCAAACGAGAAGTAACCTCCTGAACGAATGCCTGTGGCAAACGGGCGATAATACCAATCATAATAATCAGAGAAATACCATTACCAACACCTTTATCAGTAATACGTTCACCTAACCAAAGGATAAACATACTTCCTGCTGCAAGAATAATAGTAGCCGGAATCATGAAGACCGTCCAACTGATACCAGTTGCCAAAGCATTAGCTGCTTGCATCTTCAAGTTCAAAAGGTAACTAGGAGCCTGAAAGACCAGAATGGCTACAGTCAGGACTCTAGTGTACCATTGTATTTTTTTGCGGCCACTTTCACCTTCACGCTGCATCTTCTGGAAATAAGGTACAGCGACAGCAAGAAGCTGCATAACAATTGAAGCTGAGATATAAGGCATAATTCCTAATGCAAAAATAGACGCATTGGAAAATGCACCACCAGAGAACATGTCCAAAAGCGACATAAGACCGCCAGAGGTCTGCGACTGAAGTTTTTCCAACATGCTCGGATTGATACCAGGAAGTACAACAAACGAGCCAAAACGGTAAATAGCCGTAAACAGAAGAGTAATGAGGAGTCTCTGACGGAGGTCCTCAATCTTCCAACAGTTCTTTAGTGTCTCAATAAACTTTTTCATTTACTTAGATTATAGTTGCGTTACCACCTACTGCCTTGATTGCTTCTTCGGCAGTCTTTGAGAAAGCATTAGCTTCAACTTCCAATTTTGCTTTAAGTTCACCATTGCCGAGAACCTTAACGAGGACCTTACCATTAGTAAGACCAGCCTCTTTAAGTTCAGCAATACCAATCTTAGTAAGGTTCTTTGCCTCAGCAAGAGCCTGAAGAGTAGAAAGGTTTACAGCAAAATACTCCTTATGGTTGATATTCTTGAAGCCAGCCTTTGGAACACGACGCTGCAATGGCATCTGACCACCTTCGAAACCAATCTTTCTCTTATAACCAGAACGAGCCTTGGCACCCTTGTGACCACGGGTAGAAGTACCACCGAGTCCAGAACCTGGACCACGACCAATACGACGACGTGAGTGGGTTGAACCTTCAGCAGGTTTTAAATTATTTAATTTCATAATCGTTCCTAATTTAAAAGATTAATTAATCTACTACATTAACGAGGTGATGAACCTTACGGATCATACCACGGTTGCTAGGAGTATCCTCTACCTCAACAACCTGAGAAATCTTGTGGAGACCAAGACAAGCGAGTGTACGCTTCTGATCTACCGGAGCACCGATTTTACTCTTAATCTGCTTGACTTTAATTGTTGCCATATTCGATAAATCCTAATTAACCGTTAAATACTTTATCCATACTGATACCACGCTCACCTGCAACAGTGTATGCATCACGCATCTGAGCAAGAGCAGCGATAGTGGCCTTTACAAGGTTGTGTGCGTTAGAAGAACCCTTTGACTTAGCAATAACATCCTTAACACCAACACTCTCAAGTACAGCACGCATAGCACCACCGGCCTTCAAACCGGTACCGGCAGCAGCTGGCTTAAGAAGAACCTTAGCACCACCAAAAGCTACCTCAACCTCATGAGGAACAGTACCCTTTAAAACTGGAACTTTTACCAAATTCTTCTTGGCAGCCTCAGTACCCTTAGCGATAGCAGCAGTAACTTCGCCAGCCTTACCAAGACCATAACCGATAACGCCATTACCGTCACCAACAACGACGATAGCAGCGAATGTGAAAGTACGACCACCTTTAGTAACCTTAGTTACACGGTTGATAGCAACCAAGCGATCCTTAAGTTCTACATCACTATTAACTTTTACTTTATTCATTGCCATAATCGTTTAAAATTTAAGACCACCCTTACGAGCACCATCAGCCAACTCCTTAACACGACCATGGTAAAGATAACCATTACGGTCGAAAACTACTGACTCTACACCAGCAGCCTTTGCCTTTTCAGCAACGAGCTCGCCTACCTTAGCAGCCTGCTCCTGCTTAGGCATCTTCTCCAAACCGAGTGAAGAAGCAGAAGCAAGTGTGGTACCTGTCAAATCATTAATAACCTGAGCGTAAATCTGCTTGTTAGAGCGGAAAACACTAAGACGTGGACGCTCAGCTGTTCCATTAACATTCTTACGAATACGGAACTTTATCTTAATTCGTCTTTCTACTTTCTTTGTTGTCATAATCGTAAACAATTAAAATTACTTAGCTGAAGCACTCTTACCAGACTTTCTGCGAATAACTTCACCCTTGAACAAGATACCCTTACCCTTGTAAGGCTCAGGCTTACGGAAAGAACGAATTTTTGCACAAACGAGTCCTAACAACTGCTTGTCACAAGACTCCAATGTAATGATTGGGTTCTGATTTCTTTCAGACTTAGTCTCAACCTTAATCTCCTTAGGTAACTGAATGAAGATAGGGTGTGTATAACCTAAAGCAAATTCGATGAGATTACCCTGGTTTGAAACACGGTAACCAACACCAACCAACTCCATAGTCTTAGAATAACCAGCGCTAACACCAACAACCATGTTGTTAACGAGAGAACGGTACAAACCATGGAAAGCCTGTTTCTGCTTAGAATTAACAGGACTATTTTCATCAATCTCAAATACAATGTGACCATCTGCAACATTCATCTTGATAGATGGATCAATCCACTGAGAAAGTTCACCCTTAGGGCCTTTTACAGACACTACATTAGAATTAGCATCAAAATTAACGGTAACACCTGCAGGGATACTAATTGGCAATTTTCCTATTCTTGACATATTCAATCCTCCAATTAATAAATATAGCAAAGAACCTCACCACCAATCTTAAGATCAGCAGCCTCTTTGTCTGTCATTACACCTTTGGATGTAGATAAGATAGCAATACCTAATCCGTTAATAACTCTTGGCATGTCCTTATAACCAGTATACTTACGCAAACCTGGAGTAGAAACACGCTTCAAACACTTGATAGCGTTTTGCTTAGTAGTTGGATTGTACTTCAAAGCAACTTTGATAGTACCCTGAGGACCATCCTCTACAAACTTGTAGTTAAGGATGTAACCTTTCTCGAAGAGGATCTTAGTGATCTCTTTCTTCAAGTTAGACGCAGGAACTTCTACAACACGGTGATGAGCCATGATTGCATTTCTGAGTCTTGTCAGATAATCTGCTATTGGATCTGTCATAAAAATAAAATGTTTAATTAATCGGGACGCCCCCGACAATATTAAATAAAATAAATCTTTCTAACCTAAAAGGGGATTACCAGCTAGCCTTCTTAACGCCTGGAATCAAACCTGCAGAAGCCATCTCACGGAACTGGATACGAGAAAGACCGAACTGGCGGATATAACCCTTTGGACGACCAGTGATCTTGCAACGATTGTGAAGACGGATAGGGTTTGCATTCTTTGGAATAGCCTGAAGCTTACGAGCTGCCTCGTATGCTTCAGCTGGGTCATTAGAAGTTGCAATAATCTTTTTCAGTGCTTCGCGCTTTTCAGCGTAACGAGCTACAAGCTTTGCACGCTTAACCTCGCGAGCTTTCATTGATTCTTTTGCCATATCTCTTAGTCTTTATTTGCGTTCTTAAATGGAAGACCGAATGCCTTCAAAAGAGCAAAACCTTCTTCATCAGTCTTAGCTGTTGTAACGAAGGTAATGTTCATACCCTGGATGCGATCGATTTCATCGATATTGATCTCAGGGAAGATGATCTGCTCAGTAATACCCAAAGTGTAATTACCACGACCATCAAACTTGCTTTCAATACCCTTGAAGTCACGGATACGAGGAAGAGAAACACGAACGAGCTTCTCCAAGAACTCATACATACGCTCACGACGCAATGTAACCATAACACCGATAGGCATCTTCTTACGAAGTTTGAAGTTTGCGATATCCTTTTTAGAATATGTAGCAACAGCCTTCTGACCTGTAATTGCTGTAATCTCATTAATAGCTACATCAACAATTTTCTTGTCCTGTGTAGCATCACCGAGACCCTGGTTGATAACAATCTTCTTCAATACAGGAATCTCCATAGCAGAAGAGTAGTTGAACTGCTTCTGCAAAGCTGGAGCGATTGTCTCTTTATATACTTTCTTTAACTGTGCTGTATCCATTACTTGATTTCCTCCCCTGACTTTTTAGCGATGCGAACAACATTTTTACCCTCATGCTTGATAGCTACTCGTGTAGCCTTGCCACTCTTAGGATCGATCAAGCTTAAATTAGAGATATGAATAGGAGCCTCTTGCTTTATGATGCCTCCCTGAGGATTCTTAGCAGAAGGCTTCATGCTCTTAGATACCATGTGTACGCCTTCTACAATGGCACGATTCTCATCAACGAGAACCTTGAGCACCTTACCAGTCTTGCCCTTATCTGCACCGGCAATAACGATAACATTATCGTCTTTCTTTATATGTAACTTACTCATTACTTTAAATTTTTAATAATTAAAGAACCTCAGGTGCCAAAGAAACGACTTTCATGTTAACTGCACGGAGCTCACGAGCAACAGGACCGAAGATACGGCTACCACGAAGCTCACCAGCATTATTGAGCAATACACAAGCGTTATCATCGAAACGGATGTAAGAACCATCAGCACGACGAATTTCCTTCTTTGTGCGAACAATCAAAGCCTTTGATACTGCACCTTTCTTCAAATCACTTGATGGAATAACGTTCTTGACAGAAACGACAATCACGTCACCAACACTTGCGTAACGACGGCCTGTACCACCGAGAACTCGAATGCAAAGAGCCTCGCGAGCACCGCTGTTATCACATACTGTAAGTCTTGATTCTGCTTGTATCATAATTACTTAGCTTTTTCTACGATTTGTACTAATCTCCATCTTTTTGTCTTAGACAGAGGACGAGTTTCCATGATCATAACAGTATCACCTACGTTAGCCTCATTATTCTCGTCATGTGCATGGTACTTCTTTGTCTTCTGGACAAACTTACCATAAATAGGGTGCATCTCCTTGAACTTAGCTGCAATAACAATGGTTTTATCCATTTTGTTGCTAATAACAACACCCTGTCTTACTTTTCTTAAATTTCTTGTTTCCATCTGGACCATTATTATTTGTTAAGTTCTCTCTGACGAAGTTCAGTTTTCATGCGTGCGATATCACGACGAGCAACCTTAATCTCTGATGGATTCTCAAGTGGAGTTACATTGTGGTTGATCTTCTTCTTGTTCAAAGCGTCAACTGCTGCCTCCAACTTCTCAACCAATTCCTTGGTTTCGATATTTTTAATTTCTGCGATCTTCATAATTAAGCGTTTTTATCGTAATCACGTCTAACAATAAACTTAGTCTTAACAGGAAGTTTCTGTGCTGCAAGACGAAGACCCTCTTTAGCAACATCAAAACTAACTCCCTCTACTTCGAAGAGAATGCGACCTGGTGTAACAGGAGCAACCCATCCTGCAGGATCACCCTTACCTTTACCCATTCGGACATCAGCAGGCTTACGAGTGATTGGCTTATCAGGGAAGATACGGATCCACACCTGACCCTGACGATTCATGTAACGGTTCAATGCTACACGAGCTGCCTCTATCTGACGGCTATCGATCCACTTTGGCTCAAGAGTTTTGATACCGAAAGAACCGAATGCCAATTGTGTACCTCTGTGAGCGTTGCCTTTGTTGCCACGTCCATCTTGAGGTCTTCTATATTTTACTCTTTTTGGCTGTAACATGATAGCTTTCTAATTTAACGGTTATTGTTTTTCTTGCGATTACCACCACGGTTTGAACGACCGTTACCACGGTTGTTGCCCTTGTTATCAGCAGTAAAGTTAGGAGTAAGATCAGCCTTACCATAAACTTCACCACGGCAAATCCAAACCTTGATACCAAGCAAGCCTACCTTAGTAAGAGCCTCGCACTGGCAATAATCGATGTCTGCGCGGAATGTGTGAAGAGGAGTACGACCCTCTTTGTACATTTCCTTACGTGCCATTTCTGCACCGTTCAGACGACCTGTAATCTGAATCTTGATACCCTCAGCACCAGCACGCATTGTGTTGGCAACTGCCATCTTGATAGCACGACGATAAGCAATCATATGCTCGATCTGGCTAGCGATGTTCTTACCTACAATAGTAGCATCAAGCTCAGGCTTCTTAACCTCGAAGATGTTGATTTGAATATCTTTCTTATAAAGCTTCTTCAACTCTTCCTTCAACTTATCTACATCCTGACCACCTTTACCAATGACAATACCTGGACGGGCTGTACAAATAGTAATGGTAACAAGTTTCAATGTACGCTCGATAACGATACGAGAAACACTTGCCTTAGCAAGGCGCTCGTTAAGATACTTACGGATTTTCTGATCCTCTACGAGATTATCACCGAAGTTCTTACCACCGAACCAATTTGAATCCCAACCACGGATAATACCAAGTCGGTTACTTATCGGATTAACTTTCTGTCCCATTCTACTATTTATTTATCGTCATTAGTTTTTGCATCTACAAAAAGAGTAACATGGTTAGAACGCTTGCGAATTCTATAACCACGACCCTGTGGTGCAGGTCTCATACGTTTCATTGTAACGCCTTCATCAACAAAGACCTTACTGATATAAAGCTCACCATCCTCAGCTTTGCGATCATTCTTAGCTTCCCAGTTAGCGATAGCTGAACGGAGTAATTTCTCAACGTCAGCAGATGCCTGCTTCTTAGAGAAGCGAAGTACTCCGAGTGCACGGTTAACCTCCATACCACGAATCATGTCTACAACGTAGCGCATTTTACGTGGAGAAGAAGGAACACCTACCAACTTAGCGAAGTACAAGTTTTTACGGGCCTCTTTCAATTTCTCAGCCGCAATATGTTTTCTTGCTCCCATTATTTACTTAATATTTTAAATGGTTTAACCCTTAGTTTACTTTCTGTTACCAGAGTGGCCACCGAAACGACGAGTTGGAGCGAACTCTCCAAGCTTGTGTCCTACCATATTCTCTGTAACATAAACAGGGATAAATTTGTTACCGTTATGAACTGCAACAGTATGTCCTACAAAATCAGGAGATATCATTGAAGCTCTAGCCCATGTCTTAACAACATTCTTCTTGCCACTTTCGTTCATTGCAAGAATTTTCTTCTCCAAAGAAACGTTGATATATGGACCTTTTTTAAGTGAACGACTCATAATTTACTCTTTATTTTTTGTTAGCTCTTTCAATAATATACTTGTTAGAAAGCTTCTTAGGTGCGCGAGTCTTAAGACCCTTAGCGTACAAGCCCTTACGTGAACGTGGGTGACCACCACTCTGGCGACCTTCACCACCACCCATTGGGTGATCAACAGGGTTCATAACAACACCACGGTTGTGAGGACGACGTCCCAACCAGCGTGAGCGACCAGCCTTACCAGACTGTTCAAGAGCGTGGTCAGAATTACCTACACTACCTACAGTAGCTTTACAAGCACTCAAGATCTGGCGTGTTTCACCAGAAGGGAGCTTAATTACACAATAACTGCCCTCACGAGAAGTCAACTGAGCAAAATTACCAGCCGAACGAACCAACAAAGCACCCTGACCAGGACGCAACTCAATGTTATGGATCACTGTACCAACAGGGATGTTTGCCAAAGGAAGACAGTTACCGATTTCAGGAGCAGCCTCTGCACCTGACATCAAAGTAGCGCCTACCTGAAGTCCGTTAGGAGCAATAATGTAACGTTTTTCACCATCAGCATAGTAAAGCAATGCGATACGAGCAGAACGATTAGGATCGTACTCGATTGTTTTAACAACTGCTGGAACACCATCTTTCTCACGTTTGAAGTCGATTAAACGATACTTCTGCTTATGACCACCACCAATGTAGCGAACGGTCATTTTACCGGTGTTGTTTCGACCACCGGTAGAACGCTTACCGTAAACGAGAGACTTCTCTGGCACGGATGCAGTAATATCCTCGAACGTGCCAATAA
>SAMEA3663085__coassemble_33_pt1 | contig 83634 bp, 72 predicted proteins | sample SAMEA3663085__metabat2_high_PE_025 | metagenome-assembled genome bin SAMEA3663085 (sample SAMEA3663085) | pig gut metagenome | biome: pig gut; feature: pig-associated habitat; material: faeces | place: France | collected 2012
TGTTGCTCAGGTACTTATAAATCAAGTTAAATCAAAGTGTTGCGGAATTAAGGTTCTTTTTTCTTTTGTTAGAGTATTGTGAATTTGTATCAGCTTCATTTTGTGAAGTAGTATTGCATTTTCCAACGTACGTATCATCATTACTCTTGCTTCTATCTACATCGGCTGTTCCTACCTTTTTCTTATAGTCTTTCACTTTCTTACCTTCTCTGTCAATCTCCCAAACCTTTTCTTTGCGATAAACTTTGCAAGTGCCATTAGTGAATTTGCCCACTCTGTCATATTCTTTAGGCTTGATGGCTATATTGCCCAACTTGTCTATGAAGAGGTATTTGCCACTTTCGTTGACAACAGCTGCCAATCCTTCTGAATAGTCATTAGCTTGGGAGTAAATAAAAGGCACTGTTTCTTTGCCTTCTTCGTTGAGAAAACCATATTTTCCTCCAACCTTAGCCACTAACATATTGTCAGAATAAATCGTATAATTTAGATTGATATTTAATATCAATTTGCTACCTTTGCAGCAAAAATGAATGATATGAAAGTCAATTTAAGTCAAACAGTGAAGAAATTGTGCAATAATCAGAATATGACTCTGAAAGATTTAGCAAATAAAATGGAGATAGCTCCCGAAAGCCTTTCCCGAGCTATAAATGGCAATCCTCAATTATCTACTTTGGAGTCTATTGCAACCCATTTGGATGTAAATATATCTGAATTGTTTTCTTTTTCTCACACAATTTCGTTACATTCTATAATAGTGCATGACAATACTACTTATATTGCAGACGATTTGAACAGCTTAATAAATAATGTAAAGGCTATTTGTGCAAAAGAAGGTGTTGAGCTGTAAAAGAATAACCGCCAAGTATTGATTCTTTAAAAATTCAACACTTGGCAGTTTCATTTGTTCACATAGAATTGGTAATTACTTTGATTCTATGCGCTTCGTTTCTTGTTCAAACAACGTTATCAAGTCCTTTTCGACTTGGGAAAAAGTTGCATCCATATCCATTTCTCCAATACCATCAAAGTGCTTTATAATGGATAGTCCACCAAACGGCTTAGTCATTGTTACTTTAAAAGTATCAGAAGAAATCATTTCGCAATAGCCCTCTAAATGGCATTCTTTGCCGTTGACAATAGGATTAATGTCAATATCAAATCGGTACATATCGCTTACTTGTTAGAATAATCCCCATTCGGCAAATTTCTCAAAGCCACCGACCTGTTTGATGTATTGACGAGCGATTTCTACTATCTCACGATAAGGTTTACCGTCAATAGTTTCATCGCCAATAGCACAAAACAATTCAACCTTTTTATCTGTTTGTTGGGCTTTCAAGAAAGCATAAATGTTGACGGAAACATCAGCCTTTGAAAGGTCTTTCCCCTGCACTCCTCCGCCCGAAACAGACTGAGCCATATCCGAACCGAGCTTGCGATTTGTTGCTCCTGCGTCTACATCAGTTCCTCCTGTCCAATCTCCGAGCGGATTAACAATGGCGTTAGGGTAGATTCGCTTCAAATCATCTGATGGGACGTTACTTTGGCAGATAATAAGCTTGCCATTGCCTAACACATACTTACCATCTGAAGGGTAACGCTTGTAGATGTCATGAGCGATTTTGCTGAGTTCTTTTTCCTCCTCAGTCAATGGAACACCCTTAAAGATTCCATTATCGCCACAGCGGATTTCTCCGTCTTGGTTGCTTGCAAGTATTGGGTCTTGAGCTACCATAACGAGCGAAACCTTCAAGTCTGTGCGCTTAGTGATACGGCTAACTATATCCTCAGCCTCAGCATTAGAAATGTTCACACTACTCTCAATAATGAGATTAACAACACCATGTCCGAGCAGAACTTCAACTGCTATTTTCGGATTCTCTTCTTTCTTGTACGCAAGGTCTACAATAGCTCCTGCGATACGGTCTGCCACCTTATCCGGATGACTTGGATTTACTTTTTCAATCATAATTTATTACTTTAAATTAATTGTTTTTATGTTGTCTAAAAGTTCTGTCAACGTAATTGCTTCGTCACCTTCTGCCTCCTTGAATAATTCTTGTTGCGTAAGGGCAAGAGTATGCGCACGGCTAAGGAAACTTCCAACTTGGGCATTGCCGTTTTTATGGCAATGTATGCACTTGTAGGATATTGATGTTGTGCCACTCAACGGACTACCTGCAAAGCTATATATGAAAGCCTTGTGCCCACATTCGCATTGATATGTAAGCCACTCGTTTTTATTCGCCCAAAGTCTTAACATCGTGCCAATACAGATAGGTTGACATACCATATATACTTTCAATGGTATTGTAGCCATTGCCCATTCCTTATGAGCAAGAATTTCATTTCGATGCTCATAAAGCAATTCGATGTTGTCTATATATGGACTCCATATCCTTTTTTCAGCCAAATTATGCTCTCTTTGTTTGACTAATGATGTAATTGTATCATGCACGTTTTTGAGCGTAAGATGTTCGTATTCACCTGCTGCCTTGCTGTATCGGCTACAGTGTTGCTTTAAGCGACTTAGCCTGTCGGAATTGTCTTTTTGAAAAAGAACATCTTTGATTACCTCCGATATGGTAGCCACTTGTGTAATACTTTCCAACCATTCCAATAAACCACCTAAAGTGTATATGAAATCTCTGTCTTGATATACAGGTATCAAAAACATACGGCTGTTATCGAAAATGAACTCTCTATGTTCGTAAAAGAAATCAGCATGTTCGCAAAAATACCTTATGGTATTCTTGTTACTGTGCTTTTGACCGCCATAGAGTTTTAACTCCTTGCCACTCTTTATTTTGATTGTATTGCTAATTTTCATGCCACTATATGTAAGTTAGACATTGGTGTGTTATTGGTTGGGAACGTGAGGCGTTTGCCCATGATGTGAATGTCTTTTGACTCCAAAAGAGCGTAGTCTATTGGTGGTTCTACGCCTTGTATAAGACAATCACGGCAAATCATGAGAATCTTGCCTAAGTTGTTTTGACCGACAAACGTTCCAATGCCATTGACTTTGCAAGTCTCACTATTAACTATACGCTTCAATGCAGCCTTGCTAATCTTGGGATTGCCCGACTTAGCCTGTCTTGTAACTTTCTTTTTAAGCTCAGCTCTTCTTATAGCCAACTCTGTATTGGTACATCCCCAAACTTCTCTGGTGTCACCTTGTTGCTTGGTAGTGTCCTCTATGATGATAGCGTCATGTGGCAGCTGTAAGAGTAAATTTGCAAAGTCGGCATTACCCTTACACTTCTGCCATATAACGTAGAGCATCCATTGTATGCGGAAATCGGCAAAATCTTGGCGGATGAGGTTACTGTTTCTTTTCTTGATAAAACGTTTAGCTGCAAAGCCACTTGTCTGACGTTGCATATCCTCTTGTACCAACAGATGCTTTTCTGATGAGTCCGAAAACTCACCACATAGATAAAGCGTCTCACTATCATGCCAAGTTACACCTCCGAATGAAAATGGATAGCCACCTGCCATGTTGCTGAGACGCACGTTAATGCCATTCACTATGTCTGAAGCCTTGGAGAATGACAAACAATTAAAGTGTGAAGCGTTGATGTGCTCCACACGACCTAAGATAATTTCAAAAGTGTCTGCTTTCTGTGACATAACTTTTAATTTAATGATTATTACTAAATCCTTAAACTCGTATCATTTTTACCACCGTGGCTATGTCTGCTCGGTTGGTTCAGCACTTAAGCTGTCTCTTGATACTTATTCAAAAAGTAAAAGAACTACTCCCCATTTTGGAAAGTGACTGCAAAGGTATTGACTTATTTAGAGAAAATCGAAAATTCTGTGCTAAGAATGGTTAATAAAGAACAATTTAGAAAATGAACAAATTGTGTTTTGTCTTATACAAATGATTTTGTATGGGCATTATGAAATGAAAAGAGGCTGCCTGAAGCAGCCTCGTGTAAGAATATGAATTATTTTCTATTTCATAACATACCTTATAGGAGTTGGTTCAACTTCAGAGGTAGGATGAAATATAATATGTGCAGAATTTGAACCTACGTCTGGTTCTACCCATTGCCATAGGACACGATTTCGATACCTTATGTCAAAGTCTCCTCTAAAATCAGTTCCTCTCCTTGGTTCAAAGTATATATACGGTTTGTTCTCTTTGCTATCAGAGAGATGTATTATAAGTGGATAGTCATCGTATGAGTCTCTAACAAACAAACGAACCATTTTGTCTTTAACATCAACGGACTCATAATTTTTTCCTCTGTTGTACAGCTCGGAAATTTTAATTCCATTTGCGAAAATTGAAAGGGTTCCATTGTCTTTATTCGCACGTATTTCTAGATACCCTTTAAACCATACGTCTATTCCATAGATAGATGATGCTCTATTAAAATAGAACTTTTTCGACGGATAAATAAGTTTAAAAACGTCAGCATAAGATGTGAATTTATTTGGAATAGCTCCTAACTGAAGAGAGTTTTGTTTCTGAATTTCTTCTATTCTGCGTCTTTCTTCTATTCTTCGTTTTTCTTCCAAGTCACGTTCTTCTTGCTCCTTACGTGATTTTTCCGCCTCTATTTTTTGCTGTACTTTTAGTGATTCTATTCTCTGCAATGCCAAGTCATTGTCTTGGTGGTCTAATGTATTGTAACCATTTAAGCACACTATACCATATGTGCTAATATTTGTACCAGAGTTATATTCGTTTATAAGAGCTAACCCTTTGCTCATGTCTGAACAATTTACGCCTTTCTTGACTCGTAGTACAATCTCGTTCTTCTTATTTATATAAATGTTTTGTGTTTGCACAAGGCATACTCCGTCATGAAAGTCATTGAATTCCAGCATATCTCCTTCTGTGGAATAGCCTTCATATTGGCAAGGAATGACTATTTCACCTTTGGTGTTGATGAATCCGAACTTATTGCCGTCTTTTGAGACAGCTGCTAATCCTTCCGAAAAACTGTTAATAATCTTGTATTCCGTAAGATTCAGAACCTCAATGCCGTTTTTGTCTATAAATCCTTTTCTGTCTATACAATCATTAATGTTGTCGTAATGTTCGAAATACGCAAGTCCCTCATGGAAATTGCTTAATGTCCAATATTTATCCATAGATATTTTTAGCACCACTTTACCTTCTGAATTATAAAACAAATATTGATTATTGTCTGTATCTGTAGTCATAAGCATGCCATCAACGAATTCTAAATTTCGGTCAATCATACCTTTGATTTCGAATAGTTTTTTCCCTGTTGTATCAATGAATCCATTGAATGTTTCTGACGAGACATATGCTTTACCTTCTGAAAAGTCACCTGCGGTTTGGTATATTGGAGGAATTATAATTTTCCCCATTTTGTCCATATAGCCGAATTTTATGTTTTTTGCTCCAAAAGATTCCTCTGCTCCACTTTCTCCATCGAAACTACATACTTTAGCCAAGCCTTCTTTAAAACGGCCGAAAATGACAAATCCATCATCCATACCCGGCTCTATGTAGTATTTTAATGTGCAAGGGATAACTTCTTCGCCTTTAGCATTAATATATCCCAATTTCTTGTTTTTGGTGACAGGAAGAAGACCATCACTGAAATTGTCTAACACTTCGTCATATTTACAGATGTTTTGACTAAATTGTTGTGACAGTTGTATGTCATCATCTTTATCATTGTAGCGACTACAGTCTATTTTCGTAATTCTTCCGTTTGGTTTTTGTTTTTTTAAGTCTGATATTTCATCATATTTCAATTCGGTTTTGTCTTTGTTCTTATCATGTGGCATAACATTATCTGCTCTTGTATGTTGATGCTGAAAGATTTTGTCATTGAAATTGAGTGTAGATATTATGTTTGGAGTTAAAGTGTTGGTCGTATCATTATTGTTCCCATAATTGGTATTTTCAACATATATATCATCATGGTCACTGCCTTCATGTACGTTGTCTTCCTCTAACTTTTTAGTACTATCCTTTACCTTTTTACCTTCTCGGTCAATCTCCCAAACTTTGTCTTTGCGGTAAACTTTGCAAGTGCCATTCTGAAAATTGTCCACTCTGTCATATTCCTTTGGCTTGATAGTAACATTGCCCGATTTGTCAATGAAGAGATATTTGCCATTTTCGTTGACAACAGCTGCCAATCCTTCAGAATAGTTATGTGCTTGTGAATAAACGAAAGGTACAGATTCTTTTCCCTCTTCATTGAGAAAGCCATACTTATCACCAACTTTTGCCACTAACATATTATCAGAATACATACCCAACGAATCGTATTTTACAGGTATGAAATCTTCACCATTTGCTTTCAGCATACCCACCTTGCCGTTGTTGAGTACATACATATTCGATTGGAATGCCATGCTTGGCATCTTCTGCTCTGACAAAGTGCTACCATCTATTTCTACATTATCATATATGGCTAATTGGATTGTCTTGTTGCTTGTGTCGATGATACCCCATTTGCCATTTACTTTATAGAAAGCCTTATTTGATTTGATAGGAGAGAGGTGTTCATACATACAAGGGATGATAGTCTCGAATGTAGACCCGCTTATAAGTCCTGTCAATCCGTTACGGACAATGTATATGTAATCTGTAGATGGACAGTCTGTGTATGATAGCTCTATTGAATTGTATTCAGTCAAGATATATGCTTTATCTATGTCACATGGTTGCAACTCTTTGCCATCATCGTTGTAAATACCAAGCTTGCCGTCCTTTTCTACCCATACGATGCTGTTGCCGTTACTTGTGTGGCAAGGGTTGCCAACTTTGGAATATTCAAAAGGTATAATGATTTTGTTTTGGCCATCAATCATACCTTTCTTTCCTTTCAGCGTGGCATGGATATAAGAGTCTGAGGAATAGTCCCCCAGACTCTCATATATGCAAGGTATCAACGTTGTTATGCTACTAAGCCTATTCAGTTGCACATAACCATATTTCCCATTTTTGAATGTTCGCCAAATGCCATTTCCCTTATTGCTGAGGCTATTGTATTCACAAGGCAAAAGCGTGCCGTTTGTGGAGCTGACAAGTCCCCATTTTCCATTCTTCTCGCATTTATACACATTGTCTTCGTATGCACCATATTCGTTGGTGAATTCTATACGGTCATATTCTACAGGTATATATACAGTGCCACCGTTATTCACCACGCCATACGCATAAGTGCCTTCTTCGTCGTTATCCTTGCGCACTATATACAAGCCATTGTTGTAGTCCCCGATGTTTGAATATATGTGCGATGGGTTCTTCTCTATCTCCGCCTTTCTTGTTAGGTCGGCAATGGATTGGGCATGGCTGACTATTGGGAGCAATGCCCATATGATGATGTAGAATGCTCTTCTCATAACGAAAGAATGTTTAATAATAATATGTATCTCCGTTGTTATTGTCAACGAGTCTGTTATCGTCTCTTACCACTGTTATGGATATTGAAGGACGTGCCGTAATCATTCCTTTGTTTGGTGATATTTTGCGGAATACGGGCTTAGATGTTGAAATTTTATTGTCGTTTGCATACACGGCTTCGTCTGTTATTCTGAGTGTAATACCATCGTGCGAATAGCTATTGCCGACAACGAAATCCATAACATCTACGTTTGACTTAAAGCCGATTTCTTCCTCTTCTATTTGCTCATTACTATTGTAGTCATTGCATGACACGATTGTATCTGCTGCGACCTCATCATTTATGGTGGAAACTTTAGCAGCAGTATCTGACATCACTGTGTCAACAGGGATAGAGTCACTTATTAATGTGTCAGATGGTAAGGTAAAATCTGTATTTTGGCTTCCACTTCCCAAAAACATGTAGCCACCAAAACCAATTGCGATAACTGCTAGTACAATAACCAAAACTACCAATCCTTTATTGGCTTTATTTTCTTCGTCGGTTGCTTGTATGGTTGTTGCTTCGTTATCAACGCTATTGAGTTTTTCGGTCGTTGAAACTGTTTCGGTATTTATAGCAGAAGTTTCTTCATTAACAGTAGTGTATTCTGCTTTGGAAGTCTCCTCTTTTACAGAAAACTCTTTTGGGCAACCACAATGAGGGCAGAAGTCTGCTCTATCGCTCATCACATGACCGCAACTTTTGCATTTTATCAGTGCCATAATCTTATTTTATTTTATTTATAGGCAATCGTAATTCAGGATTCTTGGCATCTGCCGCATCTGCATTATAGTAGATATATTCCCCATCCATGCAAAAATAAGCACATGCTGCAGGACCGATATGTCCATAGTCTTGTATATATAATTCGCTACCAGGAAATGTTATCATAGGAGCACGGTCTGAACAAGAGAAATGAACATATCTCATGGTGTTATATTTATACCAAGAGGCGTATGCGGTGGATTTTCCATCCTTATTTTTTATTGTAGCTGTTTCATCAGCTTTGACAATAAGAACCCACACATTGTTAGATTTGTCCGTGAATTCAAAAGTTCCCAAAAATTCATTTGCCTGTAGATTTTCTTCTTTTATTTTTTCTTCATCAAAATTTTCTACTTTCGTTTCATTTTTGCTAACATTCTCCTTTTGCTCCTCTACAATTGAGTCATTTTGGTATTGGTCCGAGTAATTATTTGTTTTCGAGTCACAATAATTCCCTTCATAAAAAATATAACTTTCGTAGCCTATAATGACTATTAGGAAGAGAATGAATACTATTAGTGTTTTATTTTTCATCTTCGATTATTTATTATTAGACATAGCATTCCAATATCTCTTGTTTATTCTTCGCCAAGTTCTATGTATGCTTGGCCAATAGCGGTGGAGAGCTTTGCCCATTCCGCAACAGTCAAGAACAATAAAGTAAATGATTACGGCATAGAACATTATTACAGTAAAACCACCAAGCACGATTAATCCGCCTGTACTATTATTATTTGCCATTCCAAATCCCATAAGGGTGAATATTAGGGCAAACATTAGATACGCAATAAATACTACAATACCCTTGAAGAATGCCCATATAGCAGCATATAGAAATGTTTTGAATATCAAGTTAAAGAAATAGAATATGTTGTTGATTACAGCATACTCTTCCTTCTCGCTTTCATTCTTACAAGTGAGATACCATGGACCAAACAGCCATCCCAAGAATGGATGTCTTTTCTCGAAAGCCTTGCGTGGATAGTTCCTCAAAGGCCAAGGGTCAGTGAATAACCATGAAGATGGTGAGATAGGAGAATATTGGCCATTCTCGTTGAAATCTTCTTCAAGTGAACTCGACTCGTTTGTCTCTTGCTTTGGTTTCCAATTATCATTAGGACAACCACAGTTAGGACATGATTGCAAATCTTCCGAATACATTTCTCCACAATCGGGACATTTTACTTGGTTCATAGTTCGTGTAGTTTAATGTTTTTACTAATTCTTTCTTATTGACAAAATAACAACATCTTTGTCTCGTCCTATTGTGCCACGAGACTTTAGAGCTGCTATTGCTTCACTCTCGTTGTCAGAATAAAGCATGATACTTGCACTTCCATTTGTGCTGCTTCCGATACCTTCAACTCGGTATTTTACAGTATAGCTTTCTTTAATCATATTGGTAATATACATTAAAGTTCAGCAGTCCTTGTTTTCAAAGACCACAGAACTATTGATTAATGATTTATCTTGCAAAATTGAAATCAACGGTTGCTGTTCCGTTGAATGTATAGGAATACTCGCCACCTGCCATTTTGAGGTTGTCGAATTTGATAGTCATATCATCTTTGCTCTTGTTGATTGATACAACTTTGGCTGAACCGCTCTTGTAGGTAAGGGTAGTGTAGCAAGCATCTGATTCATCCTGTGCCATCAGCTCCAATGCCTTCTTAGAGAAATCATCACCTACTTTAGGCTCTGTTGAATCCGTGTAAGAGAATTGATAAAACCAACTGTCCTTAGTGTTGCCAACTTGATTAAATACCCCTACAGTAAATTCACCTTTACCTGCTTCCGCATCGAAACTTCCCTCTTGAACAACATATGTGTCAAGTTCGTAACTCTTACCATTGATTTGAATTGTGTTTGATGATGAAGGATTATCATCATCATCGTCACTTCCGCAACTGATTAGTGCAAATGGCATCAAAGCGAGCAATGCCAACATTAAAAACTTGAAATGCTTTTTCATTTTGCTTCATTTGCGCACCTTCAGCCCAAACAGTGCTGTTAGTATTTACGAGTTTCAAGGGGCATAAAAAGAAAAGTGAGGCTTTATTCTTCCTTACCCCTAAATGTGACGGCTTGGACTCCGTTGTTTAAATAGGATAAGGAGAACAAGCCCCACTTGGAGGTATTTCGTTGATATACGAATACACACCAAGGGGAAGCCCATTCTCACAAATACTCCTAATTAAACATTCTATGCGAAAGTGTCCAAGTTTCACATTTATAGGAATATAGGCGAAATACGCTTCTCTTCAATATGTCCGCCAAAAGCCTATTACGGCAATATGGTATGACAAAGATATACAATTTCTCCGAGACTAAAGAATTTCTCTTGATGATTTTGATGTTTTGTGACTGTATTTAGAAAAAATCCACTTTACATATACTATCTTTGTTGTTTCTGTGTCACAATAATCTTTTAGATTTGATTGATACAATAAAACAAATGTATCAGAACCCAAACAAAGATTATTTTGATACAATTGGGATTCTGATACAAAAGTTCTAAAATTGATACACATCTTCGACTTGTATAGTTTGGTTTGTTTGCCTTGCTTCTCTTGCTTTCTTTTCTCTCTCTGCCATATCATACAACCTCTGTTCATGTTCGTTTAGTTCAAATAAGGCGTTGAAGAATTTATCGTCTTCATTCTGAGTGTTGCTTGGTTGATGTGCTTGTGAAGTAGGCTTCATACTTTGAGGCAATTCTCCTTTGAAATGAATACCCCATTTATTATAAAGGTCATACATCAAGGCTATTGGATTTTGTGGCTTGTCTGTTAGTTGTCTACTAATGTATTTTCTTTTGCCATTCATGAATTTCTCCAATTGCTCTGTTATTCTTTGCTTTTGGTCTGAATAAGGACACAAAGCAATTTGTTTTTGAATTTCATTCTTTATCTGAAATACACCTACAATGTCGTTTGTGTTTTTCAATCTGTCAAATAGGGTATGAGTTTCTGCAAATTTCCAACTGTTTTGTTGAGGCTCTTCAGTTTGTGATAGAGGTGAAACATTTACTTTATCCAAAGCTTTTGTCTTTGATGGTAAAAATGAATTTGAATTTTCAATACTGAGGTCTGTTAAGTCTTTCTCTTCATATCCTCTATTGTTTGTTATGTTTCTTATTGAACCATCAATGCAATTTGAATCAATTGTTTTATTTATTCTTTTCTCTTCAATATTATGTTGGTTCAATTTGGAACTTACGGAAGTTTCATTCTGAACATTTGGCATAGTTCGTTCTGGAACCTTACCTGTTAATTCTGTTTCTTGGTGTTCCTCAAAATTTGAACAATAGTTCTTGTAGATGTTGTTCAGCAAAGAATAATCAAGTTCATACTCATTTGCTAATTTTGAATTCGCTCCCTTGTTCACCTTGGTGCATATTAGCAATCCCATCGACCTTAGATTTTTCAAAGTTCTCTTGATTGTGCTTTCTGACACATTGCACTCTTTTACCAAGTCTTTTATTGACTTGAAATAGGTCTTGCCATTGTTCTTGCAATATTCATAACCATTCCACATCGTAGCAAATACGATTCTTTCCACAGGCTGTAGTACAACCATTTCTTTGTAAAGTCTTACAAATGTTGATTCGTTCTTGTCCATATCTTATTCGTTATTATTATTAGTAACTGAAGGAACTGTGTTCCAATACTTTTTCAATGCTTCTGCCAAAGCCTTTTTGTGTTGCTCAGTCTTTGGCTTTCCTTTTAACGCTTTTGAAATCTTCTGTCGTGTTTCTTCTTTCAATGTCCTGTTTGTACGTTTCATCGTGTTTATATTCAAAATCTTATTCATCGCTCCAAATATACTACTTGAGTTTAAATAAATATAGGTAAGAATGTTAAAAATATCAAGTTTAGTAAGCTTTCTGAAAATATTCCGGAAAATTTTCAAAAGACGCAAGGAAAACGGTTATAGACTATGCCTCGCTCCCTATAGGGGATGGACAAAGGGAGAATACGGTGGAAGCCCTCCCCTTAACTCCCGTATGTTCAGGGATTTTGGGTTGCTTGGACTGCTTTAAATGCGACTGAATGTTATACCTTATTATATATAGTGGGCGACCACGTTTACCTTGTTTGGTCTTTAAAACTACGTGCATTTACACCTTATTATATATAAGGGTTGCTCTTGATTGTCTTTTTGAGGCTTAAAATCAATTGATTTTAAGTAGTAAAAATCGTGTAAGTGATTGATAACCACGGTTGTGTATGAAGTTCGTACAGTCCCCGATAAATATCCCCGACAATAGCTAACTCTCTGAATATCAGATATAGAGTATAATTGAGTGGGAGTAATTCCTGATTAAAATAAAAAGGGGATGTGTCATAAGTTCATGATACATCCTCTTTTTATTTTAATCATATTCTTTTCATGTTTTTCATAGTTTTGTTCATCGGATTACGCAGAGTTTACGGAACATTCTTGCTCTACGGATTATTCACGGAATTTCATGGATTACTTGCTGATTTTCACGGATTTGACCTTGCGGTCATTGGGCTAACGCCGTAGCGTTCCTGCTTTAGGGGGTATCGCTACGACCGTCAGGTTGTGATTCTCAGTCTGGTCCAAAGTCCTCTTGGGATGAGGTGCCAGAAGAACACGAGGATAGCGTAACGCCAATCAATGACTTTCACTTCTTTTCCTTTTTCGATGGCACGAACGATGTGCTTGGCTACATCTTCTGGTTGGAGCTGGAGTGGATAAGTACTGCTTGCTATGAGGTCTGTCTTTACAAATCCGGGTCTGATATCCGTGATGGAGATAGAGAGATGGCGCATTCTTGCCTGTTGGGAAAGACATTCGAGATAATGGTTCTGGAATCGCTTGGTGGCTGAATAGGCTGGGGCTGCACCGAGTCCTTTGGTTCCGGCAATGGAAGTGATGCAGGCTATGCGGGCCTTCTGGCTACTATGGTGGTGGACAAACCAGTTGAATGCCGTATCTACCATGCGTGTGAATCCCAAACCATTGGTTTCTACGGTCTTCAACTCTTTTTCTATATCGAGCGAGTTGTTCTGCCAGCCAATGCCAGAACTGTGGAAATACAGGTCCATTCCTCCCAACTTGTCAATGAGTTCGAGAAGCTGGGAAGGTGCTCCGGCGGAAGTCACATCGATTTGCTGATAACAGATGATTCCGCCTTGTGGCGTTGCTTTGTTATCAGAGATGGTTCCGCCGCTTTGCAAGGTTGTTTTGTTATCAGAAACCAGAGTCTGTAGTCTCTCGATTCTTCTGCCGGCTATTCCCACCTGCCAGCCTTTTTCCGCAAGCAGTTTTGCTACTTCCATTCCGATGCCAGATGTGGCACCCATTACGATTGCTTTCTTTGCCATATCATCCTATTAAATTCTAACTCTATCTAAACATCTAAATCGCTTTTACTCTTTAGCAGGGCTTCCGCCTTCTTCACGCTTCCTGATTCCAGAATCAGCTGTTTCACTTCTTCGTAGTCCGTATATTGCGGATTGCGTTCCATGAAGATGCGGCAGGCACGGTCGATGAGTTTATGGTTGATGAGTTTGGCGTTCACCATCTTGTTGCCTTCCACCCGTCCTTGCCTGATCTGAAGGGAAGTGCTTATCATGTCCAGAATCATCTTCTGCGATGAGCCTGCTTTCATGCGAGTGCTTCCCGTTACAAATTCCGGTCCCGTGATGACTTCTACGGGATAATCGGCAGCTTGGGCGATGGGAGCGTGGGGATTGTTGACGATGCAACCCGTAGGAATGCCTTCTTTCTTGCAATGCTGCAAGATGGAAAGCACGAATGGGGTTGTGCCGCTGGCAGAAAAACCGAGTACGAAATCCTGCTTTGAGATATGTTTATCGCAGAGCTGGTGCCAACCATTCTCCAGGTCGTCTTCTCTGGATTCCCTGGTTTGCGTAAGGCAGCCGATGCCTCCGGGGAAGATGGCTTGTATCTGCGAACCGTCGATGCCATAGGTGTTCTGCACCTCTATGGTATCGAGGGTAGCCAGTCTTCCGCCCGTTCCGCAACCGGCATAGAAGAGTCTTCCGCCCTTCTTCAGCTGCCCTTCGATGGCGGAAATCAGTTGGTTGATGGCAGGCAATGCTTGTTCTATCGCCAGCGCCACCTTCTTGTTTTCTTCATTGATATGAGTGGTGAGTTCTTCCACGCTCATTTTTTCCAGATGTTCGTAGAGCGAGCTCTGTTCTGTTATTCTCTTTTCTTCTTTATTTGGCATAGTATTTTACTTTTGGTTGTAGATTACGAAAAGCTTGATTTCAGGCTATTTCCTATGGCTATAGCCAATAATCCTGATGCAGGTTTCTATTCTTCTGCCAGGAAATAAACCGGAGCATTGCGTGAACCTTCTTTAATCAGGAAACCGGATTTTTCCAGTTGCTTCAACCAGTTGAGTGCAGTCTGTTTGCGGATATGAAATTCCATTTCCAGGGTTCTGCGGTTGATGGAGCGATGGTCTTTCATATACTCTCTTATTTTCTCCTTCAAGGTATCTTCAGAGAAAGGGTAGGAGCGGGAAGTATATTGCGATTTCTCGAAATGAGTATGATGCTTCACCTGTTTCAGCAGGTCTTCATTGGGGCGGAACTTGATGCCCCTTACGCTAACGTAGTCGGCTCTCACCTTGCTGTCAGGCTTCAGTTCATCCATATCCAGATTTACCGAGAGTGAGAGGTATCCGATTTCCGGGATGTTGATACGCTTTCCATCCTGCAGGTCTTCTTCGATAATGTCACGCAGTTGCATGAAGACAGTAGCCACTTCTCCCTTTCCCAAACAGCTATGTTGGGCTATTCGTTCTATCATCTGCTTGTCTGTCATCGCAGGTTGCTCAAAGATATGGGCGAATCGGCGTGTCTCTTCATTTCCTCCAGCATTGGGAAGATAATGTATTTCATATTTTATAGCCATAGTTTTCTCAGTTTTATGTCAGCAAGAATAAAATGTTCTTGTTATCACCCGTTATTGTCTGGTTGATGTCGCAAAGATAAATAATTATTCTGAGAATCAAGAAGAAAAGAGGAAAGAAATACAGATAGAATTTGGAAATACTGTGATTGGCGGTTTGAAATGACAGAAATAGTTGTTTGAAAAGATAGGATAAGTTGTCGTAAAAGATAGGATAAGTTGTCGAAAGAGATAGTATCGTCAGCCGCACAACAGCTGTTATGCAATCGCACATCAGCTGTTGTGCGGTTGTCTGCCACGTGTTGTGCGCTCGTAAAGCGGCTGTTGTGCAGTAAACTTTCTAACCCCTTTATCATATTTCAATTCCTTATTTATGTTATGATAGAATAGAATAAGGTGTATTTAGGCGTGGTGAGAGTTGTTTGCTGGTATCTAAAGAAGAAAAAGGTAAGGTTTAATAGAAGTTTTTCGATGAAAGGTGTACTCGTTTCAATAATTTGTTGTATCTTTGCAAATGGATTTGGCTACTGCCATTTCCAAGACATCGTTGGTAAACAAAAGCATTCGCTATTATTTCGCGTTCAGCCAAAAGCCTCGGAAACTTATTGGAAATAACGTAACAAGGAATAATTGTGATAAGGCATTCGGTATGGGATGCCTTAATCCTTCATGTATTAGCAATGCATCTACGCATAGGCGTGGTGCATTCTTATTTGAAGGGTTGAGGTTTCCATTCCGAGGCTGCCTCATAGCTGAACGCAATAAGAGCATCACGCCCTTTTTGCGTCTTGGCGTGATTGATAGTTGTATGCACATATTGTATTTATGACTATTAATTATTGTATGAAAGAATGGTTGAGAAAGCAAAGCCTTATTATTGTGCTTGCTTTGGTTGTGATTTGTTTGATTCCTGTAGTGTATAAGGAGTTGCTTGATGAATTCTCTTTAGGTAGAGTAATTTCTTCAGCCTTGTATGTGTTGCCACTGTGCTTCCTTTTGACGTCTATCCGTAAGAAATGGATATTCATTGTGTTTTCAAGTGTATTGATGGTTACGTCGTTCTTGGAAACTATGATGGTACTTCTCTATAAGAATTATCTAATTGCTGGTAATATTCTGGCGATATTGGGGACTACGGCTGATGAAGGAACAGGCTTCGTGTTGAGTTCATTGAGTAAAGTGCCATTGGCAATGCCTGTCATATTGGTATTTGTCTTTTTATTGCTTGCATATAGACCTGCTGTTTCTTGTAAGAGAAACATACTTTGTGCAGGTTTGTGTGCGTTGGCCTCAGTCTTGTTTTTGACATATCAATTAGATGTACGTTGGCAGGGCAATATAACGACTACTTTTTATGTGGAACAGAATGTCCTGGCTCGCCCTCCTTATAATTTTTGGTTTCAATCGATGAATGCCTTTGAACAACAATTGCATAAAAGAGACATTGGAAAGGCGGATAAAATGTCGTTTGGTGCTAAACGCCCAAAGGTAGTTGGAAAGGAAATTTATGTCTTGGCGATAGGAGAGTCTTTGAGATATGATAATTTGTCATTGGCAGGTTATCATCGTTCGACAACGCCTTTACTTGATTCTCTGGAGCCTATAGTTTTATTTAGTAATTATTATTCTACAGCTAATCTAACGATGTATTCTGTTCCTCAGATTGTGACTCGTGCGACACCAGAAGACTTTAATCTCAACTATCGTGAGAAGAGCATCTTCAAGCCTTTTCAGGAATGTGGCTTTAAGACATTTGTGATAGGAAACAATCTGATGGGTGAAAAAGGGTATGAATATTTGAGCCATGGCTGCGATAAGGTTTATTCGATACCTGGATACGATGACTCTAAGATAGCTTCTTTGGTTGATTCTTTGTCCAATCTCTACGATAAAGTGTTCTTTATAGTGCATTTCAAGGGCAATCATGGTCCTTATAATAATTTCAAGAAAGCTCAGAATAAATTTCGTCCTAATCCAGTCTTTGACCATGTGGGTTGGGACAACCATGAAGCTATGGTGAACGCTTATGATAACACCGTCTTATTTATGGATTATTGCGTTTATCATATTATAAAAGCTATTGATAAGAAAAATGCACAATCAGCTTTTCTTATGGTCTCCGATCATGGAGCTGATTATGATACAGGTGTGAGTGATCATGGAGGTAATTGCAATCCGAGAAAGCCAGAATATCATGTGCCCTTGATTTTATGGCAAAGCGAAGTGTGGAGAAATAAATATCCTAAGAAATATCAGAGTTTAAAGGCAAATAAAGACAAACCTGTCAATGCAGACAACGTGTTTTACTCTGTATGCGACATGGCAGATATTACGATAAGTCCGATGTATGCAAAAGCAGAATGGTCTGTTTTTAATCAACACTTGCAATCTCACGAACGCAAATTATTGGTTCCTGATGGCAAGAATTATATCGTGGTAAAATAATTGCCAAATGCTCAGTAGGGAATGTAATCGAAGAAGATGAAGTAAAAAAAAATATAATCCAAAAGCGCCCTTCAGTATAAACGGCTGTACTTTAGATACCACAGCAGAATACTGAAGGGGGGACTTTTGCAATCACATTACTTTTGTAGCCCTTTCTGACACTAAATCTATTAGTTCCTTAGCTGGCTCGACCAATGGAAGCACCTCCGTTTCCATATCAAGAATATGACGGTCTTAATAGTCGCCAGTTAATCGTAAGGAGAAAAGCTGATTGAATATCTTGCCATACTTTTTGTCAATGATGTTGTTTCTCAAAAAGACTTTGCCAAACATTTGGATTACGCCATTATGAGTGCTAACTTCATACTTGTAAGAAATGAGTAAAGCGGAAACAGCATAGTAAGCTGCATAGTATAAACGATTGGCAGCTGTTTCGACATAACCATTCTTTATAGAACCGATAGCTTCTTGATAGGTACGATTGGCTTTTTCAAGTCTGTACTTTACAACCTCCTTTCTGTCCGCATCAGATAGTTGTACCTTTATCATATTACAATCCCATCCCTTGTTACATTATGATTAAATAAGGTATGACGGTTTTCTTCCCATTCTTTTTGTGAGAATAGGACAGGATTGATAGTTTCATCAATATCCCATCCTAATTCTCTTAGTGGATAGGAATACTTGTCGTAATCTTGCAGAGTGACCTTTGGCTTGTCGAGAAGAATAAGAATGTCCCAATCGCTTCCTTCGTGTTCTGTACCTCTGGCGCGAGAACCGAAAAGGATAGCCTTTGCGTGAGGGTCTATCTCATACAATTGTTGTGCATCGCTTCTATAATTTGGTTCTTCTTCATACGCAATCATTCACTATTTCACCGCAAATTTATATACTCATTTTACGCCTTGTTGGCCAATGGCGCTGCCTGAGTATAGACTCTTGCGCCAAGCTCCTTGTCGAGCATATAGAGACCATAGCCGTTGTCCTTGATCATGCGAAGGTTGTCGATGATGTTCTGGGCGTTCTCCTCTTCCTCCACCTGCTCATCTACAAACCACTTGAGCATGCTCTGTGTGGCATAGTCATTCTCCTGGGTAGTGAGAGCGAAGAGGTTGTTGATGAGGGAGGTAACCTTCTGCTCGTGTGCCAAGGTTGACTCGAAGACATCCAATGGATTCTCCCATGTGGTAGGAACGGCATCTATAGCCTTCAATTCCACGTGACCGCCACGCTGGATGATGTAATTGAACATAATCTTGGCATGGTCTTGCTCCTCCTGAAACTGAACCTGGAACCAGTTACCCATACCTGGGTTGCCGTTGGCATGGCAATATGCCGCCATAGACAAATATAGGTAAGCTGACCACATCTCTGCATTAATCTGGGCGTTGAGCGCCTCTTCTACTTTCTTATTTAGCATGGTTTTCTAAATTTAATGGGTTAGACTTTTTATTTGTACCATATATGAAGAATGGCAATTCTTTGCCTTTTCTTACAAGCACATCGCAAAGTTACGGCTTTTATTTGAAATGACAAAAAATATTAAGAAAATTTTATTCTTGGAAGATTCAATTTCTGAAAGTATGGTTACTCAACTTTCGTACACGCGAAAGTTGAGTTAATTATCTGTAATAAAACAATACCATAGAGCAATACTGCGTTAAATTAATATTTAATCGTCTGTAAATCAATAACTTATATTAAGAAATGCTTATGAAAACTTAACTGTAAAAAGTTGGTCAAGTCGCTGATTTTCAGTAACTTTGTAGATCACGACAAATACAATATTACATGAATACAGGACTTGACCAATATATGGATATCTTTAAAGATGCAGTTGAAGATTCAGCTGCAAAGATAACAAAAAGTTTCGAGAAAATACTCATCGAGGTGATAATTTTGTTCATGGTAATACCAAGAAAGATAAATTTCACCCAAATGGGGAGGTATGGCTCGCATGTTGAGCAAACCTATCGCAACGCATTCGGCTTAAAAAAGTCGAAAAGCATTGACTGGCTCAAACTTAATGTATCACTTGCCAAGCGCTTCTTTGGTAAACAGGGAAGATGGGCTATTGCCATTGATCCCAGTTACATCAGCAAAGCTGGCAAGAAGACTCCACATATCGGTCGTTTTTGGTCGGGATGTGCACAGTCTGTTAAACATGGTCTCGAAATCATGGGTATTGGCCTCATTGATATTGATACCAAAGACTGCATGATGTTAAGAGCCCACCAGTCGCTAAGTAATAAAGAACTGAGTCTTAGAAACAAGACTATGGTAGATTTCTATATCAGCGTCATTAAGCGTTACCGCAAGGAACTTCTCAAACTCTCAACCCTCATTGTTGCAGATGCTTACTTCTCTACAAGTACATTTGTTAATGGGATAAAGAAAGAAGGTTTCTCTTTGATAAGCCGCTTTCGTGACAATGCTTGTCTCTTTTATGTCTATACTGGTCCACGTACTGGAAAACGTGATCGCCCCAAGACCAAGGATGGCAAGATTGATATGAAGAATCTTGACCTCACTCGAATGGAGAAGATGGAGATGAAAGATATAGAAGGAACAGCTTATACTTTGATTGCCTATTCCAAGGCACTCAAGTGTAAAGTTAGACTTGTCATCTGGCAGATGCCGAATGGCAAGAAGAAACTATTCTTCTCTACAGACACCTCACTTTCGGGTGAAGAGGTACTTCTTTATTATGGAACCAGGTTCCAGATCGAATTTTGCTTTCAATGCTTCGTTCACATCACTAAATGTTGCCAAGGTAACTATAAAAGTTTTTTTTATCTTATGCTTTTTCGATTATCCAATTTTCGATATTCCCAGTTTTACTGTCGAAGTTGATGCCGACCTTGGTTATTGGCTTGCCGCTTAGTGCAAATCGTTTGTGATAGTTCTTCTGGTTGATTTGCTGCATTGCAGACTTCGCACTCTTGTCCAACTTAATCTCCAACAGAAAAAGGTCTGTATGGGTGAGCAATACGATGTCAACTCTGCCGTTGGGTGTATGAACTTCAACGTCCACCTGATAGTCTGTAAGCAGAGAGAATATGATGAAGAGCATCTGCTACCTCCTTGTTAGGTACATCAAGAACGTAATAGTTGTAGTCTTCATGATATTCCTTGATGGTGATATATCCACTTTGGTAAAGCAGCGGCATGATGGTTGGCATATTCTCCGTAGGAGCATCAAACTCGCTGGCATCAGCCTCCACTCGGGTGATGACATCTGTAGGAACTACCTGATATTTGCGCATCATATTGATGAGATAAGTTGGAGTGCTGGAAGTAAACCAATAGGATCCGAACTTGTTTTCAGCAAAGCAATTCAGCAGGCTATATGGATTGAAGATATCGGGTGAGAATCTTGTAAAATGATAGCCGTCATAATTCTCTTTCAACTTGTCGATTACTTGCTCTTTCGTTATGTTTCTTCTTCGGGCAAGCTCCTCAATATCTTCCGACATCTGCATCAGAAGTTCTTCTTTGGTGATGCCACAGATACCAGCATAGTCATCATTCATGGATATGTTGGTGATGTTGTTCAGTTCGCTGAAGATGCTGATTTGCGAGAACTTGGTGATGCCTGTCAGGAAGACAAAGCGTAGTTTAGCTTCGCTGTATTTCAAAGGACTGAAAAAGTTGCGCATGATATTGCGCAAGGTATCTAACTGTTCTTGCTCGTGAGCCACATCCAGCATGGGTGCATCATATTCATCAATAAGCACGACTACCTGTTTTCCGGATTTCTCGTATGCAGTATTGATCAGTTCTGTCAATCGGTTATTGGCATCAATTTGTGGCTGTGTGATACCCCATTTCTTTTCTTCTGTTTCCAGTATGAATGCGAGATATCTCTCCAGCTGTTCTTTATTCATGTGTTTGCCTCCGCTCAAATCAAAGTGGAGCACAGGATATTCTGTCCACTCCTTTTCCAGCTTTTCGATGGCAAGACCATTGAATAAGTCTTTCTTGCCTTCAAAGTAACTCTGGAGGGTGGTGAGAAACAGGGATTTTCCAAAGCGGCGTGGACGTCCCAAGAAGAAATAGGTACCGCTGGTGTGCGTCAGGCGGTAAACGTATTCCGTCTTGTCGATATAGAGCTTGTTTTCCTTGCGGATTCGCTCGAAAGTCTGTATGCCTAATGGATATAACTTAAGTGCCATAATCTTCGATGTTTATATTTCCACCGCAAATTTACAATTAATAATTGATATATGCAAATAATCAAGCGCTTTTATCTTCTTTGAAAGCTGTTTTTATATAATCCCAAGAGGCTCGTGAAGATATCTTCAAGGCTGATTAATATGCCCCTAAAACCTTCCAGTCGTCTATGAGTTTGAACAGTCGGGGCATGGCTGGCTTGTAGCTGTCGGGATAGGTGAGGGAATAGACGAAGAGTATTCTGCCACTCTTGATGAATTTATCGTAATGACTGTAGCCATCTACTCTTACTCCGTTTTCATAGACAGGACCGGAGAGGATGAATGCCTTATCCGATGTCTGCATCGTCCGCTCCGAATGAAGCTTCTGGGCTAGAGAATCGGCACAAGCCTGAAGGGTGTTGCTATAGTTGGGGGTAACGTAACTCTCCAGGATGATGTTGGCATGATTGGTGAATGAGAAGCGGGCATAGCCCTGGCATCCCGATACCGAAGTATCCTCCTGCTGGAAGAAGCAAGGATACTTGACAACGTAGCCGAAGTCCGGATCATTGTATTCCTTCATGGGTGCCATCTCTACCTTGGTTTTGAAATCCGCCATCGGTGTATGCTGCTCTTTCGTAACCTCATGGTGATAGTTGATGATGAAGTTTATCATCATCAGCAAGACAACTGCTATCAAAAAAATCTTCTTCATATCTTTGCCACTTTTATATTTTAGCAGCAAAGGTATGAAGAAGATGGGAAACAGCCAAATAATAAGTATGACATTAGGCTGACATTTCTGAACTTATCTGATTATCAGTCGGTAAGACTTGCCTCTTTCCGACTCAATCATGAGGTTGCTATTCTGCTCAATCACCGGTTTGATACAGCGAATCAAGGTATAGAGCGTTTCGCTGGCATCCGGTTTCTTGGGCCAAAGAGCATCACATATCTCCTGTTTGGAGAGTTGATGATGCGTATTGTTGAAGAAGAGTTGCATCAGTTGGTGCTGCATCGGAGTAAACTTGATGGCTTGTCCGTTTTCCTGATTGTAGAAGGAATCCTCGTCTTGAGAATAGCACATGGTGCCGAACATATCGGCCTCATGATTCCAGGGTTGTTTTCTGCGATGATAGTATAGCGATGCAATAGCCCAAATCATAGCCATGATAGTAAGCGTCAAAGATGTCCGCTGGTTGCTCATACTCAAAACATCTGCCATCGAACAGTTAGCATAACTTTGGATAGAATGCTCGTTGAGAAGCATCTCTTTGCTGCTGAGCAGGTTGGCGCTATTTACCAGCTGGGAATTGTTCTTGCCTCTTCTTCTGTCTTCCATCACATAGCAGAGATTGCTGGTCGATTTCAGCAGGTCGATGCTGAGATGTGAGCGGTAGCTCTGGATGGTATCAGGCGTAATCCATTGATATTTATTTTCCTGAAGAGTCAGAGCCAAAGCTTTGTTCATATCTTGTACAATGGCATACTGTGCCTTGCGGTAGTTGCTCACGCTGGAGAATGCTGCAGACATCACAAGGATGGCGAAGATGAGGATGGAATGATATGCTTTCAGTTTCATATTATCTATTCTGTGTAAATGATATACTGTTTAAAGATTCAAATGCAAAAGTACAGAAATTCTAAGAAAGATGGTATAAAACTATATATAATATTCGTTAATTGATAAATGTCAGACTCATGTCAGCCATATTTTTCGCTTCGGTCTTCTCTTTTTGATACCTTTGCAGCAGAAAACAAGTTTTAGAAAAAGTATATGATGACAATGAAGAAAAGTAAATTGTTAACAGCTATGGTGATGCTGTGGGCATTGATCTCTTGTGCAGAAATAAGTGCCCAGGAGATCCAGAAGGTATCGAATGATTCTATAGCCTTGCAAGAGGTTGTTGTGAAGGCGGCACGAGTAGTCAACAAGGAAGATGGCAAGTTGATATTCCCAAGCGATATTCAGAAGCAGCGTTCTTTTTCTGGTTTTTCGCTTTTAGGAAAGTTGGCTTTGCCTCATATCAGGGTTGATGAGGCAGGCCGTTCCATTTCTGCTACCGATAATAAAGGAGAAGTGCAGATTCGTATCAATGGCATTCTCGCCAATATGCATGACGTGCAGATGCTGGATGTAGCTTCTATTATGAGTGTAGATTATATCGATAGCCCTGGCGTAAGATATGGAAAGAATATTGCATACGTGATAGATATTCATACCCGCAGGGTTTCATCGGGTGGCAGTTTGGGCTTCAACCTGACTAATGCGCTAACTACCAAGCTCGGTTCGAACGATGTCTATGCATCTGTCAATAGGGGCAAGAGCCAATTGAATATTTTATATGAGCAGACTTATGTGGATAATAAGGCATCCGAATATAATGAGGATGCTCAGTATCTTCTACATGATGGTTCTGAGTATCAGATATCTCGAAAAATCATGAATGGGGCAACTCGAAATTATGATAATACATTGCAGTTGAAGTATAATCTGGCTGATTCTGCCTTATATGTATTCCAGACAACGCTTACCACGGATTTCAGCAATCAGCCTTATACATCGAATGAGATGTGGTTTTCTGAATCTGGAAAGCCTGCGTATCCTGTTTACAGAACCAGCAAGGGTAGGGATTTTACTCCTGCTCTCGATTTGTATTTCTATCATCAGTTGGGCAAGCATCAGTCTTTGTCGGCAGATGTTTTGGGCACTTATATCCACACCAAAGGAACCTATTATGAAGGTGAGGGCGAACCCTATCAATATCAGGTAGATGGAAAGACCTATTCGCTCATAGCCGAGGCTATCTATGAAAACCGGTTGAAACCCTTTACTTTTTCTGCAGGAACCAACTTGAACTGGAAATATATGGATAATCAGTATTTGGGTGATGTGGTTAGCGAGACTGGTATCCGTTCATTGGGTATTTATGGTTTTGCACAAATCAAGGGAAGTTTGGGACAATTCAAGGAAGGAACATCCCGTTTAACTTATGTGGCTGGCTTCGGGTTGAGTAATCAGTCTTATCGACAGGGAGATGAGGAATTTAGTTTTTGGCTTTGTCGTCCGAAACTCACATTGGCTTATTCCTTGACATCTTCGTTTCAGATCCGCTTGGGAAGTGAATTATCACAGCATATTTCGCAGATAGCTATGATTTCGGATACCCGTATTCGAAAGAACAGTATGGAATGGACTGTGGGTAATCCTTCGCTTAAGCCTAACAGTAGATATGAGAACTGGGTGGTATTCTCTTTTAGTAAACCAAGGATAAATACTGATTTTACCTTGAATTATCGCATCAATCGTCATTGTAATTTGGCGAAATACACCCGCACGGAAGATGATCAGTTTCTTTATACCCAGGCGAATCAGCCCCATTGTAATATGTTGTATCTTACGAATGATACCCGGTTTGACATTATCCCCGACCACCTTATATTATCTGTGAACGCAGGTATTTACCGTTTTTTCAATAAGGGCGATGAGTACAGTCATTGTTATACCGCTTATAATTATGGTGGAACATTACAGGGATATTGGGGAAAATGGACAGTGATGCTGTATGCTGATAACGGTTGGAACTTTATGGAGGGAGAGAACATCGGGCATAATCCTCCTTCATTGGCAGCCTCAGCCAGTTATCATATAGGTGATTTCGATTTTACGCTCTATATGCATAATCCGTTTATGGCTCATCCGAAATCTTATTCAGCAGAAATCGTCAACGCCTTGCTCCGTAAGCAGGTTCGTGGTTATGACAATTCGGGAGGCAATTTGTTCCGTATCGGTGTTGCCTGGAATATCAATCGGGGAAAGGAATACCGTAAGATACAGCGGAATATCAACAATGAGGAGCGCGAAACGGGTATCTTGAAATAGTTGGCTTTGCTTTCTATATGGTTTGCATGGGCAACAGCCGGAATTTATTTCTTCCCTTTATTGATGATATAAATTCCGGCAGTAGCCAATGCGCCTGCTATCAGATACTTCCAGTAGAAGGTTTCGCCAAGACAGAGGCAGGAGGTGATGGCTCCTACTGCGGGGATGAGCGAATTGTATATAGCTACCTTTCCTACGGGATTGCAGCTCAATAATTTGTTGTAGAGAGCGAAACTGATGGTTGAGATGGCAATGAGCAGCAGAAGAATGGTGATGCCCCAGAGGCTGATGACTGGCAGATAGCCACCCATTAACAATGCAGGAATCACCAGCAAGGCTCCACCGATGCTCAGCGAATAACCGGTTCCTACGAAAACATCCACCCTGTTGCTCAAACCTCGGGTCAGCAGGGAAGCACTGGCTCCACACAGGGCATTGAGGATAATCATGCCATCGCCCAGGAATGTGAAACTTCCGCTTTCCTTTCCGCCAAGGTTCAAGGCAAGGATGCCCAGGAATCCGATGATGCAGCCTAAAGCCTTTCGCCACGTCATCCTGTCGCTCTTGAAGAAGATGCAGGCAAAGATAACCACCGTGAAGACGCTCATAGAATTGAGTATCGCCGAACGTGCTCCTGCATTATGTGAGAGTCCGAAATAGAAGAAAGCATAATGAAGGGTGGTGTTGAGGAGTGCATAGAGGAGAAGGAACCAGACATTCTCTTGAACAGCATTCTTCTTGAATCCGAATTTACGATGCGAGCTTCTGGCGATGGCAAGGATGATGATGCCGGAGATGAAGAAGCGGATGCCTGCAAAAAGCATCTTGCTTCCGGTCATGTCTGCTGTAATCTGATATTCCTCCATTCCCATTTTTATCAATGGGTAAGCCCATCCCCACGAGATTGCAGCCGTAAGGGCGAACAGGCTTACCCATACCGGGCGCTGAAATATACTGAGTGTATTTGTTTCTTTCTTTTCCATTATAATTTAATTGGTATTCCCTTGCTTCTGTGTTTGCTAAATGGCAATCTACAAGTCCCCCAGATGTCTTTCTATAGGAATTCCGCGGTTCTTGTCCTTGTCATCCTTGTTGATGTCTATCCAGTTGCGCAGGGTATCCATGGCGATGCGGGTGGCATGGCGAAGATAATCGCCATCCTTCAGTCTGCCCACGATGATGCTGGAGAAGATGTCGCCGGTGCCCGGGAACTGAACGGGGATTTCTTCGTAGGGCAGGAGGAAATACTCTTCTGTAAGATGATTGAAACCTACCACGGCATGCTGACCTTCTACGATGCACGAGGTGATGAGCACGGAGTGGGAACCGATGGCTCTCAGTTTATCTATCAGTTCATAGGCATCCTTCTCCGAGATTCCCTCTTCCTTGTATTCCGAATCCGTCAGCAGGCAAGCCTCGGTATAGTTGGGAAAACAGAGATGCGATACGCTCAGCATCTCCTTCATGCATCTCACGGTACTCTCACTGGCTCCACCATAGAGCTTGCCGTAATCGCCCATCACGGGATCCACATAGATGTCGGTGCCCAGTGCTGCCTGTTCTCTGCAATAACGTGCCACCAGCTTAGCCTGACGCTCCGAAGCCATGAAACCCGTGGTGATGGCATCGAAGTGAATGCCCAGTTCGTTCCACTTCTGCAAGGCTTCCTCGATATACGAAGTGCATTCCAGAATGGCGTACTTGCCGTATGGGAAGGTGTTGCTGATGAGCATGGTGGGCAGATTGAACACGTCGAGTCCCATATAAGAGAGGATAGGCATCTGAACTGCGGCAGATACCTTTCCGTAGCCACACATATCGCTGATAATAAGGATATTACTTTTCGCTTTCATTCTTTCTTTTTTCTACTTGCTTTTCTTTCTTATCCTGATTATCTCTTAATAGCTGGCTGTACACTTGATGCCCAGTGCCTCTACACGGTCCTTGATGGCATCGAGAACTACCTTTGGTGCCTTTTCCAGCAATTTGTCTGGTGTTTCACGGGCGATGGTATAAACCATTACCTGCTGAGGCTGGATGTCCTTCACTGCCTCCAGCCAAGGTGCTACGAAATGCTCGCTGGTATTGTCCAAACCGTCACCTCTCAAGAACATGGTCTGGATGATGACGTGACCCTTGAACATCTTCAGATATTTGATCACATCCTTCACGTCGTAGTTAGGCTGCTGAGGGCGGTCCAGCTTCTTGATGTAATCCATATCCACGGTATCCAGTTTCAGGATGTTGTTATCCACGAGCATCAGCGCCTCTCTCACTTCCTCCTTATATATATAGGTGGCGTTGCTGAGTACGGATACTTGTGCTTCAGGGAAATATTTCTTGCAGAGTTCCATCGTATCTTCCACGATTCCCTTGAAGTCTGGGTGGCCCGTAGGTTCACCGTTTCCTGCGAAGGTGATGTCGTCCAGAGGCTGGTTGTTGTCGTGGCGCTCTTTCAGAACCTTCTCCAATCCTTCTCTTACCTCCTCGCGGGTAGGGCGCTTCTTTTTAGGACGGAAGTCGGCGTTGAATCCGCATTCGCAATAAACGCAGTCGAATGAGCAGACCTTGCCATCAGATGGCATGAGGTTGATGCCCAGTGAAACTCCCAGACGGCGGGAGTTTACCGGACCGAATATCGGTGATGGATAAATAATCGTTGACATAATCTTATTCTCCTTTATCTAATCTATTCTTTATTTTATCTTGGTAATACCTATTTTTTATACCAATCTTATTTACTTGTTCGTAATTTGGTGGGCAAAAGTACTAAAAAATGTTGGAATGAACAAATAAGTCAACTGAAAATCGATTTATCCTTACCATTTGTTTTCTATCTCCGATAGATTGTGTACTTTTGCATTCCAATCCGGGGAGAATCTTGGTGATTTCGATTCGGATTTAAAGGAAAAAACAAAAAAGTTAATGTTTTGCTTAGTTTTTCACTTGGCTCAACTGTATAGATAGTATATGAACAGAAAAAAGGACATAGAACAGTTATTCCGTCAGCATTATGCGAAGATGTACAATCTGGCCAGATGCATTCTTTCGGATGATGACGAGAGCGAGGATGTGGTGAGCGAAGTATTCGCCCAGATTCTTGCCGATGATGTGGTTCTGGTGCCTGGGAGTGAGGATGGTTACTTGATGCGGAGCGTACGCAACCGCTGTCTCAACCTGATAGCTCATAAGAGCGTGAAGGAAAGGGTGGCGAAGCTGCTGCTGGATGATTCCAACGTGATTCTCTCGGAAGAGACCGACGAGCGACTCGACCGGCTGATGCTTCTCATCGAAGACCTGGAACCGCCTATCCGGCAACTCATTTTCCGTCTGCGCTATCTTCAGGAGAAATCTTATCAGGAGGTGGCTGATGAAGTGGGAGTGAGCAAGGTGACGGTATTCAACCATCTCTCGAAGGCGATGGACTGGATTAAGGAACAATTTAAATGAGCAAGACAATGACAAACATGAGTAAAGATGAAAAGCGGATGATGCTCTTTGACATGCAGGAGCATCCCGAGAAATATACCGACGAGCAGGTGGAACGCCTGCTTGCCGATGAGGAAGTGAAGGAGTTCTTCCATGAACTGGCGATGGCGAGAATGGCTGGCAAGAAAGCCAATCCGAAGAAAGTGGATGTGGATGAGGCTTGGAAGGAGTTTGTTCAGGCACATCACGAGGATAAGTTGGCGATGGATGCCGACAAATCCAAGGGCGCTTATCGCAACCGGATGAAGATTGCTGCATCCATCGTTGGCATCATCTTCCTTTCGGGTGTAGCCTTGGCTGCGATTCACAATGGCTGGTTGGGGTTCCCGGCTTCTGATCAGACAGCGGATAACAAGGCTGCGACAGAACAGCTGGCAACAACCCAGGCGCTTGCGAATGACAGTCTTCGTGCTGCAACAGCAGAGAAGAAGGATTCTTTTGATATGAAACCCGTGGTGTTTGATGATGCTGAATTGGGAACCATCCTGGCTCAGTTATCCGGTTTCTATCATGTCAAGGTGGAGTATGTGGATGCCGGTGCCCAGCACATCCGTCTCTTCTTCAACTGGAACAAGACGAAGACTTTGGAGCAGAACCTGGAGATTTTGAATGCTTTCGACCGCATACAGATAGAGTATATTGACGGTACATTGTTGGTGAAATAAGATAGGAGGATATATTTATGAGAGATTTTTGGAAACCAATGCCCGTTAGCGGCAAGCTTATCAGAGAGCTTCTTCTTCTCTTCCTGCTGTTTGGAGTTCAGCAGTCTTTTGCCCAGCGCATCACCCGACAATATAATAATGTGTCGTTCTCTGCGGCGTTGAAGGATTTGAACGCCCGCCAGCATAAGTACACCATCAACTTCGTGTATGATGAACTGGAGGATTTCAGGGTAACCAAGAGCATCAGAAACCAGAGTGTTCCCGATGCCATCATGCAGCTGATAGGATTCTATCCCATCAGGATGACGCAGATGGAGGATAATATCATGGTGGAGTGTATGCAGAAGACAACACTTCGTTATAAGGGACGTATTGTAGATGAGAGTGGCAATGCTGCCGAATATGTAAATATAACCTTGTTGTCGCCCATTGATTCTACAATCGTAGGGCATGGTGTGAGCAATGAGAATGGAAGTTTTGTCATTCCTTGTAATTCCCGGAAGGTGTTAGCCCGTATCACATACGTTGGTTATAAGACAATCAACCGTATATACGGCAATCCGGAAATGGGAATCATCAAATTGCAGCCTGAAACGATGATTATCAAGGGAGTTGTAGTGAAGGGTGAAAGACCTCAGTATAAAATGTCGCCTGGAGGAGTGGAGGTTGCCGTAGAGCATACCTTGCTTTCTAAGATGGCAAACACTTTTGATGTCCTGAATCTGTTGCCCCGTGTCTCTGTTGATGGACAAAAGATATCCGTGTTTGGTAAAGGCACACCGATTGTTTATATCAACAACAAGCGTGTGAATGACAATAATGAGATTGTAAATATCACTCCCGACAACATCAAGTCGATTTCCGTGATAACAAGTCCTGGAGCTGAATATGATGCCGAGGTGGAATCGGTAATTCGTATCCGCACCAAAGAGCGGCGTGCCAATGGGTTCAGCTTGCGTGCAGATGCTTTTGGTAAATACAACAAATGGATGTCGGATTACGAGCTTGTCAGCACCCGGTATCAGACCAAGAAATTTGAGATAGCCAATAGCTTATGGACGGGGGACTCTCATTTTGGTGAGGATAATCTTCTGAACACCGATATCAATTTGCCCGACAAGCATTATCACAACGACCAGCATTTTAATTCGGATACCAATAACCGCTTCTTGTCGGAAAAACTCTCAGCCGACTATTCGCTCAACGACAGCAATTCCATTGGTGGCTCTTATCGCTACTATGGCATGTTGAATGGCAGGACGAAAGGTAGTAGCCAACAGAATGTATTTCTGAACGGTGTGGCACAGGGCAGCATTGGGCAGAATGAGGTTGGAAAGCCTCACCTTGGTTCACATGAGGCAGAAATCTATTATGTGGGAAAGATAGGACAGGTAGGCATCGATTTCAACGCCACATACTATACGGTCAATAACAGACGTAGTGACGAGATTATTGAAAACAGCAAGGAGTTGGGTAATCAGGAGGTACACTCAAGCAATCGTCAGAATAGCGATATGTGGGCAGGCAAGTTGGTTGTGAATATTCCTCTGTGGAAAGGAAATATGTCTGTAGGAACGGAGCTGTCGAAGACCGACTCTCATGGAACGTTCCTGAACGAAGAGCAGTTGGTGCCATCTACAGAGACGGATATCCATGAAAGAAATGTTGCTGGCTTTGTGCAATATGGACTGTCCCTCAGCAAGTGGAACATTGGTCTTGGTGTGCGTTACGAGAATATCATTCGCGACTATTTCTCTGGTGGAGTCAAGCAGGATGATGTGAGCAGAAGATACAGCAACTTCTTTCCTAACCTCAGCATATCATGGAACAAAGGTAACTGGAATTGGCAGTTGAATGTCAACGAGAAAATAAGTCGTCCAAGTTATCGACAGTTGGGCAACTTCATGCAGTTTGACAACCGTTTCCTTTATGAAGGCGGAAATCCTACCTTGCAACCGGAGAAGGTGTTCAATGCTGAGGCAATGATGATATATAAATGGCTGAATGTTTCCGCAGGTTATAAATACCTGAAGGATGTGATAGAGTGGACCAAGTATATCTATCCTGGAAAGGAATTTGCTTATAGTACGTCGTTGAATTTCGACCATAAGCAGCTGCTTTATGCTTCTGTCAATGTTTCGCCAAAGTTCGGCATCTTCCGTCCTACGTGGGGATTCAATTATAACCAGCAGTTTTTCGATACCAGGAAGTATGGTGCCAGCAAGGCATTAAGCAGACCTTTGCTGTCTTGTTCGCTCAACAATAATTTCGCTCTTTCAGAAACCATGAACGCAGCTATCAGCCTGAATGCAGCAACACCCAATGCAGATGGATTTCTTATGAGGAAGAGTAATTACAGCGTCGATCTGCGGTTCGACAAGTCGTTTGCCAATCGCACATGGATCATTTATCTTTCTGCAAATGACATCTTCAAGACTACAAAGGAACGTTGGACGATGTACGGACTGGGAGCGGGTACCACAAAAGACTGCTACAACTATACTCGTAGCATCTCTTTGCAGGTTACGTATAATTTCAATGCCAAGCGCAGTAAGTATAAGGGCACAGGAGCCGGCAATGAAGAAAAGAGCCGCTTGTAGTTTTTGTTAGGAAGAAACTCTCTTAATAAACAATGAATATATGACAATCGGTCAAGCGAAGGCAAAACCATATTGGCTTGCTCTTTGCTTGGCCGATGTTTTTATTTTTCTTCAGTTAGATACTCCTTTATTTGTTGCTCTAATACCGGAAGGTCGTTTGTAATCACATCCCAAACAACGTTGTTATCAACTTGGAAATATTCATGAACGATATAGTTCCTCATGCCGTTCACTTGTTTCCAAGGAGTCTTAGAATGCGCTTGTCGAAATTCTTCAGTTAGCATATTCGATGCTTCTCCAAGAATTTCGATGTTCTTGACTACTGCGTAATACATCATGTCGTCTGCGATAAAATCCTCAAAGTTTTTACCTTTTGTATATCGGCAGATTCTTTCTATCGCCTGGAGCATGTGCTCTAGGCGGTTTTTATCTCTACTTCGTTCTCTCATATACTAAGATTTTATCACGTTCTACTGATTCCTGTGCAAAAGGAAGTAAGGTTCCTTCTGATACCAAATCAACTTTTCTACCTAAGAGTTCTTCCAAATCACTCCACATGCCGAAGAATTTTAAACCTATAGGTTTACTCTTGTCCAAAGAAACCATAATATCGACATCGCTATCCTTAGTTTCTTCCCCTCTGGAGAAAGAACCGAACAGCCAGGCTTTCAGTACGGGTTGGGTGCTGAAATAATGGCGTAAAGCTTCTATGATGGCTCGTTTACCCATAATATAATGATGTTGTTTCTTGGTGCAAAGATACACTTTTTATTCGAAAGAGCAAGCTTTTTTCTAGTTTTTTATTACCTTTGCATAGGTTTTCCGAAAATAATCTATGTTTTGCTTAGTTTTTCGCTTGGCTCAACTGTATAGATAATAAGTAACAGAAAAAAAGAAAGACTGATATTTGCGCCCACAAATGTTAAATCTCAGTTAACGTAACAAAATAGTTACCGAAATGTTTGGCGGTAAATAACTTTATTGTTACCTTTGCATCGTCCAATGAGGACAAAGTGTTCTTTAAACGTACTAAGATTATGAAATACAGCGAGCTGTATCGGAAGTTAAAGAAAGCGGGGTGCTTTCTACTTCGTCATGGAGGCCGACACGACATCTGGTCCAACCCTGCCAATGGGAAGAGCGCAGTCGTTCCTCGGCATGGAACTGGAGAGGTGCCACAAGGCACTCTCAAATCTATCTATCAAGAACTTGGGCTTTAGCCCAGGTTCTTCTTCCATGAGAATCTTGGTATGCGAGAAGAACACTTTTGATTATGAACTTATAACAATATAAAGATATGGCAAGGAAAGTTACCGTTGTTGTGGAGTCTGGCAAGGATTTATATTCTTGCTTTATGACTGGGACCGATGACCTGACGTTTGGTCTCACCGGTGATGGCAAGACCGCAAAGGCTGCCATGGAGGATTTTCTTATAGCAGATAAGGAGATGAGGGAGTTCTACGAGGAGGAGGGCAAGGAATATCCAGACTTGGAGTTTCACTTCGTCTTCGATGTAGGGGCATTCTTCAACTACTATCCGCTCAGCATCTCGGCGTTTGCCAAATATATCGGCATGAACGCTTCTCTTTTGCGACAGTATGCGGCTGGCATCAAGTCGCCGCAAGGCAAGAGTCTGGAGAAAATTCGCCAAGGCATTGCAAAGATCAAGGAAGATATAGACACTGGACTCTTGATAGATAAGCCAGTTCTACAGTACGTTTAAAGAGCAGTCTCTTTATAGCAAAGATGATTGTTTCATTTTTATTGTAAAAAGAGCTCGAAGCCCTGGTGCGTGACGCATCGGGGCTTTTATGCTTTGCTTTCAGCCTTCTTTGCCGCATTAACGGCAATCGTTTCTCGTGTGGCTCCTATCGATCAGTTGAGTGTGGTCAATACTCTTACCAGTTGCATAGTTATTGCAAATAGGGGGTAATATATGACAATCGGTCAAGCGAAGGCAAAACCATATTGGTTTGCTCTTTGCTTGACCGATGTTTTTTATAATTCTTCTATCATCTTATTGATGATATGTGCAGGCTGACGGACTGCAGACAATAGGATATGACCATGGCGACTATAATGTTGTCACCAATTATGTAAAAGGTAACAATTCCTATACTGTGTTTGCTGGTGCAAACTATAGTCATGTGGATGGTACTGAGACCTGGAACAATGAGAACTGTCAGTTTACGCAATCCCTATTTGATAGGGAGAGCTATAGTAAGAATTCTTACCGGAATCATCAGGAATATATGCAGTTCCGCTATCAGAACCAGAAGGGAAAGAGATATTGGGTGGGCAAGTTTACGCTCGTCAATCTCTCTACTCCAAGAAATGCATCTTCTGGTTTTGCGAAGGAAAGCACAGAGACGGATGTATTCTCAAATATCCGGAAGAAGAGTCTGTCTCCTAAGATAGACCTGAACGCCAACTTGCCTTTAAGCAAGAATCAGACGCTTATCTTGGGAGTACATGGCAAGTATTCTGCCAACTCCTATCACCGCCTTTATCAGGAACAGCCTTTCGAGACAATGACCGATGAAGACGAGAAAGCGCTGTCGTTCCAGCTGTCTGCCATCTATAATTATTTCTCTCAAAAGCATTCCTTATCCATGGAACTGTTTCATTACCACGATGTCTGGAATGCCGATTATTCCGGCAATTGCGAACTTTGGCAGCATCTGTGGAAAGGGGAGTCGTTGGCTTTCTTCTCCTATAATTTCCAGGCTAGCAGGCGCTTGAGCCTGAAAACCCGCATCGGATTGGATTGGCTTCAATATCATCTGCATGGAGACAACAGTTTTAGCCAGCTGTCTCCTCGCATCAATACGAATGTGCAATACCAGCTGAATAAGGGAATGCTCTTGTGGTCATTCAACTTTGTGAATTCCAATCATGGTATGGATATCATCAACCGGGCTATGATTCAGATCAATTCCCACATAATGGAAAAGGGAATGCCTGAACTGAAGAAATCGCATGACATCAACACCTATTTGTATTATATGGGGCGTTTCAACAGGTTGAGTGTTTCTGCCATCGGACAATTCCGCTACAATCATCATCCTGTAACTGATGATTATTACCTGGATGAGGCAAACGGGAAAATAGTGAAGACTTACTCGAATGGTGGAAATGCTCAATATTATTCTGCTATCCTCGCCTTGCAGTACAAACTGTGTAAGTTTGCCAATTTGTCGGGAGATATCAGATATAGCCATGCGGAGGTGACGACTACCTGGTCGAAGCATAACAACAATTTGACGGGTAATCTTGGGTTGAATATGTTCATGGGTGATTTTGCCTTGAAGCCTTACCTGCATTTTGGCAAGAAGTCTTTAGATGAAGCTGCTTGGGTGATAAGCAAGACTCCTATCGACTATGGAATGTCGTGTTCTTACAGCAGGGGCAACCTCTATGTAGAACTTCAGGCAGTCTCGCCTTTCAAAAAGCAGGAGAAGCAATATTGGTTGGATTTGCCTATCTACAGTTACAGTAAGAGCATCAAAGACCAGACGGCTTCGCAATATGCCAGCATCAAGGTTGCTTACTCCTTCGACTTTGGCAGGAAAATCCAAAAAGTAGAGAAGGATGTTAATAAGAATATAAACAGCTCTTTGTTAAGAGTGGAATAGAGTTGAATAAATCTGTCGTTGGCTGTGGAATTAACAGGATTTTTTCCTCCGTTTCTTTGCCATATCCATCTTTTTCCTTAATTTTGCAGCGGAAATTCTATAATAGATATTTGTAATGGCAATAAGAATGAAGATGAAACAGAAAAAGATAAGAAAGATAGGCATCGCTTCGGCTCTGGGCTTGGTGGTGCTCGTGATATTAGGACTGTATGGCGCCAGCAACTATATGCTCAATTATTCGCTCAACTATCCGAAGGAGGAGAGAATGACGGCTGAGCATTGGAAGAACAGAATGAAGAACGAGTGCCCCTGGATGATTGGCTGGATGGACTCCGTGTATCAGCACCATTGCGTGAAGGATACCTTTGTCACGATGCCGTCGGGCTACAAGGCCCATGCCATCTATCTCTATGCACCGAAGACTACGGAAAAGACTGCCGTGGTGGTGCATGGCTATCAGGTGCGCTCCGAGGGAATGCTGCACATCGCCTATCTCTATAATCACGATATGGGGTATAATGTACTCCTGCCAGATCTGTATGGACATGGAGAGAGCGAGGGCGACCATATTCAGATGGGATGGAAGGATAGATGGGATGTAATCAGATGGTCGGAAATCGCCAATGAGATTTTTAAAGTGAAGAGTGAAGGACGAAGAGTGAAGAATGAAGAACGAAGAATGAAGAATACCCGTCAGGTGATTCACGGTATTTCGATGGGTGCGGCAACCACGATGGCAGTATCGGGAGAGAAGACTCCCGATTACGTGAAGTGCTTTGTGGAGGACTGCGGCTATACCAGCGTGTGGGATGAGTTTTCCGCTCAGCTCAAAGACCAGTTTGGCTTGCCAGCCTTCCCGCTGATGAATACCACTTCTGCCCTTTGCCAGTATCGCTACGGCTGGTCGTTTGCCGAGGCGCAGCAGATAGAGCAGGTTCGCAAGAGCACCAAACCGATGCTCTTTATCCATGGCGATAAGGATGCCTTCGTGCCCTACGCCATGCTTCATCCGCTTTATGAGGCAAAGACGAAGGGCAGAAAAGCCATCTTCATCGCCAAAGGCTCCGTTCATGCCATGGCATATCGCGACCATCACGAGGAATACACCCGCATCGTGAAAGATTTTGTTTCGAAGGGAGAATAGCATTTGAATGGAAGAAAAATATCAGTTCATTCTAAAGAACTCAATAAAAGAGGAGAAGATTCTTGTGAGTCTTCTCCTTTTTTATTGAGATATCTTGAAGTGTGATATCTGTAAAGTTATGCTTTTTCGATAATCCAATCTTTGATGCTGCCTGTTGCGCTGTCGAAGTTGATGCCTACCTTGGTGATAGGTTTGCCACAGAGGGCAAAGCGCTTGTGGTAGTTCTTCAGATTCATCTGGCGCATGGCAGCCTGGGCACTCTTGTTGAGCTTTAGCTCAATGAGGTAGAGGTCGGCCTGGGTAAGCAGAACCATATCCACTCTTCCTCTTGGTGTATGTACTTCCACATCCAGAACAAATCCCGTGAGCAGGGTGAAGATGATGTAGAGCATCTGCTGATAATGTCCCTCATGATTGGTTACATGGCAATACGGAATGGTTTCGAAGTAATCCTGTAGAAGCTGCATGGCACCATCCATATCTTGCTTGCGGATAAGGGATGCCATCTTGGCGATGGTGACGCCTCCTTGCTGGGCACTCTTGCCATCCACGTAGTTGGGCAGGAGATTGTCAAACAGTCCTACTCTTATTTCCTTGTTCGGGATGTCGAGGGTATAGAGCTGGGTATCCTTATTGTAATCCTTGATGGTGACGTATCCGCTCTGATAGAGCAGTGGGGTGATGGTCTTCATCTTTTCCGTCGGGGCATCGAAGGCAGATTCCAGTGCTTCTGTAGGAGCTATCTCGTTGGGCAGTACCTCAAACTTATTCAGCATATTGATGAGATAGGTAGGGGTACCCGAACTGAACCAATAGGAGCCGAATTCTTTTTCAGCAAAGCAATTGAGCAGACTGTAAGGATTGAAGACATCCGGTGATACCTTGGCAAAATGATAGCCATCGTAGTGTTCCTTCAGTTTGGCGATGGTTGCCTCTCTCGTCAAATCCTGTGATTTCGCAAGCATATCAATATCTTCCTGCATTTGTGTAAGCAGTTCTTCCTGGGTGAAGCCGCAGATGCCTGCATAATCTTTGTCCATAGAGATGAGGGTGATATTGTTCAATTCGCTGAAAATGCTTACCTGCGAGAACTTGGTGATGCCGGTAAGGAAGACGAAACGGAGTTTTGCTTCGCAGAATTTCAGAGGACTGAAGAAGTTGCGCATGATGTTTCGCAGAGCATCCAGTTGTTCCTGTTCGTGTGCCACATCAAGCATGGGTGCATCATATTCGTCGATGAGTACAACCACCTGTTTCCCTGTTTTCTCGTATGCCGTATAGATGAGTTCTGTCAGTCTGTTGTTGGCATCAACCTGCGGTTGGGTGATACCCCATCTTTTCTCTTCCATTTCCAGGATGAAACCGAGGTATCTCTCCAGTTGGTCCTTTTCCATGTGCTTGCCTCCGCTCAGGTCAAAATGCAGCACAGGATATTCTGTCCATTCTTTCTCCAGATTTTCGATGGCAAGTCCTTTGAACAGGTTTCTCTTTCCCTCAAAATAGTTTTTGAAGGTAGAGACCAATAACGACTTTCCGAAACGGCGTGGTCGGCTCAAGAAGAAATATTTACCGTTGGTGTGAGCCATGCGGTAGATGTATTCCGTCTTGTCGATATACAGTTTGTCTTCTTCTCGAATTCGTTCGAAAGTCTGTATGCCTAAAGGATATAGTTTTATTGCCATAATCTTCTTTTTTAAATCTTACTGCAAAATTACAATAATTATTTGATATGGCAAGTTTTTTAGGGGAGAAAAGTTTTTGAGAAAGTGATAGAAAGCCCGAAGGCGAGGAAATCCTCCGCCTTTTATTCTCCGATATGTTGTCCCACCACATACCCCGTGGTCCAGGCTGCCTGCAGGTTGAAGCCGCCGGTGATGGCATCGATGTCGAGCACTTCACCAGCAAAGAAGAGGTGAGGGCACACCTTGCTCTCTAAGGTATGCAGGTCGATGTTGCTGAGGCTGATGCCGCCGCAGGTAACAAACTCCTCCTTGAAGGCTCCCTTGCCGTTCACCTGATAGAGGTCGTTGGTAAGCGTTTCTATCAGCAGGTTACAACCCTTCTTTCCCATTTCACTCCATTTCTTTTCGGGCGCATATCCCATCTTCTGAATCAGGAAGAGCCAGAGACGGGAGGGGAGATTGTAAGGGCGGATGCTTGCTAATTGCTTCTGCGGGTTGGCGATGATGATGCCCTGAATGTTCTCTTCTACCAGCGAGCGGTTGCTCTCATGTACCCAGTTGACGGAAATCTTAATCTGATAATTGTTCTCATGCAAATGGCGGGCAGCATGAGAGGAGAGTTTCAGCACGGCAGGACCGCTCATGCCCCAATGGGTGATGAGGAACGGACCCTCAGCCTTCAGCTTGGTGCCCGGAATACTGGTATATACGGGTTCCACCACCGTTCCCATCAAGTTTTTAAAAGCCTTGTCGGCTATGTTGAAGGTGAAGAGCGATGGGATAGGCTGTTCTATCGCATGTCCTAAATCTGAGAGATGCTTGAAGTTTTCCATCTTGGGATGACCGCCAGTGGTGATGGCTACCCGGTGGAAAGCTATCTGTCTGATTTCGGAAACGGGATGCGAGGCAGAAGATGCTCCCGAAAGATTTCCTTTTGAAACCTTGAAATCCAGGAGCAGGCGCTCATCCTCCAGTTCCGTGATGGCGGTGAGCTGGTGGTTGCATTGTATCTTCACGCCCAGTCGCTTGGCGGTATTCACCAGACAGTCGATGATGCTGTGCGAATCCTGCGATTGCGGAAACACGCACTGGTCTTCCTGCGTAACCAGTGGCACGCCGTTCTCCTCAAACCAGTCGAAGGCATGCTGGTAGTCGAATCTCTTGAAGAGTCGCTTCATCAGTTTATGTCCGCGAGGGTACGCCTGTTTCAGGTCGGAAATCTCCTCAAAGGAATTGGTAAGATTGCATCTTCCTCCTCCCGTGATTTCCACCTTGGCAAGTACCTTTGAATTCTTCTCGAATATGGTAATGTCGGCGTGAGGGAAGTTGCGCTTGGCCTCTATTGCGGCAAAGAATCCTGCGGCGCCTCCACCGATGATTGCAATATGTAGTGTTTGTGGCATATTGTATTTTTGATGATTAGGATGCAAAGTTAGCATAAAAAGAAGACATGGCAAAATAAAACCGGATTTTTTTTGTCATTCCGATTTTTCTTCGTAACTTAGCGGCGCAAATATAATATCATGTAATCTGAAATATGGCAAAAAGAGAATATGTAGAGGCCAACAAGCGTTGGCTGGAAGAAAAGGCTCAAGAGGAAGGTGTGAAAGCACTCCCTCGTGGTATATATTATAAGGTGTTGAAACAGGGAGATCCAAATGGGGCACAACCAGGCAAGCGCAGCATTGTGACTGCTCATTATACGGGTTGGACCATCAATGGCAAGAAGTTTGATTCCAGCCGTGGCGGAACTCCGTTTGCGATGCGATTGAGCGATCTGATAGATGGTTGGATTGTGGCGATGCAACAGATGCACGTAGGCGACCAGTGGGAACTTTATATTCCTGCCGAAATGGGATATGGAAAGTTCTCTCAGCCAGGAATACCAGGAGGTTCTACTCTTATCTTTGAAGTTGAGTTGTTGGGAGTGGGATAAACGCACCTGTTGAAATCCCAAAGGTTCTATTCCATTTTTAAATAAAAAAGTCCCATACGATTCCAGGTACTGCCAGATGGCATTCTGCGGATCGTATGGGACTTCTTTTATTGTCACTTTTTGTTGTGGCTATTATTTCTGCTGTGATTTCAGCAAGTCGCGAATCTCCATCAGAAGTTTCTCCTCAGCACTTGGTTCTGGTGCTTTTGGTGCCTCAGGCTCCTTAGGTTCTTCCTTCTTCTTAGCTAACTTGTTGACCGCCTTGATGAGCATGAAGATACAGAAAGCCACGATGAGGAAGTCGAAACAGGTCTGGAGGAAACTACCATAGTTGATGGTCGCAGTTTTGAATTCCTCACCGGCAACCTGTACGGTAGGCAAAGTCAACTTGAGGTCAGCGAAGTTGACGCCACCAATCAACCATCCGATAGGAGGCATGATGACATCATCCACAACAGAACTTACGATTTTGCCGAAAGCACCACCGATGATCACACCGACAGCCATGTCAAGCACATTGCCACGCATGGCGAATTCCTTGAATTCATTCAAAAATTTACTCATAACTTAATTCCTTTACTTTTGTTTATTTAAATGTTGATATAATTTTAGTATTTATACTTTGTCATTTCTTGCAGAATGATGATTTTTCCAATATATATAATAAGGTGTAAGGCATCATTGGGTTTGATTTCTTCATCCGATATGCATATTTCATTCTTGTGAAAGGATTGAATTTTGCAATATGGAGTTGTCAGTCTGACATGTTAACTGCTTTTTTTATAGCAAGATTAAACCTCAACTATCCTTTTTTAATTTATTTAATACTCTTTTCGTATGCAAAGTTAGAAAAAAATTAGTAACTTTGCGCTCGGAAAAAGAAAAAAATGCTTGAAAGCTTATTTTTTTGAATGTTTCAGCACTTCAGGATTGCTTGAGAGCTTAAAATATGGAATTATTTTAAACCATTAATTTTAAATATTAAAAAAAATGACAAAAGTTGCTATTAACGGCTTCGGCCGTATCGGTCGTCTGGCTTTCCGTCAGATGTTTGAGGCAGATGGTTATGAGGTAGTTGCAATCAATGACCTTACATCTCCAAAAATGTTGGCTCACCTTCTTAAGTATGATACAGCACAGGGTGGCTTCGCTGGTAAGTATGGCGAGGGCAAGCACACTGTAGAGGCAACAGACAACTCTATCATCGTTGATGGTAAGGAGATCACTATCTACGCTAAGCCTAACGCAGCTGAGCTTCCTTGGGGTGAGCTTGGTGTTGACGTAGTACTTGAGTGCACAGGTTTCTATACATCTAAGGAGAAGGCTTCTGCTCACCTTACAGCAGGTGCTAAGAAGGTAGTTATCTCTGCTCCAGCAGGTAACGATCTCCCTACTATCGTTTACAACACAAACCACAAGACTTTGACTCCAGCTGATACAGTTATCTCTGCAGCTTCTTGTACAACAAACTGCTTGGCTCCAATGGCTGACACTTTGAACAAGTACGCAGCTATCCAGTCAGGTATCATGTCAACAATCCACGCTTACACAGGTGACCAGATGATTCTCGATGGTCCTCAGCGTAAGGGCGACCTCCGTCGTTCTCGTGCAGGTGCTCAGAACATCGTTCCTAACTCAACAGGTGCTGCTAAGGCTATCGGTCTTGTAATCCCTGAGTTGAACGGTAAGTTGATCGGTTCTGCACAGCGTGTTCCTACTCCAACAGGTTCTACAACTATCCTCGTAGCTGTTGTTAAGGGTAAGGACGTTACAGTTGAGGGTATCAACGCTGCAATGAAGGCTGCTTCTAACGAAAGCTTCGGTTACAACGAGGATCCTATCGTTTCTTCTGATATCATCGGTATGCGTTTCGGTTCTCTCTTCGATGCTACTCAGACAATGGTTAGCAAGATCGACGACGACACATATCAGGTACAGGTAGTTTCTTGGTACGACAATGAGAACTCTTATACTTCTCAGATGGTTCGTACTATCAAGTACCTCGCTGAGTTGAAGTAATACCGCTGAAGCGATTTACGACAATATATAGTCTGGCATTGTAAAATGCCAGGCTTTTTTATTATTTGTTTTTTTTGTCTAATGGCTTGAAGTTTTATAGCATAAAGGCATACTGATTCTCCTTTTCTTGCCTTGTTTTCCCATTTTTTTTATTTCTTTGTTTGTCTGTATCGGAAAAATTTGTATCTTTGCGCCATGAAACATTCTATGATTACCATATTGGGTCCTACTGCCAGTGGAAAGACTAGTCTTGCCGCTGCACTTGCCTCGCATATCAATGGCATGGATTCTTCCATGTGGGGTGGCGATACGCATGGGGCTGAGATTATCAGTGCCGATAGTCGCCAGGTCTATCGGGGCATGGATATTGGTACGGGAAAAGATCTTGAGGATTATACGGTAGGGGGTAAACTGATTCCTTATCATCTGATAGACATCTGTGATGCCGGTACCAAGTATAATCTCTTCCAATATCAGCAGGACTTCTATGATGCCTATCTGGACATTACTCATCGTGGCGTACTTCCGATACTCTGTGGAGGTACCGGACTCTATATCGAGTCTGTCTTGAAAGGTTATCATCTTTCACCAGTTCCTCAAAATCCTGCTCTTCGTAATTCCCTCGAAGGTAAAACGCTGGAAGAACTGACAGATATGTTGGTGGATTTGAAGGCGAAGAATGGTTCTAATATGCACAATCGCACAGATGTAGATACTGCGCAGCGTGCCATCCGTGCGATTGAGATTGAAACTTACAATCTCGAACATCCAATGCCAGAGCGGGAATTGCCTGCGGTTGATTCTTTAGTGATAGGAGTAAGTATCGACCGTGATGCCCGCCGTGATAAAATCACCCGCCGTCTGAAACAGCGTCTGGAGAATGGGATGGTAGAGGAAATCAAGGGACTCCTCGATCGTGGTATTCCTGCAGAAAACCTGTTGTATTATGGGTTGGAATACAAGTTTATCACAGAATATGTGATAGGAAAAACTTCTTATGAGGAGATGCTGCGAGGATTGGAAATCGCCATTCATCAGTTTGCCAAAAGGCAGATGACCTGGTTCCGTGGTATGGAGCGCAGGGGTTTTACCATTCATTGGATAGATGCACTTCAACCGATGGAGCAGAAGGTAGAGCAGGTTCTTGAACTGATGAAATCTAATCAGTAGCTATTTATATGATTGATAGATATTTGGATAAGTAATAGATGGCTTTCTGATCGTATATACATTATTATTAATATAGAGAATATTATTATAGGAGAATAATCGACGTGGCTGTAAATGAAAATAAATGGGGCTTGCTCTATTGTCCTCGAGGAGGATGGAGGAGCAGTGCGCGCTGGACTAAGATAGAGAAAGTTTTGCGCCAACTTCATGTTGACTATGATTTCGTGCAAAGCGAGAATCAGAAAAGTGTAGAGCGTCTGGTTAAGATGTTTATCAATAATGGCTATAAGACAATCGTTATTGTGGGTGGAGATTCTGCATTGAATGATGCAGTAAACTGTCTGATGCAGGTAGATACTTCCGTAAGAAACCAGATTGCGCTGGGTATTATTCCTAATGGACTGATGAATGACTTTGCTCATTTCTGGGGATTTGATGATAGTGATTATGAACAGACTATCAAATGGCTCCAGCAGCGTCGTGTGCGCAAGATTGATTTAGGTTGTATCCGTTATCAGAACAAGAAGGGGGAAAACTGTCACCGCTATTTTCTCAATTGTGTGAATGTCGGTCTGATAGCTGCTATCATGAATCTGCGTCGCAAGACTCATCATGTATTTGGTTCCCGCACCCTGTCGTTCCTCTTCTCATTCGTGCTGATGATTTTCCAGCGATTAGACTATAAGATGCATATCTGCATCAATTCAGATGTCATTAAGCGTAGGGTGATGACCATGTGTGTAGGAAATGCATCGGGATATGGACAGACTCCTAATGCGGTGCCTTATAATGGTCTGCTGGATGTCTCTGTTGTTCATCATCCAGGTATGACCCAGCTCTTTGAAGGCTTTTATCTTTTCGTTAAAGGTAAATTCCTCAATCATAAAAGTGTGCATCCCTATCGCACGAGAGAGGTGGTGGTAGAGGATTCTTCTCATGCGATGATTGGTGTAGATGGTCGATTGATGAAGACGCCAGTTGGGCCTTACCGCATCACGGTGGAGCAGGAAGTAATCAACTTCCTGATACCGCAGTAGTCAGATTGATCTTATTTCAAGAATAATATGTTTTTAAGAATAATAAGGTGTATCGGAATACAAGTTCCGGTGCACCTTTTTTCGATTGTGCGATTGTTGTAAAGAGACTACACAAAACTGTGTGTATTCATCAAAGTGACTTAAAATCGGGGAATATTTGCCCTTTAAAAGCTTATAAAACATTAAATATAGCGATTTTCTTAAATTCTTTGCTAAAAAACTTTGTCGTTTCACTTTTTTTCCATACCTTTGGATGCAATAAAGTCAACTAAAATATTAAAAACCTTAATATAGATCTATGAGTTATCTAAAATTCGAAAAGGCCCTGATGACCAACCTACAGGAGTCATTGCCGAAGGAGTTGCTTAGAACCAACCGCTCGGGTGCTTATTCGTGCTCTACGATTGTTGACTGTAATACTCGAAAGTATCACGGTTTGCTGGTTGTCCCTATTCCAGAACTGGATGGCGACAATCATGTATTGCTGAGTTCTCTCGATCCTACAGTCATTCAGCATGGCGCTGAATTCAATCTCGGATTGCACAAGTATCAAGGCAACAACTTTAGCCCGATGGGCCATAAATACATTCGTGAGTTTGATTGCGATAAGGTGCCAACAACGCTTTACCGTGTAGGTGGTGTCATTTTAAAGAAAGAGGTCGTTTTTCAGCATTATGAAGATCGCATCTTGATCAGATACACCATGGTGGATTGTCATTCTGCTACAATCTTGCGTTTCCGTCCATTCTTGGCATTCAGAAGCGTGCGTCAGTTTACCCATGAGAATGGAACAGCATCCCGTGAGTATTCAGCAGTGGATAATGGTATCAAGACTTGTATGTATGCAGGTTATCCAGACCTTTATATGCAGTTCTCCAAGAAGAATGAGTTTGTTTTTGCCCCAGACTGGTATCGTGGTGTGGAGTATCCTAAGGAGCAGGAGCGTGGCTATGCTTCCAATGAGGACCTTTATGTACCTGGTTATTTTGAGATGCCAATCAAGAAAGGAGAGAGCATAGTCTTTGCTGCATCTACATCTGAAATCAAGACCGGTATATTGAAGAAACTTTTTGATAAGGAAGTGGCAGAAAGAGCCCCTCGTGACAATTTCTTCCATTGTCTTGTCAATGCTGCCCATCAGTTCCACCGTCGTGAGAAAAATGATGACCGATACATTCTGGCTGGTTATCCTTGGTTCAAGTGCCGTGCGCGAGATACATTTATTTCTTTGCCGGGTCTTACCCTCTCTATAGAGGAAAATGACTACTTTGAACTGGTGATGAAGACTGCCATGAAGGGATATCAGGAATTCATGGAAGGAAAGGATATCACGGTGCATATTACCGAATTGGAACAGCCGGATGTTCCTCTCTGGGCAATCTGGGCTCTTCAGCAGTATGCTAAGGAAACCAGCAAGGAGGAATGTCTGAAGAAATATGGTAAGTTCATCAAGAGTGTCATGCTCTTTATCGAAGGCAATCACCATCCTAATCTGGAATTGCATCCTAACGGACTCCTTTACGCTGATGGAAAGAATAAGGCTGTGACATGGATGAACTCTACTGCCAACGGAAAACCTGTAGCTCCAAGAAGTGGCTATATTGTGGAATTCAATGCGTTGTGGTACAATGCATTGTGCTTCTGTGCTGCTCTCTGCGAACAGGAAGGCAAGCAAGAGAGACAACAGCATCTTCTGGAATTGGCAGAGAAGACTAAGCAGTCTTTCCTCGATACTTTCCTCAATGAGTATGGTTATCTCTATGACTATGTAGATGGTAACATGATCGATTGGAGTGTTCGACCTAATATGATTTTCCCAGTCGCTTTCGACTATTCTCCTCTTTCTCAAGACCAGAAGAAGAAAGTGCTCGATATTTGTACACGTGAACTCCTGACCCCTAAGGGATTGCGCTCTCTTTCTCCTAAGAGTGGCGGTTATAATCCTGTCTATGTAGGTCCTCAGAGCCAGCGAGATTATGCATATCATCAAGGTACTGCATGGCCTTGGCTCGGCGGTTTCTATATGGAGGCAAGTTTGAAACTCTACAGAAGAACCCGATTGAGCTTCATCGAGCGCCAGATGGTGGGATATGAAGATGAAATGTCTTATCATTGTCTCGGTACCATCAGCGAACTCTTTGATGGTAACCCTCCATTTGCCGGACGTGGTGCTATTTCCTTTGCCATGAATGTGGCAGAGATTCTGCGTGCACTCGAATTACTAGATAAGTATCAATATTAATAAGGAGGACTGCTATATGAAAGTATTAATGTTTGGATGGGAGTATCCTCCTCATGTATTTGGTGGTTTGGCTACTGCTAACTTTGGTATTTCTCAGGGCTTGCATGCTCAGGGTGACATTGAAACCATACTCTGTCTTCCTCATCCTTTCGGTGATGAGGACCGTAGTGCTTGTAAGATTGTGGCCATGAATTGTGTGCCTATCGCCTGGCGTGATGTCAATCATGATTACGTACAGCAGCGAGTAGGCAATATTATGAATCCGGATGACTATTTCCGTTATCGCGATCATATCTATGCCGACTTCAACTATATGAATGTCAACGACCTCGGATGTATGGATTTTGCTGGTGGTTATCCATCTAATCTCCACGACGAGATCAACAACTATAGCATCATTGCCGGTGTGGTAGCTCGAAGTGAGGAATTTGATATTATCCATGCTCACGACTGGCTGACTTTCCCTGCTGGTATTCATGCCAAGAAGGTGAGTGGTAAACCATTGTGCATTCACGTGCATGCTACCGATTTCGACCGTAGCCGTGGTAAGGTAAACCCTACCGTTTATTCCATCGAGAAGGATGGTATGGACAATGCTGACTGTATCATGTGTGTATCTGAGTTGACCCGACAGACGGTCATCAATCAGTATCACCAGGATCCACGCAAGTGCTTTGCTATGCACAATGCGGTATATCCATTGAAGCAGGAGTGGCAGGATATTCCTCGTCCTGATCATCAGGGCAAGGAGAAGGTGGTTACATTCTTGGGTCGTCTCACCATGCAAAAGGGACCTGAATATTTCGTTGAGGCTGCCAATATGGTGCTTCATCGTACCCGTAATGTGCGTTTCTGCATGGCTGGTTCAGGAGATATGATGGATCAGATGATTTATCTTGCAGCAGAGCGAGGTATTGCCGATCGTTTCCACTTCCCTGGTTTTATGCGAGGTAAGCAGGTGTATGAGTGCCTGAAGGATTCCGATGTCTATGTCATGCCTTCTGTGAGTGAACCTTTCGGTATCTCTCCTTTGGAGGCTATGCAGTGTGGCACACCTACCATCATTTCCAAGCAGAGTGGTTGCGGTGAGATTCTTACCAACTGCATCAAGGTAGATTACTGGGATATTCATGCCCTTGCAGATGCCATCTACAGTATCTGTCATAATGAGAGTCTTTTCAACTATCTTTCTGTGGAGGGCAAGAAGGAAGTTGACCAGATTACCTGGGAAAAGGTGGGTGCCCGCATCAGGGACTTATACCTTAAAACCTTAGGATGGAAGTAGGTTAAGTGAAGAGTGAAGAACGAAGAGCGAAGAACTCTTTGTCTTTGCTTGTCATAAAGTTAAACGTTCAAATATCAAGTTTCAAATTATGAAGACAATTTGTTTATATTTCGAGATACATCAGATTACCCATCTGAAACGCTACCGCTTCTTCGACATCGGTACTGATCATTATTACTATGATGATTACGAGAATGAGCGTTCTATCAGCGAGATAGCTGAGAAGTCATATATGCCAGCGCTCAATGCCCTGTTGGAGATGATCCATCAGAGTGACAAGTATTTCAAGGTAGCCTTTTCACTCTCAGGAGTCGGCATGGAACAGTTGGAAATGCATGCTCCTCAGGTATTGGAAAAATTGCAGGAACTGAATGCTACCGGTTGTGTAGAGTTCCTCGCAGAGCCATATTCTCATGGTCTTGCCTCTCTCGTCAATGAAGATAGCTTTGCCAAGGAGGTTAAGCGTCAGGCTTCCAAGATCAAGGAATATTTCGGTAAGGAGCCAACTGTGCTTCGCAATTCATCACTCATTTACAGCGATGATATTGGTTTGCAGGCTTCTCAGATGGGCTTCGAAGGTATGTTGACCGAAGGTGCCAAGCATGTATTGGGCTGGAAGTCTCCACACTATGTTTATCATTGTCCGATAGCTCCAAATCTGAAGCTTTTGCTCCGTGATATCCGTTTGAGCGATGATATCTCTTTGCGTTTCAATAATAGTAGTTGGGATGGTTATCCACTTTTTGCTGATACCTATATCAATGAGATAGCAGCTTTGCCACAGGAAGAGCAGATTATCAATATCTTCATGGAACTGTCAGCCCTTGGTATTGCCCAGCCATTGTCCAGTAATATCCTCGAGTTCTTCAAGGCATTGCCAGAATGTGCACGCCAGAAGGGCATCACCTTCTCTACACCTTCAGAGATTTGCAAGAAGATGAAGTCTGTAGGCGAGTTGAATGTACCTGATACATTGAGTTGGGTGGATGAGGAGCGTGATGTCAGCACATGGCTCGGAAATCCGATGCAGCGTGAGGCTTTCAACAAACTCTATAGTGTAGCCGACCGTGTACGTATTGCCAATGATCCTCGTATCAATCAGGACTGGGATTACTTGCAGGCAAGCAATAACTTCCGTTTCATGACTACCAAGCCAAGTAATGTGGGGCTTGACCGTGGTATCTATTCAAGTCCATTTGATGCTTTCACAAATTATATGAACATTCTGGGCGACTTCCTCAACCGAGTAAACTCTCTCCATCCAGAGATGGACAATGAGCAGCTCGATAATTACATGACCAGTGTAACCAATATGGAGGAGGAGATAGAGATGAAGGATAAGGAAATCACCCGTCTCCAGGCTAAGTTGGACAAGATAGAAAAGGAAGTAGAGAAACTGCGTGAAGCACAGAAACCAGCCAAGGCTGCTACAAAGAAGACTGCTACAAAGAAGGCATCTGCCAAGACAGCAGCAAAACCTGCAGCCAAGAAAACTACTGATAAGTAGGAATGAGATTCTTCAGGAAATCCCTGAAGAAAAGAAATTATAAAACAAGAGTGTATCTTCTGGCTTTTTTAGAAGATACACTTTTTTTGAATATAAACGTATAAAAAGCGCTTCATCTGATGTAAAATGGGCGCTTTTTTATACACTTGTTCGTAAACGTTTACGTTATTTTGTGTATGTAATTGCATTGACCTTTTGAGTATTTTTCATATCTTTGCGGCATAACAAACCTACATAATAACTAAGGAGCCGCTTCATAATAACGGAACCAAGTCGTGATGAATAAGGTGAGTTTGTATGGAAACTGAATAAAAGCGAAATAAAGTTCAACTTAAAAACTTGAAATAATAATAATCTAAAACAGAAGTTTATGTATCAACAACTGAAACGTGTCAGTATGGCACTGGCTTTAGGCTCTGTTTTGTTTTGGTGCTTTTGCACAACAGAAAACAATCAAGGGTACAGTGAAGGATTCTAATGGCGAACCTATGATTGGCGTTAGTGTTGTTCCTGAAGGAATGGCAGGTTTAGGCTCTGTCACCGATTTGGATGGAACTTTTCCATTAACGGAGTTAATCCATCTTCAGTTCTCAAATTTACCTATATCGGTTACAAGGAAAAGAAGGTAAAGGTAGGTGCCCAAAATTCCGTCGATATCGTGATGGAAGAAGATAACAATTCTCTGGATGAATTGGTTGTCATCGGCTATGGCGTAGTGAAGAAACGCGATTTGACAGGTTCTGTCGCTTCCATCAAGTCTGACGATCTTAAGAATGTGGCTTCATCTAATGCGATGCAGGGCATGCAGGCGAAGATTCCTGGCATGGACTTGCAGCAGTCAAGTGGTGAGTCTGGTTCTGGCGTAAGCATCAATCTCCGTGGTGCCCGTTCTATGTTGGCATCCAATAATCCGTTGATTCTTGTGGATGGAGTGGCTTATGGTTCTACGCTCGACCTTAATCCATCAGATATTGAGTCTATGGAGGTATTGAAGGATGCTTCTTCTACTGCTATCTATGGTACCCGTGGTGCCAATGGTGTTATCATCATTACTACTAAGCGTGGTAAGGCCGGTAAGACTTCAGTAGGATTCAATTTCTACAACTCTTTCAACAGTGCTACCAATGCAGCAAATTCTATGTACGGTGCAAAGGAAGTACAGCGCCTGATAGACAAGAGTGCTTATTCGACTTGGTATAAAGGTGCTGACAAGACTTTGGAGGCTTACAATACCGTGCTCGGCAGCATCACTCCTGAAAGTGTACTGACCAATAAACTGGATGACGGTACATCTACATTCGATATTTATAATGATGGTTCCTATACTGATTGGGGCGATTTGCTCTTGAAAAACAGTACATCTCAGAACTATGAAGTAAATGTAGCTGGTGGTAGTGAAAAAACCAATTTCAATATTTCCTTGGGTGCCATGTACGATCGTGGTTTGATGAAGAACGATCAGATGAGCCGCTACAATGATAAGGTGAATATCGACCATCGTATCAATAAGGTTGTGAAGGTAGGATCCAGCTTACTCTTTACTTACAAAAACTGGAATCGTCGTAATTCCGGTGTTTACAACCAGGCTTTGAAGATGACCTCCATTACTCATCCATATTTGACAGATGGAAGCATCAATGCAACTCCAAACCCTTGGTATGCAGCTCACTGTTCTCCATTGCTGGATGATGTGGATGGTGCTTATCAGAATAATACAGAGTCAACCCGTTTCTTCGGCAATGCTTATGTGGAGGTTGCTCCTCTGAAGGGTCTGAACTTGCGCTCTATGTTTGCTGTAGATAGAAGCGACTCACGCAATGGCTTGTATCAGGACTATCAGAGTCAGCAGAGATACCAGTCTCCTTCTACCAGCTACATCCGTCAGATCAGAAATAACTCTACTGCGATTACATGGGATAATACCATCAATTACAATACTACGATAGCAGAGAAGCATGATTTGACAGCATTGCTTGGTCATGAGTTGACCCAGACAGTGACAGAAAGTTCTACCGTAGGCGGTGATGCAGGTGCTACTCATTATTATGAGAGCGGTTACAATGATCTGTCTAAGATCCTTTCTCCTGTGACAACTTCTACCTACGTCAAGACTTCCATGTTGTCATTCTTCGGTCGTTTGAACTATTCTTATGCCAGCAAGTATCTGTTGACCGCTTCACTTCGTGCTGATGGTTCATCTACTTTGGCAAAGGGTCACAAGTGGGGTTACTTCCCATCTGTAGCAGGTGGTTGGAGAATGATCGAGGAGAGTTGGTTGAAAGACCAGAAAGTTTTGAGCAACTTGAAACTTCGTGCTTCTTGGGGTATTTCCGGTAATGCAGCTATTGATGCTTATTCTACATTGACATCACTGAGTGCCAATACCTATTATTACTATTTAGGCAACACAGATGTATCTGGTAAGATTCCAAGCCAGTTGGGTAATCCTAACCTGACATGGGAGAAGACCTCATCATTCAACCTTGGTCTCGACTTCGGTTTCTTTGATGGACGTATCAGCGGTAGCATTGATTACTATTGGAACCATACCTACGATTTGTTGTTCTATAAGACAGCACCTGCATCATCATTCCCTACCGTTATCGACAATATCGGTAAGACAAAGGGACAGGGTCTTGAGATTTCTTTGATGACAGATATCATTCGTACCAAGGACTTCGACTGGACAGCCAACTGGTCTTATTCTCATTTCAAGGATGAGATTACTGAGTTGACAGGTGGAGTAGATAAGTACGTATCAGGTACCAAGGGCTTGTTCGTAGGCAATCGTGTAAACGCATTCTATGATTACAAGGTACTCGGTGAGTGGGGTATTGGTGAGTTCGACCAGTATGTAGAAGACTTTAAGGCAGCTAATGATGGCAAGAATCCAGATTGCACAGGTACCAAGGGCTATGGTACACCAGGTTCTCCAAAGATTTTGGATAAGGATGGTGATGGCAATATCACCTCTGATGACCGTGTACTCTACAATCAGGATCCTAACCATGTATTCGGTATGACCAATACATTCACCTATAAGGACTTTTCACTCTCAGTACAGTTGATGGCTCGTTTGGGCGGTTATATTTCATACGCAATGAATGAGCAGTTGAACTTTGAGTCTGCTAACTGGGGTGATGCTATCGATTATTGGACACCAACTAATACCGATGCAAAATTCCCTAACCCAGGTTTGGATACTAATTCCAGCAAGATATGGTCAACTTACAAGTCTGCGTTCACATACGAAAAGGCTGATTACTTCAAGATTAAGGATATCACCCTTTCTTATAATGTGCCAGCTAAGTGGTTGCATACTATCGGTATGAATAAGGCTCGAGTATATTGCTCAATGAAGAACTTCATGACATGGAGTAAGATTGACAACTACGACCCAGAGCGTGGTGGTAGCATCTCATTCCCTATGCAGAAGCAGGTTGTAATCGGTCTTAATGTAGAATTCTAAAAACATCGAATCAATTATGAAAACAAAGATATTATTCATGGCAGCGGCATCTTCTATGATGTTGGGACTTACCTCTTGTTCTGATTTTCTGGAAGAAGAGAATAAAGTGGGTGAAACTGCCGGTTTGGCATATAAAACTCCTGCTGGTCTGGAAGGCCTTGTAGCAAACTGCTACACCTTTGCCCGTGGCTGGTATGGTAAGGAAGCAGGTTTAGGTTTAAGTGAAATGGGTACCGACCTCTTCTATTATGGTTATGATAACAAGCAGAAGAGCCTTTGCTCCTACAATTTCAATGCAGCAGCATTGGAAAACAATGTGGCAGATAACCCTTGTCTTGATAACTATTGGGAACTTTTCTATAGTGCTACAGATGTCTGCAACAATGCCATCAAGTATGTGAATGATGCAAACTTCTTGAGTGAGGATCTGAAGAACCGTTATCTGGGTGAGGCTCATTTCCTGAGAGCTTTCTATTACTTCCACATGGTTAACACCTGGGGAGCTATCCCATATAATTCAGAACCTGTAACAGCTCAGAATTTCAATCCTACCAGAATGCCAGAGAATGAAGTGTTCGGTAAGGTATTGGACGATTTGGATGAATCTATCGCTAAGTTTGAGGCTGCAGGTTACAAGACCAAGGCTGATGGACGTGCCAACTATTGGGCAGCTAAGGCTTTGAGATCAAGAGTATTGCTTTATGCAGCATCTTGGTTGGGTGGTCAGTTAGGTCAGACCGTCAAGGGTGGCAATTATGATGGTAAAGACAAGAATGATCTCTATACAGCTGCTCAGGCAGATGCAGAGGCTGTTATTGGTGCAAGCGATTATGCAAGTCTTGACAACAACTACAAGCATGTATGGACGATGGCTAATGAGAGCTATAATACCAATCAGGAGGCGCTCTTCGGTGTAACCTATTCTCAGGACATTAAGACCAATGCCAACTGCATTCCTTACCGTTATCGTTTGGAAGGTGGTAGTCCAATGCAGTACAATAGTTTGATTACCCGTACGGGTTATACTCGTGGTGGTAATGCCATGTTGTTGATGTTTGTTTCTATGTGGAACAATGGCGCTAACGACTTGGGTGGCAATGGTCAGAAAGATACACAGGTGTTCTGGCGTATAGCTGCTGGCAAGACAACCATCAAGAGTAAATCAACTGGTAAGAATGTAGAATGTGGTGCTGCTTATTCTCCATACGGACGTGGATTCACCCGCTACTTGCCTTCATTGCACTTGTGGAACCTGTTGGAGAAGCATAAAGCTACCGATCAGCGTTCAGAAGCAACCTTGCTTGATCACTATGATATAGCTTCACCTGATTTGGCTAAGAATTCAAAGAATTATCCAGAGTTGCAGGATACCGCTATTTACTATTGTCCAATGGATGGTGATTCTCCAGAGGGACAGGCTATGCAGGCTTGGGCAAAGAACAGATACCGTATCCAGTTTATGGCAGGTGGTGACATCCCTGTTTACACATCTATGGATGAGGCTACAGCCAAGCCAACAGAAGCAGCCGTGCCAACCTCAAAGGTTTATGGTGATAATCGTTACAACCTGTATAAGATTGCTGGTTGGTGCTCATTCCCTGGCATCAAGAAGTTCTTGGATGATGTTTATGATCCAAACTACCCAACTCATGACATCTCCAGCCGTGATGCCATCGTGATGCGTATCCCAGAGATGTATCTCATCAAGGCAGAATGTCAGTTGGCTCTCGGTGATGGTGGTGCAGCCATGGCAACTATCAACCAGCTCCGTCAGGCGCGTGCTATCGAGGGTAAGGATAATACCTTGAGTGGTAATGCAACCATCGATACCATCCTTGAGGAGCGTGCAGTAGAGTTCTGCGGTGAGCAGATGCGCTGGTTTGATTTGAAGCGTACAGGTAAGCTTTACGAGTACGTACAGAAGTATAATGCACAGGCAGCTGACAACCTGAAGGCTGATGTCAGCAAGCATTATCTCTATCGTCCAATCCCACAGAATGAGATTGACGCTGTTCAGAACTTCACCACAGAGGTGAACAGTACGACAGGTTTCTGGCAGAACCCAGGATACTAATAGATATTTTTGGTTAGAAACACACTAGTTTTGGGCGAGCATCATCGAGGGATGGTGCTCGCTTTCTTTATTCTTAGATTCTTTGCCATTTATCTTAGGATAGTTTGGCAAGTATCTTAGGATATTTTTTAGTGTTTTACTCAAACAAAATCCCCCAGCCAATCAATTTTGGCTGGGGGACTTTGTTTGAGTGATATAGTGTTTTATATTACTTTGCAATATACTTTCTGTTGTTGTGGATATAAATACCCTTGTTGAGAGTCTGCAAATCGCTTGTAGAAGCGTTCTTGATTACCAGGCGACCGCTGAGGTCATAGACGTTGTTGTCCGCCTTGTTTTTATTATCTAATATGATGCCTGCTATAGAGTTGGTTGCTTCAGTATAAAGAGTAAATGCCAAAATGCATTGTTTTACTTTCGGTGTGAAGGTCAATGTGTGCTCTACAGGAGAATCAAACTCTACAGTATATTTCTTCACGCTCTTGTCCTTTGGGAAGGCATAGGTTGTTGCATCATAGCTTGTACCATTAATCTCGCCGATATAGGCATCAGCAGTATCATAGTTGTTGCGACCCTCAATATCCATCTTGGTTATCTTTACTCCATCAGGAATAATGATGGTGTATTGGTTTGCACTGTACTTGATGTAGTTTGTACCAGACCCAATATCATATGTCTTTCCTTTTTCATTGCTGATGGCGAAACCATTGCTGAAAGAACCTGCTGTTTTATCAGTTAGGGTCTTTGAGTTCAAAGTGAAAGGACCTTTTGTATCTGTAACCGTAGAACCTGTTGTGGTTGCATTGCATTCATCTGTCCATGATGAATCATATTTCTGAAGCCAGATAGCACCACTGCTTACTGTAATCTTGGAGTTGTTTTTGAATACGAGATTATCCACGAAACGGATATCGATACCCTTCTTGGCTGATATCTGTACGTTGTCGAGTGTCACGTTCTTGATGTGACTTTCTGGGCGACCAACAAAGAAGATAGCATTGCCATCGCAAACATCTGTAGTCTTTACATTCTGCAGATAAATACCATTATAGGTTGGGGTAGTGACATCTACAGCTCTTGCGTTTGCCTTATCTACAGCAGGATCGCTATTGTAGTTCTTGTCGTAGAAGCAGTCGATAGAGAGTGGGTTCTTTACCTTGGTCATGGTGAAGTTAGTAAACTTCCAGTCTTCCTCATCACCGCCACGGAGAGTACCATCGCTATTGATACCAGTCTTCATGCGGATACCTGCAGTGGTACCATTCATGGTAATCTTATCAAACCATACATGCTTGATATTCTTAGTATAGCTACCGATAGAAGCACCATGCCCTGTTCCGAAGTCGCAGTTCCAAACGTGGATATACTGTGCGTCATTGTCGCAAACTACGTTGTCATCACCTGTACTGATGTTGCAGTTATAGATGTTCATGTGATGACCCCAGATGGAGATACCGTCTGTGTTATGAGAAGGTTGTTCTGTCTTGGTTTCAGAAGAAGGGTTATAGATGGTTACATCATGAACAGTACCATTGTTGGCTCCATTGCTATTACTTAAGGTAATGTTGACACCTGGAGTATTCTGGATCTTGAGATTGCGAATCAGAAATCTGCTGCCTTTCTCGAAGCGGATCATAGCTCCTGGATTGAAAGTCTCTTTGTTGTCGCGAGCCTGCCACCATCGAGTTCCTTGTCCATCAATGATTGATGTCTCATCTTCACCCTCTATGACAATGTCGCTTTGGTTCTTATTCTTGCAACCAATGAATACAGTCTTGTTATTTGGCGCCTTGCCATATTCCACGAGCTTCAGGGTAGCACCAGCGCAAAGGTGGAGTACTGTTTTTGACTTGATGCTGAGCACCTCGGTTGTACTTGTCATCTGGTCTGTGCTACCAAACATCCAGGTACCCGCAGGTATTACGACCATACCGCCAGTTGAAGGAACTGCATCCAGGGCTTTCTGAATAGCCTTGGTGTTATCTGCTGCCGATGTAGATGCACCATAGTTCATGATGTTAAACGTATTTGCTGGTGTGATGGCTGGCATTTGTGGTAATTCAACTGCTGTCCATCCTTCAGGAGTATTCTGGGCATTTTGCTCAGAAGTAATACCAGTAAAAGTCTGAGCCTTGGCAATGCTTGGCAGAGCCAAGAGTGCTGAAAGCACGATAGTTTTGATGATTGATTTTCTCATTGTAATTTAGGCTTAATTTTTATTTGTGGCAAAATTACAACTATTCTTTATAATATAGGGTATAATCATCTCAAAATAATACGAAAACGATTACGTAGTAGAAAAAAGTGCAACGCTCAAGTCGAACATTGCACTTTCTATGTGTTTATGAATTTAACTTTTTGATTTCCTCTATAGATAATCCTGTAGATTGGGAAATGATGTCTATTGGTGTATTTAAAGCAAGAAGTTTGAGGGCGATTTCTTTGGTCTTTTCTTTTTTTCCTTCAGCTCTTCCTTCAGCTCTTCCTTCAGCTCTTCCTTCAGCTCTTCCTTCAGCTCTTCCTTCAATTCTTCCTTCTGTTAGTCCATCTTGATATCCCTCGTCACGGCTGGTGTCGAATAGGCTTTTCATATGTCTAACAGCTTCTAGATGTCGGTAATAAGCTTGCTTGTCTTCTTGCGAGAGTGAATCTACACGCAGACGTTCGCGTGCCTCTGGTAATCCTGCAGCAGTGGCTTTTGAACTGATAGAGCCTGTTTTTAGAAATTCAATCCATTCATCAAGTGGAGTAGTTGCTACCTTGTCAAAATCATTGACACGTAGTATGTAGTACTCTGGGAATAAGTCACCAGGACTCTTCCTTGACTCCAATTTATCATCTTTGATACCAAAGAATTTCTCATTCTGTCGGATGGAGAGTTTAAGTGTATCATGTGGTTCGTGTTCACCGATGAACTCGGTTTTGCCATGGTAAACATAATCTTTGCCTTGTCCCAGTTCAAAATAGACGATGTTGATGGAATACACCTTGCGGACAGCTTCATATGGTTTGCCAAGACCAATATATTCCGTTATCGCTTTAGAAACTCCATAGAGCATGCGATGGAAATAGGTTTGCTCTCGACTGTTTTGTACTTCAATGATGCACAACTGTTCGTTTTCGCTTTCTGCCAGAATATCTACTCGGTTATATTTATCGTCCTCGTCTTCTTGGTTGCTTTCGCTTTCCAGAAAGCGGTGAATCTTAAATTTCTTTCCAAGTAATGAAGACAGGAAACCTTCAAGCACAACATAGTTTGCCTTGTTGCGCAGCAGACGTTTCATCGCCCAGTCGAATCTTATATAGTTTTCTCCGTTCATTGTCATTTCTTATTTGCTTAATACTTCGCTGCAAAGATACGCTTTTTATTCTAAACTTCCAAGAAAATCAAAAAAAAAGTGCAACGCTCAAATTTGAGCATTGCACTTTAATATGATTGATAGTAGGATTACTTCCACTTAGAAGCACCTGCTTCACTGTCAAGGTTTGTATTGAACTTGAATTCACCATTAGCTGGAGCAGTCCAAAGATCAGTCTCAGAACCCTTGAAGTCGATAAGACCTTCAATACCATATGTAACAGCGTCAGCACCGATAGGTGTGTAAGCAAAGTTAGTCTTGTATGAACCTGCTACAGAAAGCACTGTGCTTGCACCATTCAGAAGAACACTTCCCTTAGCGCCTGGTGTGTAAAGCTGAAGTTTTGCTCCTGCACTTCCGTCTGTAGCCATAGAAGGACCAAAGATGCTGTTGGTGATGTTCAGATTTGCTGCATTTGTAGCAAAACGGAACAATGGTGTGTTAGCATTTGCTGTAGTCTCCATTGGAGCATAGCAGAAAGTACAGTTGTTTACATTTACAGTAGGAGCCTGGGCAGTCTTACGTAAGTCGCAAAGCATAACAACGTTTGTGATTGTACAATCATCGAATGTAACGTTGCGGAAGTCACCACCCTTATCTGCGATAGTTACTACACCCTGATCGCCAACACCATCAATAGTACAGCCCTTGAAGGTAACGTTCAGGAAGTTGTCGTTGTTCTTCTGACCTCTTACTACACCACGGAAACCGCGGATGTAGCAATCGTTGAAGATGAGTTCACTGATGGTAGAACCAGTACCGCTGACATTGATAACCTGACGGCCACCGAAGCCCTTATCTGTACCAGCGAGGAAGGCATCCTTATCAGCTTGCTTATCGCTAATCATATCGATGCTTTCAAACTTCACCTTATCGATATTAACATCCTTCTTGACGTTCATACCGCCGGAGAAGGTGAACTGAGCGTTACCGCCCAATGTCATACCGGTAATGAAGGTTACATTGCGGTCGAGATTGATAGCATTGCTAATCTTGTATTCCTGTTCGCCACGGAGGATGACAGTCATACCGTCTTTAACCATATTCCAGAACTCAGCAGTCTTCAATGTATCCTTAGCTTCCTTAGCATCCCAGTTGCGGGTATCCAACCACATGCCTTCTCCATACTTCTCGTCGAAGTTGACGCTAGCCTTGGTTGTTGCTGTTGTTTTACCTGCATAGGTAGTATTATTGAAGTCAGAAGAACTGTCGTATGTCTTGAATGTGTATGATGTTTCTGGCTGCAAGCCATAGACATCTACATATCCCTGAGCATAGTCAGCATCGCTTACTTTAACTGAGATGGTATCATGGCTTTCTGCGTCTTCGGCAGGGCAAGCCATTACATACTTGATTTTCTGACCACCTTCAGCCCAGGATACACGAGCAGCGTTATCAATAGCCTTGGCACCAGAAACCTTTGTTGGGTAGTTGATGCTCTGAGCTTTTACCTCATAATACTCAGATTCCTTGTTGTTGCCAATACACTTGATTCTTACACCATACTTCTCGTCCCATCCTAAGTCATCGAAAGTATAGGTATCATCCTCTGTTGTGGCTTTCTTGATTACTTTCAGGTGATTTGTGCCATCCTCATCTGTAGATGTCACAAGACCCAATTCCAACTCATAACTGGTGGCGCCCTGGATTTTATCCCATTCTACCTTCAAGTTATTTGAGTTGACCGTTGCGCTTGCAATTGGACGGAACAAACGAGGTGCATCGCCCAAGTTGTCATCGTCGCTACAGCTTACCATTGTGGTACCAACTGTAGCAGCGAAAAGCATAGACAATATATATTTATTGTATTTCATAATTACTTACTTTTATTTGTTATGGACTACATACCTCGATTTACTTGTTGCGAATAGCATAACCTTCGTTGGACAATACACCGTTTGAAGAAGCAATGTTGTCCTTAGGGATAGGCAAGATATATGGAGTTACCTTTTTGCGGAGAGGCTCCATGTCTTCTGCACCTGTTGTCACAACTCCGTCTGTCAAACCAAACCATGAGTATAAGAAAGCCTCATTCATGACACCCTTCTTGATAGTGTTGCCATCTGCGTCGGTTCCATACTTTGTGTTTGTTGTTGGATCAGTATCACTGACAGACATGTATGTATCCAAGAACTTGATATATTTCAAACCATCGAAAGAAGCTCCTGCAGTCTTGATGTCATCATCTGCAAGTGTTGTTGCCTCTTTGTATGGGCTTGCGCTATTATCACGATAAGTGAAATAGTTGTTCTCGAACTGAATCTCGCCATTTACATAGTTGTAGTAGAGGCGTGGTGCGATACCCATATCAACAATTTCTTTAGTCTTGTCGTAGATGAATTCACCATTCTCCAGACGGAGCTGGTTATAGTTCATAGTTACGTCGCGAACCCACTCCAAAGTATTAACGATGGCATCAGAGTAGTAGTTCCAACGAACGAGGTCGAACTTACGGATGCACTCGCCACCAAACTCCCAAGCACGCTCGTTGATGATAGCTTTCTTGAAAGAGTCGTAATCGTTGAGATTATCAACATATTCATTCACCATCTCGTTCTTGTTGGTTGCATTTACAAAGGCACGGTTACGAACTCGCTTCAACATTTCCTTTGCCTCAGCAGTAGGACCATTGTTGATTTCGTTATCAGCCTCAGCGAGGAGCAACAATACATCAGCATATCGGAGAATAGGGAAGTTGATACCTGTACCCTTAGATTCAACGTTATTGACACTCAAATCCATGCGGCACCATTTAGCTGGCTGGATGTTGACGCCATCCACTGCTGCCTGCTTGTTGTCGTACAACCAACGGTAGTTAGCACATGTAGCCTTCAGACGCTGGTCTTGTGCATTGAATGAGCATGCATAGCTTGGAGTCAGGTTGGTATAAGTTGTACCAGCACCCTTAGAACTTGAAACTACGCTCAAGCCAAGGCACCAACCGATGTCACCACCTGAGTTTGGAACATAACCCATCTCGAACAATACATCACCATTAGCTGGGTTGCAGCCGTTGATTTCATTATCAAAAATCTGCTTGAAGTTGTTGTTGAGCTGACGGTCCTTCAAGGAAATCAACTTCTTGGCATAAGCCTTAGCAACCTTGTAGTAATCGTCTGCAGAAGTAGCTGTAGCCTCGTTACCATTCTCATCTACATAATGTACAGTATATTCGTCGCCTGTACCTGTGCTGCGGGCCATGGTACCATTAGCCTGCATAGAGTAACCGGCACGGAACATAGCCAACTTAGTGATGAAACCGAGAGCGAACTCACGGTTCATGCGCTCTACTGTAGCTTTGCTGCTCCACTGCATCTCACCCTCATTGTTGATGAGGTCCTGAATCAAGCGAGTATAGATGATGTTCTTATCTGTACGTGGATCATTGTGCATATCGTCCTTGGATGTAGGAGTTGTAGCAAATGGCACGTCACCCCAGAAGTTACACATCAGGAAATACCAGTATGCACGAAGACAGATAGCCTCACCATGAAGCTGCTTCATGTCAGCATCACCGTTCTTGTACGCATCGCTAGCCTCAATACCTTCAATACACTGGTTTGCGAAATCAATGGCTTTCTGGGTGTTGTTCCAGCAGTTCTTGATATCACCGAAGTATGATGGGTTAAGGGCCCAGATTCCGCGACGTGTTGTCTCTGAAGCTTGAGCCTTCTTTACGAAACCGATCTCAACATCAGTATTCTGCATCCAGTTGGTGCTCATACGTGATGTATAAGTGTCCTCGCAGAAGTAGGCATATACATGGTCTACCATCTTGCGGGCATCTGTTGGATTTGAACACAGATAACTCAAATTATCTGTGGACAAGCTCTCTGTGTCCAATAAGTCACTACAAGAGTTAAAGCTTGCTCCTGCAATGAACATTGATATATATAGAAATATACGTTTCATAATTTGTATCTTGTTTTCTATTAGAATGAAATGTTTACACCTGCTGTCCAAGAGAATGACTTAGGATATGATGAGAAGTCGGCACCTGGAGTCAAACCGCTGGTCTTGCTGCCACGGATTGAAGAGTTAACCTCTGGGTCATAACCTGAGTAGTTGGTCAAGCAGAACAAGTTTGTCAATGTGCAGTACATGCGCAGTGAGTTGCAAGCGAACTTCTTGGTCCACTCCTTAGGGAATGTGAAACCTACTGTCAAGTTCTGCAAACGGAGGAATGAACCATCCTCAACAGCCCATGATGAAGGTACAGGGTTGTTATCTGACAAAGTTGCTGCGCTCCAAATAGAAGCATTTGCATTCATATTCTTCAATGTCTCGTAATCTGTTACGATTTCACCTGTAGCCTGATCCATGTAAGTCCATGCCTTACCGCCCAAAGTTACAGGAGTCATTTCTTGACGGAGACTTGCGTATGTATTACGGTATGACTGTGATGTAACCATCTTGTCGAGGTTGTAAACGTCATTACCTACTACGAAGTTGAAGTTGGCAGTCAGGTCAAACCACTTGTATGTGGCGTTGAGGCCGAAACCACCCTGGAATTTAGGCTGAGTCTTACCGATGATGGTGCGGTCTGACTCTGAAATCTTCTTGTCACCATCAAGGTCTCTTACCTTCATTGCACCTGGACGGAGACCTGCCTTAGAACCTGCAGTAATGAATGAACCATCTACTACATCTTCCTTCAGGATATAGTTACCGCTCTTGTCAAATACGAATTGAATCTTGCCGTTCTCATCGGTTGTGGTCTGGAAGTCATCAACAGTGTAGAAACCGTCGCAAACGAAACCATATACCAATCCGAGAGGCTGACCTACAACAACTCGGTAGTCGTCGTAACCACGCATGTCGGTAGAGAAGGCACCAGAGTTGTAAGACTGGTAAGTCTGACCACCAGCCAACTTGTCAACCTTGTTCTTATTGAAACCAACGTTGAAGTTGAAGTTCAAAGAGTAATCCTTTTTGCGGAGGATAGCTGCATTCAAGTTCAACTCAACACCGCGGTTAGATGTCTGACCGATGTTCTGCTGCATAGAAGTATAGCCGATTGCTGTTACAGGAGCATCGAGGAGCAGGTCCTTTGTGGTGTTCCAGTAGTAATCCAGGCTACCTGAGATACGCTCATCGAAGAAACCAAAGTCCAAACCAACGTTACGTGTAATGGTGGTTTCCCACTTCAATTCTGGGTTAGCCAACTGAGAATTGTTCAATGTATAGTGAGGGTTCTGCTGGTTACCTGCACCATAATATTTTCCGCTACCATAAGCCTTGTAAGTTGTCTCATACATGGAAGAGCTGATACGGTTGTTACCTGCTGTACCGTAAGAGAAACGGAGTTTCAGGTTAGACAACCAGTCCTTTGTATTTCTCATCCAAGGCTCCTCTGCGATACGCCAACCCAATGCGGCAGCAGGGAAGTAGCCCCAACGGTTGTCCTTCACGAACTTAGAAGAACCATCGGCACGCATAGTGAATGTCAGCAAATAGCGGTCTGCATAAGAGTAGTTCAAACGACCGAAGAAAGAAAGAGTACGATCTTCCTGACCCAATGAAGAGTTGATGGTACGGGAACCTGTTGCACCTGAGTTTGATGCAAGACTTGCAAACATCTTCTCTGGAGCAATGTCCTTCTGGAAGTATTTAGCGATAACACTGAGGCTCTCATTGTTTGTTGCTACATACTCCTGGCCAATCATGGCGTTCAGATTGTGTACCTTGTTAAATGTCTTGTTGTAAGTCAAGGTATGGGTCAAACGGAGCTTCCAAGTATCTTTCTTGGTCCATTCACCCATAGGAAGGCTACCACCATCCTTTACAGCCTTGTCACTTAAAGCTGCATAATAATCTTTCTGCTGGAAGAAGGTGTAGTCGTAACCAGCCTCTGCACGATATGTAAAGTTCTTGAGGAACTTCCATGTAATGGCACCATTATAGTTGTAACGGCGTTCATTCTTTCTTCTCCAGTAGTCATTTACCTTATCCTGCAAACTGCGGGTAATAGAGATGTACTCATCATACTCATCGTCTGGAAGAGTTGAAGGATCGATGTCGAGCTGATCGTAGAGACCATTAACAGGACCCTTGGTAATAGCCTCATAAGAACGAATCTTGTAAGTACCACCACCTGTACCAACACCCTTGGTTGTAACATCAGCCAGACGCATACCGAAGTCGAGCTTCAAGTTCTTGCAAATCTCATGATTCAACTTGAAGTTTACATTGAAACGGTCGTAACCGTTGGTCTTCATCAAACTGTTGTCGTTGGTGTAAGTACCGCTGAGGTTGAACTTAGTCTTTTCAGAACCACCGCTAACACTTACGTTGTGAGACTGTGAGAGATCGTGATTGCCGAACATCTCGTTCTGCCAGTCATGCCCCTGCTGATACTGATACAAGTCGAGGTCTCCGAAAGAACCGAAACGCTTTTCGAAGCTACTGATATCAGATGTACCGCGGAGAGCAGCACGCTCATAGTTGTACATAACGTACTGATAAGGAGTCATGGTGTCAAGAGTCTTGGCGATGCTCTTGCCCTGAATGTAGCCATTGTAAGAAACAACTGTCTTACCAGACTTAGCGCCCTTGGTAGTAACCAGAATTACACCATTTGCACCCTGAGAACCATAGATAGCTGTAGAAGCAGCATCCTTCAATACGGTAATGTCCTCAATGTCAGAAGGAGCAATGTCACCGATGCTGGATACTGGGAATCCGTCTACGATATAGAGAGGAGAGTTGTCACCAGTGATAGAACCACCACCACGCACCTTGATGATCATTTCTGCATCAGGTGAACCGTCGGTAGTTGTAATCTGCACACCAGGCAACTTACCTGTCAAAGCTTCTGCTGCATTTGTAACAGGAACCTTGGTCAGGTCTTCACCCTTTACGGTAGCAACGGCACCAGTCAGGTCCTTCTTTCTAACAGTACCATAGCCGATAACGACTACGTCATTCAAGCTGTTTGCTTCGTCTTCAAGTTTTACAGTAATGTTAGTTTTACCTGCAACGTTCACTTCCTTAGATTTCATACCGATGTAAGTAATCTTCAGTTTGTTACCTTTGCCTTTCAAGTTTACGGTGAAATTACCATCAATGTCGGTCACTCCACCATTACCTGCTACACCTACCTCCATGACAGATGCGCCGATAATAGGCTCGCCCGTATTGTCAGTAACAACGCCCTTAACGGTCTGCGCTGAGATGCTCGTTACACAGAACATCAATGCACCTGCTAACGCAATTTTCTTTTTGTTTGAATTACCAGACATACATTTATTTTGGTTAGATTAGTGAAATATTGTATAATTCTGTGCAAATATACGAATATTAGTTTATCTGACAATACATTTTAATATAAAAAATAACGTAAACGTTTTCAAAGTTCTTTCACAAAATAGCTTCTGTGTAGTGTTTCCGTTAACATAAAAATCCCCAACAAGAATCTATCGGACTTCTTCCGATGTCCTCTTGTTGGGGATTAACTATGATTTTAGTTGCTTCAATGCAACATCTTCCAATTTAGCTTACTTGATGATAATCTTGCTTGTCTTCTTGCTACCATCAGACATGGTCTTTACGACGATGTTGATGCCTTTCTGCAACTTGCTTACCTGTACACCGTCGGCAGAGTAGATCTTGGTACTCAAAACATCGGCAGAAGTTGTGATGTTCTCAATACCTGTACTGGTAGTAGCTTCTGTAGCTTCGCCAAGACCACCCATCTCGTTGGCTGCACGAACACTCCATGTAGCAGAAGCATCGTCAACGTTGTAGGTAGGCTCAACGGTGAAGTCAACCACCTTGCCGTTCTTGCATACAGCCCAGAGCAGAGCGTAGTTGCTGTTGTCCCATGTCAGGTTGTTACCAGCAATCTTCACATTAGTTGGAGCTGAAGCCTGTTCTGTGGCAGCAGTTGGATCCCAGTCATCATCACCGCCCATAACGGTTTCGAGGGTGTAGAATGCAGCTTCTTCTGCTGTGAGGACAGGACTTTCTGCTGTCTCGTTGCGACGGTTGGTATAGTTATTTCCATCCTTTGCATCGTAAGCATCATAAACCTGTTTTCTTCCACTTAGATCTACTGCTGTTCCTCTTTTTATCTGATAATTTGTTTTGAAACTAATATATTGACAAAGTTAAGCATAAAATATGTAATAAGTGGAGTTTTCCTTTTCTTTTATATATTTTTATGACAAAATGGGCCTTCTTTATGGTGTGATTGAATGTAGAGAATAAAAAATCCCAGTTTCTCGTCTGTTACAACGTGAAACTGGGATTTGATGTTAGGGGATCTGATAAATGAAATTGTATCCTATCAGATTATTTTGTTTACTTTTACTTCTGGATAAACTTCTTGCCAGCCTTAATAACGACACCCTTGTATTCCTTACCTACCTTCTGACCAGCGAGGTTGTAAGCAGGAGCATTCTCCAGTGTTGCATCGGTTGTGATGTTATTGATGCCTGTGGTTTCGGCTACCTTCTTGGTCATCAAGATCTCTGGTACATCTTTGTAGATTTGACCGAAGAGACCCTGTACGGTGTAAGTTTCACCATCAGTAAGGGTAGCGAGGTCGCTTACTTGGAACTTGTCGTAGAGTTGAACCTTTTGGTCACCATCATTGATGTAGTAGTTTGTGCGAGTTGATGTACCTGATGTTACTGACTCTTTGGTAAACTTCACATTCTTGATGATAACGAGGTCATTGATATACTTTTTAGCAACAATGTCTGCAACTGTTGCAACGATAGGCTGTGCCTCCTCTGTGCTCTCCTGGATGGTGAGACTCTCGTCGTTAGTAGCATCGTTGGCTTTGAGGTATGGCACGCCATAGTTTACAGCATAGTTAACCTTTACAGTACCACTGATAGTGCTGTTTACTGGCATATCGAATCCCAAAGTTCTCAATTCAATAGCAGCATCGCCCTCACGAACGTATGTGTTGACGGTGCCGTCGAATTCGTTTACATAAATAACTTTAGCGTTTGTCAACTTAAGGTTCAAGTTAGGAGTATCTTTAGTATAGTTAGCTAACAAGTCCTTTACGCTTGGAACATCAGTGTAGGTTATAATTGTTCCTGCTAAAGTTACTGTGAGACTCTTTAACTGTGTGTTGCTGGCAATAGTGATAACCACTTTGTTAGCATCTCCTTTCCACTTTCCGTTAGTGAGTGTACCAACATCTGATTTGTTTTTTGCATCCCACTTACTCTGCTCAAAAGAAATATCGCTTATCTTCTTACCTTCAGGTGCCTCTATTGTCATTGTACCAGAGTACATACGAAGACGAGGTGATGATGCCCAAATACGATTTTCGTTGTTATTGCTAGGGTCTTTTGCAGAAATTGTTACCTTAATGCCATCAACAATACAAGTTGTTGCTTTCTTGATATCTCCATCTTTAGAATTGGAAGATGAAACTCCTGGCAGATCTGGGAACAAAGTCTTGTAATTGTTGTCGAAATCAAAAATAGTTTGTGCAAAACTGACATTGCAGATAAATGCCAATACAGCGATAAATGCATAGCGTAAATAATTCTTCATAAACTTAAAGATTTAAAATTAGTAATATAGTTGATTATCTCTTGTGAAAGTCCTAACACCCACATGGTGCCGTGTAAGAACATCGAATGGGGTGTATTCCTATACACAATGCAAAGATAGTAAAAATATGAATTGGTTGTTTCAAAAAACGTATTAAAATTTGATGAATATACCAAAAAGTACAAAAAAAGGTGGAAAAGAACATTAATAAGTCCTTTTCCACCTCAGTATTTTCTAAATTTTCTGTGTATTATAGTTCTCCTGTGCGTTCAGGTAGCTCTATATCAGCAAGCGATTCTGCCTTTAGTCCCTGCTGTTCCATCTCCAAACTTGCCCAGATAAATGGACCTACACCTTTAGGGTCATTGTCACGGATTGGTTCGCTCATGTAATATTCAAAGCTTCCGTCACGCTTATAGTTTGGCTTCTTTACGTATGGACCATCGCCAGGACCGAGACCGCTTACACTGCAGCACTTGGTCAGACTGATGGTCTTGTCAGGGTTCACCTGGATGAATTCCTTCAAGATTCCCTTGTAAGCCTTGATGCCGGCATCACGATATTGTTCTGCGAGGTAACCCTTGCGATAACCCTTCAGGAGTACATAGGCAAACATGCTGGATGCTGTACTCTCCAGATAGTTGCGAGGATCCTTTACGTCCATCACATCATACCATACACCGGTTTTCTTATCCTGATACTTCACTACACTTGCCATCGCCTTGTTGAGCAGTTCGATCACTTCACCACGGCGGACATAGTCCTCTGGCATTGCATCGAGACATTCGGTCATTGCCATCACATACCATCCCAAGGCTCTTGCCCAAGTATGCTGGCTCTTTCCATTCTCCTTGTCAGCCCAAAACTGCTGATGCGTCTCATCCCAAGCATGTTTCCAGAGCTGAGTCTTCTCATCGTATGTACGCTTGTCAGTCTTGATCATCTGGTCAACGGCATCATCGAGGTATTTCTTTGCCTTCTTTGGTTTCATGGTCTGCACCGCATAGTTGCAGTAGAAAGGCAAGCCCATAAAGATACCGTCGAGCCAAACCTGGTTGGCATAGATAGCTTTGTGCCAATAAACACCTTCCTTGGTACGAGGTTGCTTCTGCAACTGCTTGAAGAGTGTCTTCAGTGCCTTGTCGGTACCCTCAGAAGGGAAGAGGTTGTGCATACGGAGGATGAATTTCGCCGTGCGCACATTGTCGAGATTGAAATCCTCGTACTTGTAACCGGTGATATTGCCCTGTTCGTCAATCATCTTGGCAGGGTATTCCTTCAGGTAGTTGAGGATAGCCTCATTGTTGGCTTCAGCATCCTTGCCCTTGAAAGTACTCTTGTTGTCCTTATAATATAAATAGGTGTCGAGCATACCTTCCATCTCGATGCCCATCACGTAGCTCCACTTAGGTTTGCTGCTGAAATCGAGCAGGTATGGATGAGCCACACGGCTCATCTCGCTATGGGTAAGCCACTCGCTGTATGCCTGGTATGGACGGTCTTCCTTGTTGAGAACGAGGGAACCGTTGATGATGAGATTGTCGAACTTCACATCACGGGTCTTGCCGGTAATCTTGACAGGCTGTTTGATGACACCATCAAACTTACAGTTCTTGACGGTGATATCAGTTACGTTCTCTACCTGGTCACGACCAACGATGAGCACGCCATAGTTACTCTTCTTGCAGGTTACATTTTCCACATACACCTGAGATACGCTTGGTTCAAAACCGCGATAGCAGATCTCCTTTGGCTCGTAGTCGAGGTTGATCTTTACGACAGCTTCCTTGCATTGACCCACAGTGACGTTGCGCATGTTGATGTTCTTGATGACACCACCGCGGCAGTTGTTGGTCTTGATGCGTAGGATGCGGTCGAGGTGAGGAGAGTCCATTTCGCAATCTTCGGCATATACATTCTCGCATCCGCCAGAGATTTCACTTCCGATAACCACACCGCCATGTCCATCTTCCATCTTACAGTTGCGGATGATGATGTTTTTGGAAGGTTGGTTCCAGAGACGACCATCATTGTTGCGTCCGCTCTTGATGGCGATACAGTCATCGCCGGTATGGAAGATACAGTTCTGGATAAGCACATTCTCGCAAGCCTCAGGGTCGCATCCGTCACCATTAGGACCTTCATTCCAGATGGTCACACCATCTACGGTGATGTTCTTGGAGAGCAGAGGATGGATAACCCAGAAAGGAGAGTTGAGCATCTTGACACCCTGAATGAGGATGCGCTCAGAACGTACGAAGTTGACGAGCTGTGGGCGCAGCCCTTGTCCCTTACCAAATTTTCTTTCGTCGAAAGGCACGCCGTCTTCAGCCTGTTTCAGCAATTTGGCACGTGAGCCGAGTCGCTGTGCTTCCTTGGTAATGCCTTCCTGGTAACCGAAACGTGGATGCCCATTCATAGGCCACCAGGTCTCGTTGTTACCACCACCGTCGATGGTACCCTTACCCGTGATGGCGATGTCAGTCACCTTGTAGCCATAGATGCATGGAGAATAGTTCCAGCAAGCCAGACCTTCCCAAGAAGTACGGACGAGTGGATAGAGATTGGTATCGAAAGCGAATTTCAGCGTTGCACCTTCCTCGAGAACGAGGTTGACATGACTTTTCATTTCGATGGCACCTGTGTTCCAGGTTCCTTTCGGTACAATCACCTTACCGCCACCTTTTTTGGAAACCAGAGAGATGAGTCGGTTGATAGCCTTCTGGTTTTGGGCTGCAGACGCATTGGTTTTGGCACCAAAAGAAGAGATGACAAACTGGCGCTCATGAAGTTGAGGCTTTAGAATACTTTGTTCGATCTGCTTGTACTCCTGTTCGTTCCATCCCGATGCAAAAGCGAGGGTAGGGAAGAGTAGTAAGGCAAGCAGCAACGTTTTTAAGTGTTTCATGCTTGTTGTTCTGTTTGTAGATTTATATTAAATTTTGATTTGGCTTGGTTTAGAACCTTATCTTTTATAAAGATACTGCAAAGATACGATTTTATTTTGTAATGTACACGCACACAATGTTAAAAAAGTAATTTTGCCTTAAAAAAGTTTGGAGATAATCGGAAAAAGGCGTATATTTGCACCCGTAATACTTTAAAGACGTTTGCTTCAAAGTATTCATTTTTGGTTGGCTACGTCCTGTAACCAACCTTTTTTATGTTAAAATTTTGGTGGTTTCTCAGAAAATTATTATCTTTGCCAACGATAATTAACTTATATCGTGCAATTCTTTAAAAAAATAGCCTATTGATTAGACATTTACTTAATTAAAAATAAAGGATTAAGAAATGAGAAATCTACAAGATTTGACCGACGAGGAGTTGGCCCTTCTTTATGTCGAAGGTAACAATCGTGCCTTTGACGTGCTGCTTTCGCGCAATGAAGTGAAGTTGTTTACATACATCATGTTCTTTGTGCGTGATCAAGAGATGGCTAATGACATCTTCCAGGAAACGTTTTTGAAGGTGGTAAGCAAACTTCAGAACCACGAATATTCTGCAAACGGAAAATTCGGAGGCTGGTTGTTGCGTATTGCTCATAACGTCATGATGGATATGTATCGTGGTCAGCGCTATAAGTATGTCGTAGAATCGAAAGACGACAATGATCTGTCTAATATCGGTGGTGATGATTTGTTGGAAGCAAATGCAGAAGTTAATTTGATTAATATCCAGATTCTTTCTGATGTCAGAAAGATGATGGAGCAGTTGCCTATTTTACAGCGTGAAGTAGTGTATATGCGCTACTATCAGCAACTCACATTCAAGGAAATCGCTGAGGCTACAGGCGTAAGTATCAATACCAGTCTCGGAAGAATGCGCTATGCTCTTCTCAATCTTCGCAGAATGGCTAAGAAGCATGACGTATATCTTCAGTTAGACTAGTATTGGATATTTTATTTCCGGAGGCTTAATCCTCTGGCTGTTTCAATTCTTTGAGGGCATGGATGGTGGAAATAGGATCTGTGCTCTTAAACACATAACTTCCACTTACCAGTACGTTGACTCCTGCTTTGGCCAGGCGTGGGGCTGTTTCTGCCTGTACGCCACCATCTACTTCGATGAGGGCGTTGGAGTGTGAATCCTTGATGAGTTTTCTCAGTCTTTCCACCTTCTTGATGGTGTTCTCGATGAACTTCTGTCCTCCGAAACCTGGGTTTACACTCATCAGCAATACCATATCTACATCACAGATGATATCTTCCAGTACGCAGACTGGAGTAGATGGATTCAGTGTAACACCCGCTTTCATGCCAGCCGCATGAATCTGCTGGATGATACGGTGCAGGTGGGTACATGCTTCGTAATGTACATTCATCATCATGGCACCAGTCTTGGCAGTCTGCTCGATGTATTCTTCCGGATGTGCTATCATGAAATGCACATCAAGAGGTTTCTTGCAAACCTTGGCTACGGCTTCAAGAACAGGAAAACCAAAAGAGATATTGGGCACGAATACCCCATCCATAATGTCCATGTGGAGCCAGTCGGCTTCACTCTGATTAATCATTTCAACTTCGCTTTTCAGATCCAGAAAATTGGCTGAAAGCAAAGATGGTGATACCAATGTCTTCATATTTTGAGTTCGTTAGTTAAGACAGTACACCTCGTACTTACCATTCCTCTTAATCGTTCGATAGGAATATGCTATCTGTTTGATAATGCTGATCGTCCTTTTGGATGGTCTCATTTCTTCGGAAGTAAAAACTTGCTTCATAGGCGTTACTGTTATGATAGTTAATATAATGATACTAAGATTCAGTTTATTTCTTCATCTTTATTAGTATAACGAAAGATTTTCTACTTTATTACATTTGAAATGTATTTTTTTTTATCAACTTGACTCTTGCCTTATTATATATAATAATGTATAGTGGCTTGAAACACTTGATTTTACCCCAAAAAGTAGCTTTTAATTACTTATTTCTGTTAAATTCTAAAATTTTTCGCCAAAAAGTTTGTAGTTTGATAGAAAAAGTGTACTTTTGCAATTGAATTTAAAAATAAACAATATGATGACAACATTCGTATCTTCAACAGCATGGTGGTGGCGTATCTCAAGATTTAAAAAGTCGTGAGACGATAAGCCGTGCGTGGATATGAATCCATGATATAACTAAGGCCTGCCGTACTTACGACAGGTCTTTTTTCATATATTTACCTCAGGAATGGGGGATTGGGAATAGAAAATAAAATATAGGAGAAGAAATTATGGAAATGAAGGACATTTTGAACAGAATGTTGAATCACGAGGAACTTTCCCGTGAGGAAACCAAGAACATCATCGTGGGTATCACCAAGAGTGAGTTCCCAGAGGAGCAGATTACCGCTTTGCTTACCGGTTTGCAGATGCGAGGCGTTACCGTAGATGAACTGTTGGGTTTCCGTGATGGTATCTTGGCTACCGGCGTTCCTGCCATCTTAGATTGCGACCGATACATTGATGTGGTTGGTACTGGTGGCGACCGCAAGAATACTTTCAATATTTCTACTACCGCTTGCTTCGTCATTGCTGGTGCAGGTTATAAGGTTGCCAAGCATGGTAATTATGCGGCTACTTCTGTGAGCGGTGCTTCGAATGTCATCAAAAACCATGGAGTGCAGTTTACTGATGATTTGGATAAGTTGAACCGTTCTATCAATGAGGCTGGTATCGTCTATCTCCATGCCCAACTCTTTGCCAAGGCAATGAAGTTTGTAGGTCCTATCCGTAAGGCACTCCAATTCCCAACCGTATTCAATCTCCTCGGTCCACTGGTTAATCCAAGTCAGCCTAAATGCCAGTTGCTCGGTGTAGCCAACCTGGACCAGATGCGACTCTATAATCAGGTTTATCAGAAATTAGGTATCGATTATGGTATTGTAAATAGCATCGACGGCTACGATGAGATTTCCCTGACCAGTGATTTCAAGGTAACGACCAATCATTATGAGCGCATCTTCAAGCCACAGGATCTTGGTTTTGAAATTGCTAAACCAGAGGAAGTGAGAGGTGGTGCCACAGAGGAAGAGGCTAAGGAAATCTTTGATGCCGTACTTGAGAACCGTGCATTGCCTGCCCAGAAGAATATCGTACTTACCAATGCCGCCTTCGGTATTCAGGTTATGGAGAAGGGAAAGAAGAGTATTGAGGAATGCGTGGAGATTGCACGAGAGAGCATCGATAGTGGCAAGGCACTCGCTACATTCAAGAAATTTGTAGAACTGAATAGTTAAGTATAGAGTGAAGAACGAAGAGTGAAGAGTGAAGAATTCAAATGTTTGAGGGCGTATGCCTCATTTCTCATTTAACATTTCTCATTTAACATTTAACATTGAAAATGGCTGATATTTTAGAAGAAATTGTCGCTCATAAGCGAATCGAGATAGAACAGCGCAAGCGCTTCATCCAACCCCGGCAGATGATTTCCCTGACGGAACAGAAGATGCAGGCGGATGACGGACTGGTACCTGGAGGCAGCATGCGCAAGGCACTGATGGAGTCCTCTACGGGTATCATCGCTGAGTTTAAGAGAAAATCGCCGTCCAAGGGATGGATCAAGGAGGAGGGTAAGGCAAGTATCATTCCGTTGGCTTATCAGGAGAATGGAGCTTCTGCTCTCAGCATCCTTACCGATATCGACTACTTCGGCGGTTATGATGAGTTTATACAGGAGGCTCGCCACGTGGGGGTTCATATACCTATATTATATAAGAACTTCGTTATCGAGGAATACCAACTCCTGCAGGCGAGATATTGCGGTGCTTCTGCCGTACTCCTGATAGCTGCCTGTCTGACGAAAGAGGAATGTAAGCGTCTTCTTGATATGGCGCACCAACTCGGAATGGAAGTACTCTTGGAGATGCACAACGACCGGGATTTCGAATATGCAGAACTCGAACCTGATATGTATGGCATCAATAATCGCAATCTCGGTACCTTTGTTACCGATGTGGAAAACAGTTTCCGCCTGGCAGAGCAGTTGCCGAAGGATGTGTGCAGAGTCAGCGAAAGCGGTATCTCCCATCCGGAAGTTGTCAAAAGGCTCCGTGAGGAAGGCGGTTTCCGTGGCTTCCTGATGGGAGAGCAGTTTATGAAACAGGCTGACCCGGGACAAGGACTTGCGGATTTTCTGAAGCAACTGGAAATCAATGATGCGTTCAGATGAAAATACTAACGAGAAAAAAGAAAGAGCAATGAATACAGATAAAATGTTGGTTAAGGTGTGTGGTATGCGTGATGCCGATAACATTCGCGAAGTATCCCAACTCGGGGTTGATATGATAGGATTCATCTTCTATCCGGAGTCACCGCGGTTTGTGCAGATGATCAGCAGCAAGGCTGGCATTATACCAGACTATTCGGAAGAGCGTATCGAACTTGCGATGGCGCGTAAGACTGCTGAGACTCAAAAGCAACCGGCAAGGGTGGGAGCCTTTGTGGATGATATGCCCCAGAACATCGTGACACGTGTCTATAATTACCGTCTCGACTACATCCAGTTGCATGGTAATGAACCTCGTGAAACCATCGAGAATCTCCGTGCTACCATCGATCCCGACATCAAACCCAATATCAGGATCATCAAGGCTATCAGCGTAAGCTCAGCCGAGGATATCCAGAAATATAAGGAGTATGCAGGCGCTGTTGACCTCTTCCTTTTCGACACCAAATGTAAGACGGTCGGTGGAAGTGGTGAGCAGTTTGATTGGCAAGTTCTGCAGCAGTACGATGGCGAGACCCCATTCCTCCTGAGTGGCGGTATCGGACCGGAAGATGTAGAACGGCTGAAAGCCTTCCAGCACCCGAAGTGTATCGGTATCGATTTGAATTCGAAATTTGAAATCGAACCAGCTCTGAAAGATGTAGAGAAACTCAGGAAATTCCTTTTAAAGGTAAAAAGGTAAAAAAGTAAAAAGGTAAAAAGAGCATTCTTGTTCTTAAAGGTAAAAAAGTAAAAAAAACAAAAAATGAATAAGATAAATGCATTATTTGCAAACAATAAAGACCGCAAGCTTTTGAGCTTGTATTTCTGTGCCGGTTGTCCAACCTTCGAGGGCACAGGTGCTGTCATCAAATCCATGGAACGCCATGGCATCGATATGATTGAGGTGGGCATTCCTTTCAGTGACCCTTTGGCTGACGGACCAGTCATCCAGAGTGCAGGTACCAAAGCCTTGAAGAACGGAATGACCGTGAAGGCGCTCTTCGGTCAGCTCAAGGCCATCAAGGATGAAGTGCAATTGCCATTGGTTCTGATGGGTTATCTCAACCCTATCATGCACTATGGCATCGAGGCTTTCTTCCAGAGTTGTGTGGAGAGCGGTGTGAGTGGCACCATCATTCCAGACCTTCCTTTCGATGACTATCTGAAAGTGGTGAAGCCGATTGCCGACAAGTATGACATCCGTGTCATCATGATGATTACACCGGAGACCAGCGAGGAGCGCATCCGATTCATCGATGAGCATACCGATGGTTTCATCTATATGGTCAGTTCTGCCAGCATCACAGGAGCACAGAGTAGTTTTGGTGATGCCAAACTCGCTTATTTCAATCATATCAACAGTATGAATCTCCGCAACCCTCGTATGATTGGTTTCGGAATCAGTAACAAGCAGACTCTGACCAGTGCACAGGACAATGCGGCCGGTGCTATCATTGGAAGTAAATTCGTGACATTACTCAATGAAGTGGGTGATCCGGATAAGGCGCTCGACCTGCTTTTCGAGGCACTCAAGAATTAAGTGAAGAGTGAAGAACGAAGAGTGAAGAATTAAGTGAAGAGTGAAGAACGAAGAGTGAAGAATTAAGTGAAGAGTGAAGAACGAAGAGTGAAGAATTCATCAGTTTCGTTTGTGACTCAAGGGCGAAAGCCTAATTTAACATTTAACATTTTACATTTGTCATTTAATATTAGATTGCGATGTATCAAGTTGACGATAAAGGATTTTTTGGAAAATTCGGTGGCGCATACGTGCCAGAGATATTATATAAATGTGTGACAGAACTCCAGGAGGCTTACAAGCCTATCATCGAGAGTGAGGAATTCAAGAAAGAGTATTACGCTCTGCTGAAAGATTATGTGGGTCGTCCTTCACCTCTCTATTATGCCAAGCGCATGAGTGAGAAGTACGGATGCCAGCTCTATCTGAAGCGTGAAGACCTGAACCATACTGGTGCTCATAAGATCAATAATACCATCGGTCAGATTCTGATGGCAAAGAAGATGGGCAAGACCCGTATCATTGCCGAGACTGGTGCCGGTCAGCATGGTGTGGCTACAGCTACGGTCTGCGCTCTGATGGATATGAAGTGCGAAATCTTCATGGGTGCTACCGACGTTGAGCGTCAGCATACCAATGTGGAGCGTATGAAGATGTTGGGTGCTAAGGTTAATCCTGTAAGAACGGGTAATATGACCTTGAGCGATGCCTGTTCAGAAGCTATCCGCGACTGGTGCTGTCATCCTCAGGATACTTTCTATATCGTGGGCAGTACGATGGGTCCACATCCTTACCCTGATATCGTGGCAAAGATGCAGAGTGTGATTTCTGAGGAACTGAAATGGCAGTTGGAAGAGAAGATAGGCCGTGATTATCCTGACTATCTTATCGCTTGTGTGGGTGGCGGAAGCAATGCTGCGGGTACCATCTATCACTATATCGATGACGAGCGTGTACAGATATACTTGGCTGAGGCTGCCGGTCATGGTATCGATACCAACTATACGGCTGCTACCATGCACTGCGGTACAGAAGGTATCATTCATGGTGCGCGTACCCTCGTGATGCAGACCGAAGACGGACAGATAGAAGAAGCCTTCACCATCAGTGCCGGTTTGGATTATCCAGGCATCGGACCAATGCATGCCGACTTGGCTACCCGTGGCCGTAGTCATGTGCTTGCCATCAAAGATGATGAGGCTATCTATGCTGGATATGAGTTGACCCGTATGGAGGGTATCATTCCTGCTATCGAGAGTGCCCATGCTGTGGCTGCCTTGAAGAAGATGAAATTCAAGAAGGACGATGTCGTTGTGCTCACAGTTTCTGGACGTGGTGACAAGGACGTGGAGACCTACTTGAGTCATAAGGAAATGGCTAAAGAATACGGAGATTTTTAAAATTAGAGGCTTTAAGCTTCATCATTAAGCGAAGCCTGCTTCATGTGGTTTTGAAATAGGCTTCGATGGTCATTGAAGCCTGCTTCATGTGTCTATGCAATAGGCTTCATTTTTTATCGTTTAAAATATGAGTAGATTCAATTATACAACAAAGACTCGCAAGATTCTCGCCGATCTCTATACACCGGTGGGAGTCTATATGCGACTTCGTGACATATATCCCCAGTCTGCCTTGATGGAGAGTTCCGACTACCATGGCTCAGAGAACTCTCGTTCCTTCATCGGCGTACATCCGATGGCAAGCATCGCTGTGGGACACGGTATCGTGACAGTCACTTATCCAGATGGCAAGGTGGAAAAACAGGAACTCCCTGCCTTCGGTGAGGGAAAGGGTGAGGAGTGCAAACTCGCCATCTCCAAGGCAATTAATGACTTTGTCAAGTCTTTCCATGTGGAGGGAGAGGGCAAGGACTTCTGTGGACTCTATGGTTTCACCACTTTCAATGCTGTACGCTACTTTGAGAATATCCCGGTAAAGGATACGACGATGGAAAAGAATGATGCGCCGGATATCTATTATATCATGTATAAGGACATCATCGTTTTCGATCATTACAACAATACGATGGAACTGATTGCGCTTCAAGAGAATTCTTCACTCTTCACTCCTCACTCTTCACTTTCTGAACTGGACGGGCTCCTGAAGGCTATCAACAAGGCAAATGTGAAACCATACGACTTCCATCCTGTGGGCGATACGACTTCTACGCTTACTGATGAGCAGCATAAGGAGAATGTAAGAAAGTGCATCCAGCACTGTTTGCGTGGCGATGTCTTCCAGATTGTGGTCAGTCGCCGTTTCGTCCAGAAGTATGAGGGTGATGATTTCAAACTCTACCGTGCGCTTCGTAGTATCAATCCATCACCATACCTCTTCTATTTTGATTTCGGCGGATACCGTATCTTCGGTTCTTCTCCAGAAACCCACAACCGTATCGTAGGCGACAAGGCATTCATAGATCCTATTGCCGGTACTACTAAGCGTACAGGCGATATCGAACAGGACCGCAAGGCTGCTGAGTTCCTGCGCAATGATCCGAAAGAGAATGCAGAGCATGTGATGTTGGTGGATCTGGCACGCAATGACCTGAGTCGCAACTGTCATGGTGTGAAGGTAGATTTCTATAAGGATATGCAGTTCTACAGTCATGTCATTCATCTCGTAAGTCGTGTAAGTGGTACGCTTGATAAGGATGCTGATCATATCAAGGAGTTTATCGATACTTTCCCAGCAGGTACGCTGAGTGGTGCTCCTAAGGTTCGTGCCATGCAGATTATCTCAGAACTGGAGCCTCACAACCGAGGTGCTTATGGCGGTTGCATCGGATTCATCGGACTGAATGGTGACCTCAATCAGGCCATCGTTATCCGTACCTTTATCAGTCGTAATGGTGAGCTCTGGTTCCAGGCGGGTAGTGGTGTCGTAGCCAAGAGCAATGACCAGTATGAACTGGAAGAGTGTAATAACAAGTTGGGTGCGCTCACCAAGGCTATCCATATTGCAGAGCAGTTGTAGGATAGTGATGTAAGTGAAGAGTGAAGAACGAAGAGTGAAGAATTCATATGCTTCCAGTAAGCACTAAACATTAAATATTTTATAAAGATGAAAGTAGTAATCATAGATAATTACGATTCCTTCACCTATAATCTGGCTCATCTGGTAAAAGAGTTAGGTGCAGAGGTGACGGTATTCCGCAACGATCAGTTCCAATTGCGCGAACTTGACCGTTTCGACAAGATCATCCTGAGTCCAGGACCTGGTATTCCTTCTGAGGCAGGTCTTCTGATGGAAGTCATCAAGACTTATGCTGGCAGAAAACCAATGTTGGGTGTCTGTCTGGGTCATCAGGCGATAGGTGAGGCTTTTGGCGCCAAACTTACCAATCTCTCTGAAGTATATCATGGAGTTGCTACTCCTTGTACTCAGTTTGGTAATGATCCTATTTTTGCTGGTATGTCTAAGCGTATAGAGATAGGTCGTTATCATTCATGGGTAGTGGATAGAACAAATTTCCCAGAGTGTCTTGATGTGACAGCAGTGAGCGATGACGGTTGCATCATGGGTTTGAAGCACAAGCATTATGATATCCATGGTATTCAGTTCCATCCGGAAAGTGTACTGACTCCAGAGGGCAAGACGATTATCAAGAATTGGCTTGCCTTCGACGGTGAAGATTTTGATAAGAGTTGGGCATAATGGATATAAAACCTCGAACAGAATTTTCCGTGATAAAGGAAGACGAAAGTCCTCAATAGAAAAACAGCATATCAACCATCAATGGAAGATATGCTGTTTTTCTCTTTTTATTTATTCTTCTTATTTTATTTCTTTTATTTCAATCCATCAGCATCGCCGGTAGTTTTCAAACCATTGCTCTTTTCTCTTGGTGTGATATTGACATTCTTCACGATTGTGTTTTCAATGACATCCTTATTGAATGCCATTTTCTTATCAGTAGATTGGATGTTTTCGAAGGTGAAATCTACCAGACGGTACTTGTCGCTGGTACCCACATCAAAGAAGTTGTCACAATCCATCTGGATGTTCTTGATGGTGATGTTGTTGCACTGACTGAGTGGCATATCCTTGCGGTCGCCTGGTTTGAAGAACTGAGTCCAAGGGCGGACAACCAAGAAACTGCCTGTGGTACCTGTGATATTATCTACCGTCACATACTCATAGTGCTGAGGAGTGTCAGGGCGCATCTTCAACCAGAGTACGCGCTGTGCATTGCCCACCTTGATGTTTCGCAACACGATGTTGCGGTCTTTCACACTCTCGCTGCCCAAAGTCAGACAACCATGCACTCTACCATAGTTGCAGTTCTGGATGAGCACATTATAGACTGGTCCATTCTCTGGTGCCTTGTCAGCCCAGGTTCCCTTACCGCCCTTGATGGCAATGGCATCATCATTTACGCTCATGAAGCAGCCTTCCACTAATACGTCGTGGCATACGTCGATATCGATAGCATCACTACTTGGTGCACGCATACCACTGGTAGGGGCGAAGATGGTGCATCCCAAGAAGCGGACATGGTCGCAACGATAGATGTGGTTGGTCCAGAAAGGACTGTTCTGGATGTGGACATCCTGTATGGTCACATGGCTCGAATTGCTGATATATACGAGTCGTGGACGCTGTGCATCCTTGTTGGTACACTGGCGGTTCCAGGTGCGACGGATCCAGAATTCCTCCCAGTAGTGATAGCCGTTACCATCGATGGTTCCGTTGCCTGCAATGGTAAAACCATCACACTTATCAGCATTGATAAAGGCAGAGAAATACTTGCAGGTTTCCCCCTCGATACGGGTTTCCAAGACAGGGAAGTTGGCAATGCGGTCACTACCTTTCAGTTTACCACCCTCTTCGAGATAGAGATGGGTTTTCGGACGGAAGAATAGGGCACCGCTCTGATAGGTACCGGCAGGAACAACGATGACACCACCGCCATCCTTGGCAGCCTGGTCGATGATAGCCTGTATAGCCTGAGTCTGAATCAGGGTACTGTCGCTTTTGACACCATAATCGGTTATCACGTATTTCTTGCCAAGGGTATCTACATTCACCTTCTGTGCATTGGAGAACCAGGCATCCATCTTCGTACCATCTGGCCAGAGTTCAGTCTGTGCCTTTTTCGCTTTCTTCAGTTTCTTGGCCGCATTGGTGCTTAATGGCGCAAAAGCCACCAAGCAAGCCATCAGCCAGATATATTTTCTCATAACTTTTTTGCCTTTTTACTTTTTTACCTTTAAAAGCTTGTAATACTCTGCCGCACCGAGCAGGAGGCAACCTGTGCCGTAATCTTCGAAGTCTGGAACAGAAGTGAAGGTGACAGGCTGACCGGCAGCAGGATCCTTACCTGTGCCCTGGTTGTATCCAATGAAACCATCCTCGTGAACCGATGCTGCCAATGCCTTCCATGCTTTATCCATTGCTTTCTGATAGGTAGTTCTTGGCAGGATGCCCTGCTGCACACCCCATGCCATGCCATAAAGGAAGAGACCTGTACCAGTCATTTCAGGACCACCATAGTTGGCAGGACAAACGAGGCTAACGTTCCAATATCCATCCTCACGCTGGCACTTCAATATCGCCTTACTCATAGAGATAAAGTCTTTCTTCAGGTACTGGTAGTTCTTATCAGTCTTTGGCAAGGTCTGCATCACACGTACCAATGCAGCATATACCCAACCGTTTCCGCGGCTCCAGTAGCAATTGCTGCCATCTTTCTCCTTGTAAGGTGGCACATAGTCTTTGTCTCTCCACCAGAGTCCCTCTTTTTTATTGAAAAGACCACCAGCCAAGGTATCACGACTCCACTTGTAGGAGTTCATCGCATAGTCGAGATATTTCTTCTCGCCGGTCAACTTAGCATATTTGGCATAGACAGGCATAGCCATCTGTATCGCATCAATCCATGTCCAGTATGAAACGCGGTTGGTGCTCATCTGATGGTCGAGGTTCTCCTTTACCTTACTCAAATCCTTTTTGCCGCCAGTCTGGATATAGCGGTCGATATAGGTTTGCTGGCAGCACTGGTTGTCGGCATCGGTATCATTCACGCTGCCACGGGCAGTCCACTTGTGATAGTTTGCCCAGCGGTCGGTATAGTCGAGGTATCGCTGCTGAGGGTCTATCTCGTAGAGTGCCATCAATCCTTCGTAATATACGGCACGGGTCCAGAGGTTGCTCGTACGTACCTTCTTGACATAGGTGTCGAGGGTTGGGTCACTGTACTTCGTCATGAAGTAGTTGTTGGTGCGCTGTGATACTTCCAGGATTTCCTTCTTTAGAGATTCCTTGTCAGATGCAGCTTTTACTGCTGCTGTTTTCACGGCTGCATTCTGGGCAGACACAGAGGTCATGCCCATCAGAATGCAGAGGCTTGTCAGGATTAGTTTCTTCATTTGTACTCTTTGATTGATTATGTTCGACGCTTGTAATTAGATACGCGTACCAACCATCAATAACAAGAAACACTTGCAGCTAAACCGCTGATTATCAATACTATTCTGATTTTAACACTTCGCAGTCAGTTTTTGGTGCTTCGACATTTTCCGCATAATTTTG